>Ga0126336_10000602_pt1 | contig 15516 bp, 11 predicted proteins | sample SidCmetagenome_FD_92530 | JGI IMG/M metagenome (GOLD analysis project Ga0126336, IMG submission 92530) | Coral microbial communities from El Islote,Puerto Morelos, Mexico - Siderastrea C C metagenome | ecosystem: Host-associated > Invertebrates > Cnidaria > Coral | place: El Islote,Puerto...
ATTACAGTGTACACGTATATCTATGGATTTGAACTCTCCAACTCCCAACTAAAATGTCAAAAATTTTGATAGGTATCTATACTATGGAGGGGTCTGTAATTAATCCTTAAGGTGATTCCATCGAAAAAGAAGTTGTAATGAGAATTTGTTTAAACTTTGCACAGTTATTAATTACACCTAGTACATTGAAATAATAAAATAAAATGGGGGGGGGGGGTCACCGTGTCTGATTTCACGCTACAGGGCTGTGGTATATAGGTACCTTGCTAGCTATCGACAGCAATAGTAAAAAACCTATCCTTGTACCAGAGACACCCACTACTTTAACAAAGTTATTACTAGCAATAAAGTATAAGCATTACTCTTGTGATAGCAAAACAATGTTACATTAAAATGCCTTAAAGTTGCTTTAAAAATGAAGGTAATGAAATAATCGGCAAATCGAGCACCTGTACGTTTCCAGTGAAATGCCTAAACTCAGATTGTAATAGCGAATTGATCGAAATATTTGAATGTTGAATATTGAAAAATTCTCAAAATTTGGATATATCATGCAGAGTCGTATTTTCTTCAAATAAAATGGAATAAAAAAGTGGGGTCACCGAGTTCGTTTTGGAGAAAACGACAATAATATTCATTTCTCTGAACAGCTCGGTTTTCATAATCCTACCAAGTTCCGAACATGCACGCACTACAAGCGAGCGCACTAATCACGCAAAAAATGATGCGCAGAAAGGATGCGCAATGCAACTGAATGGAATCACCTTAAGTCCCAACATCATTATACAAATTCTCCTTACTGGTCTCCATAGATTTTGTTGATTACTAATTGAGAGAACCTGTTCAAGACAATTCATGATTGGTACGGTGATCATTTGCCAAATTCTCATGATATGTATGTGTTCTAAAACATTGATATGATGAGGAGAAATTAAGTGCTGATCACTTTTGGGGCTTAAAGGGGTAAGAAGTACATTGTGTACAGTTTCCATGGATTATGATCTTTAGGGTACCATGTGGACTGTCCATAACTACAGAGATGTCTGTATTACGTACACGTACAGCTGTAGGTGTTTGTAAGGAGAGATTTTGATTGTGTGTACACTTGTCTTGTACCCTGCCTCTGTATTCCTTTAGGGTGATCTGGTCTGTTAGAAAAACCAAGCAAAATGCTGAGGTAATCCCATGATGAACTACAACTGTAGCATTCCATCTACATAAAAGGGAATAGTGAAGCTTCCAGCTGCTTCAATAATAAGTCATGCCAAAGAATCTGGGTTTAACTCCTTAGCTTTCTGTGGCCTGGGTGCACTAAACTTATACGTGATGTACCTTACCTCCACAGGTTTTCCTTGCTTGTCATCTATTCTATGTCCCATGCTCCACTCCTTATCACTGCAATTTACCTCAGCCGTACCTGATGGACCCAACATTGAGGATTTTTCAACTGAATTAGAACCTTTGTTGGTCACAGACGAAGGCATTTCTGAAGGTTTAGTCTTTTCTGCAATCTGTACATGACTTGATACACTTGATACCTCCAGGTTAGATTTTACACAAGTGAAATCCAAGTCTGAATCATCAAAAAGTTCATCCAAATCAAGTGAAAATAATTTTTCAACAGATTGACTGTTGGAAGGTGTACTTGACAATGATGCAATGTTATGTGGTTCATCTTGACCTTTTTCTGAATATCCACTAGCATTGGCTGCTTTCGAGGTATTTCCATCCTTTACTGTTTCTTCGTGCTGTTTGTCTTGATCTTCTGTATTCAAAACTGCAAGGGTGGGGCAGGTTTCAACATTACAATTCTCTGCAGGACTACTTTGTCCAGTCAACTTTTTAGCCGAGGAATTGGGTGATTTATCTACATCTTGATTAATTGGGTCAACTGCTTCACTGGATGCAGATTCTTTTCTTGACAAGCTGCATGTGCTGTCTTTACTGGTTGTGTTATTTGGAGTATTGTTGTTCACATGAAGTTCAGCAGTATTCTCCGCTTTCTCACTGTTTTCTTGGCTTTCTGTGCTCTTGACTGTGGTTTCATCAAAACTGTCAAATGTTCCATTCTGGTTACTTTTTTCATTTGTATCATTGTTAGACAAACAAACAGCAACTTCACCATTTCTCCTAAGAGTGTTTGTACCATCATCAATTTGACCATTTACAGAACCAACATTACTTGACGTTCGAACATTGCCATTACAAACATCTTCATTCACGTGGACATGTGACCCATTCTTTGAATTCATGGTTTCCTTTTCGGCAGCATTGCTTGGGTCACTACTTTTCCTTTCACAAATCTTGTTTTTCTCGTCAGAGTAAAATTCATCCAATAGGTTTGTCAAGAGTGTAATAAGTTCATCTTTGTTTGTTAACATCACACTGGTTTTGTTGGGTTCCAGATTGACATCAAGGCTGTCAGGAGGCAATGTGATGCTAATAAAAGCAACAGGGTATCTGTTTGAGGAACCAGAAGTGTGACGGTTGTAGTACTGCTTGATCAGCTAGAGACAAAACAAAAAAGTAAGGTCACGTAGGTAATTTTCACACAAGCAAACACTGACAGTTAAAGGAACAGGTTCACTGCTCGGCACATGTGCATTAAACAAATTACTTTTTTCCGATTTATTAGTAATTCTATCAGTTAATAATGCCACTCACATGTATCTCAGCGATCACATACCATAGTAAGCCCAAGGAGAACGGCGGAGGACTAAATTCGCAGGGAATATTACTGGATTAGACCAACACTGCCAACATTGAATTTATTGTTGACCCGAAGGTTTAGTTTACTGCTATTTGCACCCGCTTTGGTCAAATGGCTGCCAGGGGTGTGTGCAGATAGCTGAGAAATCATTAAACGTGAAACTTTTGCAAGAAAATTTCACACCCGAGCAATCTACTTGCTTCTGATTGGTTCTTTAACAATGTTATGAAATTATATTGCTTGCGTACTCGCTACAACGTGCACAGGTGATAAAACAGGATTTAGATTCCTGAGCATACGCAAAACTGTGAACCCTCCCCTTTAAATTAGTCAGGAACATTTTCACATAAAAATGATCGTGTTAGACATTTATAAGACGTTACTGACCCTACTTTAGAACTACAGTCCCACAATTTATCAATAACCACTCAAACAAAGGTCATTGGAAATTCTGTGGGGAGGGGAGTCAAAAAGCCAACTTTTTTAAAGGAAAGTATGAAGCTAAAGTGGAATTTTCAGAGGGGTTGGAGAGATCAAACCCTGAAAGCTTCAGCGGCTGACACAATGACACAATACACATACATGTATGTGGGGCATAAAAATAATATGTCGTACCTGAACCTAGGAAGAGACCTAACACACCAGGGGTATCCCTGTACTTATAGCACAGTCAGAGTTTTCAATAGGAATCTGAGTAGGTGGCAAAATTTAAGGAGTAGGCAGAGAGATTGTATTGGCTTCCAGGGGTATGCTCCCCTGGAAAATTTCAAAATATGGGCCTCTGAGAATGCATTTCCTGCATTCTGGAGCAAGAAGTAGGGTATTTGAACAGAACAGGAAACACAAATCACCGCTGAAATTACTCAGAATTCAGGCAAGATTCTTTTGTTTTTCATGATTAAATCTTGGCCGATCCAGTGCTCGTGTTTTGTGGCGAATGTTTCTGATGTTAGTCATAAAATATCAGGTAATTTCTCAATCAAATAGGCGGCGAGTTCATGTGAAATAGCCGGTGAGTTTCACCAGGTGCCGGCCCTTATTGAAAAGCCTGGCACAGTGGTTTAGAGCATCTAACTAGGATGTGGAAAGTTAATTCCTGTTGGATGATCCTTTTCTGGAGTCCCAAGTTTACGACAAACTGAACGCAGTTTATTGTTCTAAAAACAAAGCTTAACCTTTAAGCCCCGGAAGTGATCAGCATCGAATTTCTCCTCATCATATTGCCTTATTTGTACTTATTTTTCAATTTGTATGTCTTAATTCGCTATTTTTGTGAGTTGAAAAAAATCTCGAAACTAGACTCATGAAAAAAATCTTTGCAAAATTTACACACGGGAAATTTAATACCTTCATTAGAAATATACATAATCAAAGAAATGAACAAATGTTGACAATTCATTAGCTTTGCAAAGTTTTATGCAGAATTCTGTCAACACATTTTCACAAAATTTAATGTTCTTTTTTCATTTTCTTCTTGAAATCGTGAAACGAAAGCCTCGTGAAATGTTGGCTTGCCAAAATCACGAAGTTGAGTACACAGGAAAGAAATAAACCTTGTTTAATGGAGTGTGCGGGCGTGTACTGACAGGATGTGTCTTCTTACGCTCCCAGTTACTGTAAAAGTGTAAGTGATATGTCTCCATACTACCTTCCTCGATTAGCTTCACTATTTGCAGGTAGTCTGTATTTGTTGTAACATATTGACTTTTTGTTCATGTAAATAAAGTTTATTCAAATAAGGTAATGTATTAGATCACATACCAGTCACAAGAATTGAGGAACTGGTCACCAAAAATCAACTGCCTTGATGTTTAAACAAGTAACAAATTCTCCCAACTAGTACTCAACTAAGTGATAGAAACCAGCAAGGAGAATTTGTATAATTATAATGCTGAGGCTTATATATAAAGGGTAAACATAACTGACCATCTTGCTCTTTGTGTTCTTACCTGAGATATCTGCTTCATATTCACAGGCCTTCCATTAAAAAAGACAAAACATCTGTCATTTACTGCACGCCCAGTAACCTCCAATTCAGATCCTGGTTTTGGGAGATATCCAAGTACATGTATACCACTGCTGCTCTCGTCATGAAATTCTATCACACCCATTTGTGCCAACAAACCAGTTCCAAAAACAGACAATAAAGCTGTTCTATGATTCGAGACTTTACTCTTTTGCCAGACGATTGCCTTATTATGCCGCAAAGAAATCCGCAGAGAGGGGTGAACTAACCCATATGCTATCACCAGATCCTCAACTTTTTTCAACTCATCTTTGCACTTTTTACTGTTGCTGGAGAACTGTTTCCTTACCGGAAGATTTTTGAATAAGTTTGTCGCTATGATGGTTGTACCAGTAGCAGCTGGTTTAGGTTGAGTGGCTCCTATTTTGCCGTTACGCTCAAGGGTATACAACATGCCAACTTGCTCAGACTCAGTCTTGGTCAAAACAGAAACATTGCTAACTGATGCTAAAGACCCCAAAGCCTCACCACGGAAACCATATGTATGAAGAGATTTCAAGTCATCATCACTTGATATTTTTGAAGTGTAATGTGGTTGGGCCATAAAGGGGGCATCTTCAGGACTTACTCCACAGCCGTTATCACGAACTTCTATTCTTTCCAATCCCCATCCATCCTAGAGTAAGAAACAGTAAACTCTTGATGATAAATACATGTACTTCATATTTCTTCTATTTTATCTTGCTGTTATTAACAGTGAAGTCCAGTTTGGTCTGTAATCACATGCGTGATCAGATGACCATGTAGCTAGAGTGGAAACTGACGGTTACAGTGTTGTGATTACAGATTGTATGTGTGGTTCCAGAAAAATTATATCCAACCCTCCCCAAAGAAGGTCATTGGAAATTCCAAGAGAGTGGGGTCTCAAAACCCAGATTTTTAAAAGAAAGTATGAAGCTGTAATGTAAAGTGGATTTTCCAGAGGTGTGTGTGTATGTGTGTGTGTGTGTGTGGGGGGGAGGGTTTCAAACCAAGGGGGAGGTGGGAGGGTGGGTCTATGGTGTATGGAAATTTTCAGGAAGAAGTCCTGGAGTACTGTTTAAATGTTCTTAATTATATCTGTGAAAAGAATTTAAGGAAACAGCATGGATACAAACGGCTGATGCTATTTAGGGGGATCTGTCGGAGGCTTACATGAATTAAGCTGAAATGTACAAAGGGGAGGGGGTGCTAAATGGTTCCTAAATATTTTTGTCCGACTGAATTCTCCGTAGAAAAATACACAAAAGAGTGACAGATATTACTTACCAATCTGACTTCAATGCTTGTTGCTCCAGCATCAAGTGAATTCTCGATCAGTTCCTTAACTACTGAGCTAACAGAAGTGATCACTTGCGAACTCGCGATCAGCCGGACAGTTGACGAAGGCAAAAGATTCATCGCGATTGAAACTGAAGAAATCCTTCCCTGCAAAAGTTAGCAACAAACTAAAGACAAGCTAATCGTGAACGTATGGAGTTTTCTGTACAGGCAGTTCAATTATAAGCCCTAAAAACCTTCTCTCTGAAGTTCTGCTCTTTCGTTCGCCATGTTTGTTTGGAGCGGGAAATTTCTCAAAGTCACGTGTCCATTCATTGGCACACTTACGAAGGCTCGCGAACATAAGCGGACTGTTACGAATATTTTCGACAATTGTCCGACTACATGTAGGCTAATGATTGAAATATCAAAAACATTAAGTGAATTAATATTGACAATGTAATTGTTATATATCAGATTCCATAACAGCTTGTAAACAATGGAGCAAACACAATAGCCAATCAGCTGCGCCCATTTTGGCGTTTAATTTACCCAAGGGAATAATAGAAATCACAATTATTCATGATATTCATATTACAGACTGTCCGTTGTCAATGGCAATGGTTAACCCTTGTAAACGCCTCAAGTCACAACACTTCACCCTGATTCATGCGGACAACTTGTGAATATTTCTTTCACTTTAATCTACACAAATGAGAACGGTTTTCTACTAATCAAGGTACAATATAAACGTGCAATGCTGTTGTAAGTTCATCCTCTCATTTGCCTTTTCCCTCGAAGACAACTCGAGTGTGAAAAGTCACGACGAATTCTGCGGGAATATGGTTTCCTAAATCTGCGAACACGAGTTGTCTTCTTCACGCTTACAAAAACACTCTCTTTCTTTCCAGGTTTTGAAAGTCAAGAAAAGGAAAATGGCTTTAAAAAGACAGTATACAGCGGAAACTGAGAATCTTTTGAAGGAGAAAGGACTGAAATGCGTTTGTGAATTATGCGACTGCGGGTAGGTGAAAGCAAAAGTTAACTGAGACGTGGACAGCGTGATTGTTGTTCGCTGTATTCTTGAGTATTCATGCAGCTATTTTTATTATGTGATTACAAAAGTCCTATGAATTTAGAAATCAAAGAATAGAGGGTACTAAAACTGTGCAGTAAATGTGACAATTGTAAGGTTGTTGACGTCCGTTATCATTCCGCATTTCGTGCAGGTGCTGTTCAGGCAATTTGCAGTATAACGGAAGATAATTTAGTTTATTTCTCCTTTTATTACAAGTCGTTGTAAAATTTATGGAGTTGTTGAATGCACGTTGACACTTCAAGAAATCATTTGCCTTTAATGATTTTGTTTTATAATTTTATAAAAAGTAACGAAAGCCCATAGCGTCTTTTGGTGTTTATATAGACCTTTGCAAGAACCTTTTTTCGCGAATTGGATTTTGCGTGGTTAATTGCGACGGGTTTCGTCAATTACATTTGTAACAATGACAACGGTTTAGATAAAAAGGGGGTTACTAATATTATGAGTAATTTTTCGCGAATGTTTCTCTCAAAATTGAATGCATGAAAGGATTCGTCTCAGTCGAAGATGTCAGTTTGTAGCGACCTCGCTTTATCCAATGTCACAGATTATGGCGACAAGTGGAACATAGTTTACAAATGAATTGTGGATTTGTAGCCAAAAATGATTTGTCAGAAGAAAATTACTGAAAGTGGAATTTCATGGAATTTTTCTCGTCTGCCATCCCTCGAGCTACTTAGTAAAATTAGCTGAAAGTATATATTATACTCAAAACTCTTTGTTTATGTTTGTACAGAAGCTTACAAGGTCTATTAAATTGTCTCGATCGGTTGAAAAACAAACAGTAAAATACTAACAGTAGACGAGCAAAGCAAATACTGCTAAAAAGACTGAGTGTGGTTTCTTTTATAGTTTTTTCTGCCTATCATCCATAGAGCTACTGATTGAAGCGATTTGAAAGTCTTAACACTCAAAATTCTTAGTTTATTTTTGCACAGAAGTTAATAAAAGTCCGATAACTTGAAAACAACCATAGAAAAGTCTAATGGTAAGCGACCAAAAAAATGCTAAGAATAATACAGCTCTTTTTCTAAATAAATTAATTTGATCATAAATTCATTATTTTTAGCCCTGCACGGAAATTGTCAAATGGCGTATGCATGTTTAGGAAAATTCTTGGTGGAACACACGCGAGGCTAGCGAGCGTGATGTGGCGAGACACGCGTGGCGAAAGAGTGATCAGTTCAATATAAAGTATACCTCATTACAAGAAATTTTGGAGACATCAATTTTTTGCGTTTTTCGCAAAATTTTCGCTTACTTATTAGAGTAAATTTTCGTCAAATTCTCTAAATAATTAGGACAGAAAAAAAATAGCATATCGCCTCACCGAAAATCAAGAAATTAAGTCGCGTTTCGGAACCTGAGACAAGATGTTGACAAGTTGTTTCTATGTACACAAACTTTTCAACAACTTTTTTCTCTTGACAATTTCTTACATGTACGTTTAGAGAAAGTTGAGAGTTGTTATTGAACTTGGATTGAAGTTTGTGGAAGTTTTCCTAAATTTGCTAACGTTACGTTCCCGTTGAAGGGCGACTTACGTCTGTTAACTTTCTACCCGGCGTGACTCACGCTGACTGAAAACATATCTCTCGACTGCATAAAAAGTGCCACGCTCGGTATGCAGCCTACAATCTCTTGTCATATTTGCTGGAGTATTTTCCATGTCCGTCTAACCGTGTTTTTACTTGCCATAACCAAAATTGTTTCACCGAACATTGAGGGGAAGGTAGAGGCCCTGCAACAAAAGGGAACTTTAGATTTGAGCACGGAGTTTTCAATTCCAGATTGCAGATGTTACATTTTCACATCACATGACGATCCCAAACCTGGAACTTCCTTCTCTACTGGTAAACAACACGAAGGAGTGAGGTCTCTGGAAACGTCACTGATTTGAAATTCAAAAGTCGTACTCGTGCTCAATCTCGTAATTAACGTAGTCCGAACTAAAGGACGCTGTTGAGAGAAGTGTCCAACTCATGTGACGTGAATTGGAGAAGATTGAATTCTGTCTTTTGTTTTTCTAGTGGATACCATCGTCATGAAGGTTGCACGAAAGACTCTCATAAAATGAAGTCAGTATTCAAGAGGCCAGGTATGTCTGAAGTGAAGACTGATTATCAACAAACCTACATGTTCCACGAAGGCGCCAAGCCGCGTAACGCGAGGAAACCACTTCCCCGACTGAGGAATCCCAACCCACCGCCCATGGACTTTAGGACGGTTCAGAGACTAGATTTCATTGAGCGGAAACCTGATCCACAAGGAATTTGTAAGGTATATGGTTTTACTGCGGGACGTTATCTTAGTGAAATAGGATTTTATAACCCTGAAGGAGCATAGTAGACTGGGATCAGTCGTTATTTTTCTTCAAGGATAGCAAAGGACGCGAAGTATTGGGAATGATTCACGAAACCTCGAGCGCGAGAAATGAGGGCTTCACCGCTTGTCCCTCGGATCGCGCCATTTTCGATTCCTCGTGCGCCCTACCATGAGCCTTGGCCAAACGGAGTGGTAAGCGATCGCAAGCTAAGAACTTGCGATAACTTGCAACTCTGTTTGACAATGCCTTTCGCGTAGCTTGGGATGATTTGCATTCACTTTGATCGAGTTCAAACTTGCACGCAAGTGAACTAATTGGAACTAATTGGAATTGGCTACCCAACGCAAGACGGCGCAAATTGGTGTTAGCATTGTTTTTCTTCGTACGCGAGCAAGCCTGCACTGAAATGGCTTTTATGCAACTTACCTATTACTTGCTAGTCCGTTTGGCCGCCCATCACAAGTCTGTCTACGCAAGTTCGCATTTCCAAACCTGCGTCGACTTGCGTCTTCAGTGGTATACTTGAAGAAAAATAATGAGTTCTCGTGGTGTAGGAGTCTAGTGATGACCACTCTACTTTGTAGGATAGACTATCTTCAATGGCTTGGTAGTGTACAAGTCATTCTCGAAAAGCGCAGGGAATCTGCGAAAAGAGCACAAACGCGAGGACCTGCTCAGGCTCCTGCTTAGTTAGGGGAGGGAGCTCGCTGCGAGCCTCGCACAGTTTGTGTTGCAAACGTTTACGTTTGCCAAGGGTTTCTGGCGAAAAAGTTTTCCTGTCCTTCCCGGTGACCCTGTATTCACTTTGTTGGAAGACCGTGTTCGCACCCAAAGACATGGGTAGAAAGTGTCGCGGCTTTTTATCAGTAATTCCAAGTAAGATCTTTCGTTTTGTCAGTCGCCCAATTAAAAAAAAAAGTACGTGTAAAAGAAGGAAAATTAGGTGGCTTCCCTTTCAGCTAAAACAGGTCTCACTGTCTTAGGCGTAACTATCCATGCTCTCTTTTAGTCTCGTTTTGCCTTGTACCAAAATGTTCTTACTTATCTGATCTGTCTACTAACTTTTGCAGGCTGTTGACGAATACAAAAGACCAGAAGAGAAAATCGACGGAAAGACGGTTTATGCCCGAGACTTTGTGGACCGAGGCCCCCCAGAGATAGTGAAAGTTACTCGGCCACAGACAGTCACCCAAAACAAGGGGCTGAAATTCCAGTCAGAAACCACTCACAACAAAACGTTTACTGCTAAGGTGCCCAGTCCTCAGGCACCATTTGGTGAGTTACCTTGCTACACGGGATCCATCCTCTATCCCGATAAAGACGGTAAATATGACGTGAAAACCTGGAACCAAGACGTGTACCGTGGAAGGTTTGCGGCGCGCCCTGAAGCGTTCAAGCCGAAAGAAGCACAGGTGACCATTGGTACCGAAGGAGATCATTTTTTGCGGACAGTTCACAAAGACGAATTCAAGACGCCAGAATACGAGGCCAGGCAAGAAGCAAAGGTTCGGCAACCGATTTTGAAGACTGAAAAGCGTTCGAAATTCCGAGACGATACTCAAGCCAAGAGTGACTTTCCAGGTTTTGGTGCGAAAATGCCGTTGCCTCCAAAACCCATTTCTCCGCCTCCTGCCACGCTCCGACTGGCTATGAATAACAATCTGGATTTCGAAACAACCAATAAGCAGTTTTACAAGATCACGTGGGACCCGAACAAGATCGAACGCACGAAAATATTGAAACCTGACGACGGAGAATACGTTTCGCCTGAAACGAAATTCGCTAGTACCACCGTCACGAAAGAAGATTTCAAACAGAAAGAAGCCGTGAGGATGCCGAAGATAAGACCTCCCTCGAGGATCGAACCGAGCAAAGCAAAGTTCTTCGACGAAACAGCTTACAACGCCCAGTTCAAGCCTTACAAGAAAGTACCTTTCGTTAAGTATGGAGATTTCCACGAGGCCAGCTTTTATCAGAAACCTGTTGAGAAATTCCACCAAGACGGTTCTGTTACGACGCAGGACTTCAAAGGTGCCGAAGGTGGCCGCCCTCGCACATGCATGAAACCAGAAGCGAAGTTAGAGAAGGCCAACGAGAAGATGTCTGACAACACAGCTTACAGCGAGGCTTTCAATCGAAAGAAGCTTCCACATTGCTCATATCTTGATTGGCGGTCTAAGCACCTAGCGAAGAAGGCGCTAGCTACTGTTTGAAAAACTTTTGTATGAAGAGATTGATAAAATGATACCAAATATTAATTTTATAGTGGGGTTTCGCATCACAATTCTCAATTTTTACAAAAAGAAAGCAACAAAAAAAGCTTTTTGTTATTATTTTTCAGACAAACATCACATGTCTACCCCAGGTTGCAATCCTTCAGTGAAGCAACCACCTGGGAACCGAATCAACGTCAGTTTCATGATTTTTCGTGAACTGGAAATCTCAAGAAAGGGGAAACACATCAACGTAGCAACAACAACAAACCGCATCATTGGTCAGAATAAGGCCAATGTTATAAAACTGGAGTGGGAAAAATAGTCTTGATTTTCTGGCTCACTTATTTGAGTTCGGGCTTTTTATGCGAGACTGTCAGCGGTGGAACCTCCATTAGCGGGCCGGCGAGGAAAATGGGGTAATAGGGGGGGAAAAAAATCACTATTCTCTGAGTAGTAAAATTCCCTGCGGTCCTCCTCATCACGAAGTCGAGATGGCGGGTCTACAGCCGATAAACTCGCGCGAAAACTCAACTAAGTGAGGCTCTCCGCGTGTTAGAATTTTAACTTAAGAGCTGGTCTTTATTTGTTTAGCTTTCAAAGAATTTTTAAGAAGAAGGCTAATGCCATTGTATATGTACAGAATAATGCACATACATGCGTAGGACATATCACAGAAGTAGGTATAAATTTTTATACGGAATAGTTTTTTTTTTTTGATAAGTTACAGTATGATTATTTCAGTAAGATTGTTTTAACTGTCTCCGGTATCTTTTTTGCATCATGTTTTGTGTTTGATCCGTTATGTTTCATAACCCTATCGATCATATCAACCTATGCATTGCAAACGTAACTGCACGTGCATAACAATTTCCCACAGTCATTTTTGTGTAACATTGAAAAGCTTTAGCAACGACCTTATTTGAAGAAAAATAATTCCAGTTGTCATTCTTTTTTTGGATGGTGGTGGTTACAATTTTACGGTTTGGTGTTCTAACTCAATTCCATGGTATCCCTTCTTCGCTTCCTCGAAAGGACGGGAAGCAGATGGACCCTGGGTACGATCCCCGCGAGACGGTCGGTCGTGTAACATTTTCGTCTTATGGAGATCAAACCTCTCGCGTGGATAAAAAACTCACCTTCATACTTTTTGATAACAATAAAAATTCAAGCATTGTTCCCATTTCCAGTCAGCTTAACTGATGTATTGATATGGTTACGGGAAATTAATGGAAATTTAGAAAAAGAACCATATCAATAAGTAGCTATTTTCTTACCCAGAAACTTCTCAGTCAGCGGTTTAACAGTTGCCAGGGTGACCATCCACTGACCAAGGCCCAACTAGTACCCAGAGTCCTCAAGCTTTTTGGTCAGCAGGTGGTTGATGGGAGAGACTCTGGGGAGATGGAGTCGATGGAGTCAGTAATGGAATTGTTACCACAGGGATCCTGCAGTGAACGATTTCTTAGTGTTGTTATAGTGAACAGCCGATCAAAAAACAAAAACAAAAAAACTTGTTCATTACCCAAGAATCTTTCCCGGCGTCCACCATCTGAACAAGAAGCCTGAAGACCCTTGGAACGAGATTGACCGAGGCCCTGCAGTTTCCGTGTAAAAGACTTTAATCATTTGGCTTCAGAAACTAAATGTGCGAAAAGGAGGGTTCCGTGTTTTCTCATTTGCCGTGTTTTTATGTTCGTACGAACATTTGAATATAAATTTTCAGGCGTAAATTGAATAAGAGCAACGCTGAAGGCATTTCGGGTAGCCCTTATAACCCTTACAATCAAAGCCGTAAATAAAAGGCAACAGGCAATAAGTTGATAGGTACTCCGGCTTGGCGTGTCGACAGCAGGCGTCATGCTGAAGACATCCTTTGTGCAAACAGCAGTCTCCGCACAGCCAATCCCAACACCAACACCTTGGACCACACATTCCAAAACACTCGCGGTCCGAGCCACTGCGCACGTCGGTGCATCCGACTCGTTTTCTTTGCTGTTTGGCCGAACCGTTGTCATGGTCTCCAGGCCCTTGAGGTCGTGTTTTTGGAGGTGTTTGATTGGTAAATGACGGGAGAGCGATGTTTGCTGAAACTTGCTTTAGAACGTCATAAAATGAAGACACCCTGTTTCCCTTCGCTGTTGAAAAATCGTATTTTCCTTTTTTATACGAATTGAGTGGTCCTAAGGACCGGACTAATCCTAAACAAAGAAGGTGAAATCGTTCCATTACTTTTGGGAAGCGACGATTTAACGGGTGCACCTTTAAAGCTGAAGAGATTTTCTCCAAAGTAGTAGCTTCATTTTCAGTCAACACTCGTTTTCCTGGCTTCTTTATGAGTGCCCGTGTTTTGCTTGATCGTAGAATTTGTTTAAGAAAGAAATAAAGGTCGCTAAGGGATTCTGTCTCTAAGGAGACTGTCTTGAATTTGCGTTTGATAGCTTTGATAACCAAAGATGATGAAACCAGTTCTGGCACTCTTATATCCATTGACCTGTACCTGAAAACAAACAAACAAACAAACAAATAAACAAATTAAGGGAGAAACATCAAAAACATTTTGTGTTAACTGTGCGATCAGGGCCCAGTTTTTCGAAAGCCGGTCAACGCTAGTTAACCTGGGAATAAAAATTAATCAAGGTTACTTTTCTCTTGTTGAAAAGAATTTTCACAGTCAAAGTGGCCAAAGTTGAAATGTGCGACGAAAATTATTTACTCGCACCCTCATCGCTTGATTGTAAGCAGCAAAGAAAACACATTGCTGGCAGAAAAAAGGAGAAAGGACAAGAGAAGGCAGTACTTCGCTCGGCCTTCTTTTGGGCCACGGGTAATGTGAATACCTAGAGCTCCGACTGGGGAATAACTAACAGTTTCTGTTTCCATACATCCACAAGAAAATATCTAATGCCTCCATCTAGAGTCAACACCGCTCCGCAAGCCGCACTGGGAGTTGTTGAGTCTACAGGTTCTTTACCACCCAAGCCAAGCCAAGAAGTAGTCAGTACGGGTGTGATTACCCGAGCAAAGTTGCTGAGGGCAAATTTTTGAGAGACTTTATTTTACTTGCGTCAAATTGTGAACATCTCTCACAACTGAAAAATATCGTACTACTCAGCAGCATTTGATTGAACCGGTCACACCAACTCAAAATTTAGAAAGTATTATCTAGTATTACGGCAATGTATCACTTTACAACTTTCAATGATTTGAGCTATCACCCTTAAACCACATTTCGTAACTTTGAAGCTGAAAGTGACAGGACCAGTTAATTAGCGCTTTATCGCTGAAAAATCGTGTTCTTTGCAGTGTTCCTTACCTTAAAAGTCCGTCTTCAAGTGCTTGTATATAATGAATGTCTCTGATCTTGTTGGTATAATACAAAGCCAATGGTATGCCCCCGTTTGGCCCTCGCGTAATACGCATTAAATTGCTTGAAATGTGAAAACACATCGGGGCAGCTTGGTCGGGGTCTTTCCAGCAGCCTTTCGCTTCTTCCTGGTCAATTTTTTTCAAACTCAATCCGGGCCTTGAAATTGTTGCAGTTTTAGCATCAATACTCGAGATCACAAAATGAATACAAAGAAGAATATTAATGACTAGGAAAGATGTCGCCATTGTTGTGTGTTGTTTTTTCTTAATACAATCGAAGACTTTGGACCTTCTTATGTGTCGGTTACCAAGAATATCCGGAGATTGACAAAATGGCCTTTGGACTATGTGGCATGTATCTAAACATTTTCATCTTATAGACAAAATAACGAGACGTGTCGGTCTCCTTGTAGAGGGGGACTTTGGGGTTTTCGGTTTCTCGGTTTTGGACATTTTTTAGATCGGTTTTTCGGTTTTCACAACAAGAAACCGCGGTTTTTCGGTTTTGGTGTCTTCTTCGGTTTTCGGGTTTTC
>Ga0126336_10000603_pt1 | contig 15503 bp, 9 predicted proteins | sample SidCmetagenome_FD_92530 | JGI IMG/M metagenome (GOLD analysis project Ga0126336, IMG submission 92530) | Coral microbial communities from El Islote,Puerto Morelos, Mexico - Siderastrea C C metagenome | ecosystem: Host-associated > Invertebrates > Cnidaria > Coral | place: El Islote,Puerto...
TAACAACTACAAAGTACCACTCTTTACGATTAATAACTACTTAGCGCGCGCTTTTAGACTGTTAATCTGGACAATTCCACTATAAAAATTAAAAAACACTATAAAATTATATAGACACCTGTTTAGGGTTTTGATGGCATGGCTGAAAACAATACTACTGAAAACACTACTGCTCCATTACCTGATACCTATAATAGAATATCTTGAAATTGAAGATATACATAAGCCGTGGAGATATATTTGTGTTGAAAGGTGGTCTTCCACTTAATAGAATAAATTATGCGAGTTTAACATGGGATGTTCAAACTTTGATATGCAATTTCCACAACAAAAATAACAGAACACGAACATAAGACAAAACAACGTCAAGAACTTATAGTGTTGTGCCTTCTCTGGTTTAAAACTGAAGAGACAGTTCCTGAATTTAAGATCTCCCACTACAGGTTGTTCTTCTCCTCTGTTCACTTTGTCCCGGGAGTAGACCCACACTCTGCTGGATGTCGTTACTTTTAGTGGTTTCGCACTATATACAGAAAAAAGCTGTCTGAATGCACGTGCAAAAATGACGAATTTAATTCGCTCCCAAAAATGACGAATTCAATTAACTGTACAAAGTTTAGCAATGACAAAACTTAAAAATAGCAACAACTAAAAACCCACCCACAACAATAACTAAAAGCTAACCGTTTTAGAATCAGTGCGTAACCCAGTGTTCAATCTAGGCTGCGTCTTTGCGTCATTGACGCGGTAAGTTATCTCCTGACGCAAAATAAAATCGTGGCGTCATACTGACGCAAAAAAAAAGAAAGAAACAAGTTATCTCACATAGAAGTATTTACAAAGTAGCGGGCATTCGGCAATAAATAAAAGTAAGAACACGCGCTTACGAGTACTTTTTGTGTCGGGCGTTCCACACAATTCTGAGAGAGACTAGAGCCCGCATTTCGACGTTTTGCAAGTGTTGCTTGGACCATCGATGTTTTTCACGGTTCTGTTGTTTTTCTGTGTAAAATTAACATGAAATGACAACAAAAGATAACTTTTTTATCGAAAAGAGAACGGCCGTTGAACCTCCTGAGAACGATGAAGAAGGACCAGAGAAGGATGGGGAAAGATTGGAAGAGAGTTCAATAAGATGAAGAAGGACCTGAGAAGGATGGTGAAAGACTGGAAGAGAGTTCAATAAGTATCACTTTAAGTCAACTTCACGAGCCAACAGCTTCAGCAACTACCACAACTGTTTATGACCCAGGCCAATTTTAAATGACCCAGTTTAAAATGACATGCGGGACATATGACCCACTTTGACTAATTTCTTGATTGAACACTGGCGTAACCCTAAATAGTGTAGATGAGTTCTTAGGCGTAATCACTATCGATCAGTGCTTAACCCTAAATACTGTTGATGAGTGTTTAACCGTTATTCATTTTGGTTTCATCTTGTTTTTCTCGCTAACAAACTTGTGTCATCAAATTTGTCACTCGTCAGCTTTGCACGTGCATTTTTTTTCCTATTTAGAACGGAACCATTAAAAGTAACAAAAGCCACTTGGCTTCAATGAACGCTTCATACTTAAACGTGTTAAAACGGTTCTACAGTGAGATCAATAAGGGGTAGCCCTGGGTAGGCCCTGATATTATTGAAGAAGGGTGTTCAAGCTAAATGTACGTTCAAACCAAATTATCAAAACGGCAAACAATAAGCAATGCGAAGACCAAGAAAATGTGTGAAATTTTGGTTTAAAACAACATGGCAGCACAACCAAATTGCAATGTTACAGAACATGGTAAAAGCCCCCAATCTGTAAGTAAGTTTGACTGGCGGTTAGAATGGATCCTCTTCTAAGATTCGTAAGACAAATTTTTCCAAAAAACGCGATTTAAAACTAGGAAAAGGAAGAAAATTTGGCCACTTCTCTTACGAAAACCTCTTCGTCTTTTCCGCCAAGGCCATTGTTCAAGTAACGCTCTGATTGGCCAAATCTCGTGACACACACCACCTGGGTTCACCCAGATCGACATACACTAAATAATACGGCCTTGTCCTTGTTTTTACTCGGCACTTCATGCCTCATTTGAAAGGCTTCACTTTCCAAAGAAAACCCGAAGGTTAAGAGTCCACGGAAGAATTGTCTGTGGTTAATAGCAATTTTCAATATGGCTTACCAAGCGAGCACAAAGATCGAGAAATACAGCGTGTGGAAAGACAAGAAAGCCGTTCAAATCAGATTTACAAAGATCACATTGGGCAAATTTATTGGATAAAATGAGAAGGTCATATACTTAACAAAGTAAGATGTGCCAAGGGTAATTCTTGCATTTAAATTTACCTCCTCTGGACCCTGTGGTATACCCTTGTTTGAGTTCTCTCATAATAATGGTCAATGGCAAGCTTGTGAAGAATGAACTACAGTGAATCACATAAATTAAAAGATAATTAATTGAACTAATGACGAATCATTCATTTCGTTACTAATATTACAGATGAGACAATAATCTTAACTAAAATAAAATTTATACAGTCGAACCTCTATGAAGCAGCCTCGTATTAAGTGATCGCCCTCTATTTAGCCGCCAGCTACCAGAATTCTAGCAAAACAAATTGTCAGTAAATCATTCCAAATGAAACCTCAAATAAGCGGCCAATTACCCCTCCCCCTAGGGTGGCCTCTTAATAGAAGTTTGTCTGTATCATAAAATATTTCCAAAAATTATATAATATTCAAAATTGCTAAACCATAACAATAAACCTTGGACTGAAAAGAAATGTGAACAATATCGATAATCTGTATTGTACTTGTACCTCAAAGAAAAAAAATTGGCGTATTAACATCGTGTCCTGCGACCTGTGACCTGCAGATTAGACCTGCTGGTAGCAGCCATTGCCACATTGTCAATCGCTGCCGTTCTGACCCAACTAGCTGTTCGCTAACATTTAAACAAGTGGAACCAATAAATAAAGAGCTTCCACCCTCTCCCTGGAGGTTTTAATGTAAAAAGATATTTTCTCCCACTAATGAAACATCCTTTACGAATGTATAACAACTCCACAACCAGTGACACCAATGTACAATCAAATTCTCTTCTCGTCTGCAGTAATGTGCAGTAAATTCAACTTCCCAATAGTGATATGCAATTTACCAACATTTAACCAATCAACTAAGGATACTACCAATGTTACCAATGTACAAACTGATTCGGTTTCTCTTGGTTTCACTACTAATCAGATGCAATTTAACAATGGTTATAAATCGTCTACTGCTTTCAAGATTTGTACCGATGCTACTAATGGACAAACTGATTCGGCCCTCTCTTAGTTGGTTTCACTACTAACAAGAAAGCCCACTGGACATTTTAACTGGCCGTTTTGATCCACCCAAACCGCAGGTATACAAATGTTAGAGCAAGTGAACATATGAATCCCATATGTTTACATCGCTCAACATACAAGCTGGTGTGACAAAAAGTGTGACACTGTTTTGACTATGGCGTTACTGGGTGACGTAATGTTCTCTGATGACTCAGCTTATCTTTCTTATCGCAGATCGTCAGTGTGGGGAAAGCAAGATCGTCCCTCGACACTCAAACACGTTAAAGCATATCTCATGACATGATGTTTAAATCCGGTTTACTGACCCGGGAATCCCCTTGCAAAAGAAGAAATCCTGTGGTTTATCAAAGACGGGCCCTTTCAAGCTGAAGTTAATTTGTGAGCCACTAGAATTAAACCTCTAAATTCTCCTACAGCCTTCATATTTTCAGCATTAAAAGTGCCATGCATTTTATAAAATTGCATTACCTGTGTCACCCCCTCCAGTTTACGTGACTACATGTCAAAAGGTGATCCAACTAAATATTGTATTCTGTCCTGGGACAACTAATTCATTCCTTTGAGCAGCATTGAGCCCTACAATGTTCGTTTGAATCGTGACTTTCAGACCAGAAGTTTCCAGAAAACCGCATTGAAACGCCAAATATTTCTTTTTATCTCATAACTGCCAAAATGATTACAATGTGGCTTCAAATTAATATTACACTGTTCCATCCCCATGCGTCAATCAATCGTCCAATGACCTTGAACAACCTACCACCACAAAGTTCCTTTTATTTCATCATTAACATACCAATCAATCGTAAATTACAGAAACCGTCCCTGTCCCCAAGGATACAAGTCAAAATATCTCCCTCTTCCATCCCCAACTGTGCCCCTATATTTCATTAACATACCAATCAATATTCCAGTAACCTTGAAGAGCCCATGGTGACAAAAGGAATTTCTGTTCGCATCGCTAGAAGACGGAACGGCCTGTCTTAACAATCAAGACGATCTTTTCTAAAAACAAACAGTTAGGTTTGGAAATGAAAAAAGGTAATTCAAAACAAACGGAACTTGTTGTGAGACTTTGCAAAATTAGTGGAGCTCATTTCTCTTATGTGTGATTCGACAATTCTGCCTTTATAAAGCGGTGAAATATTCATTGAAAGAAATTACATACGTGTGAGGATTAGTGAAATAGTTAAACTCGTTTCATTTATTTATTTATTTATTTATTTATGTAGTCAAATTCCAAATTACATTAAATTGCTCAAGGCAATCTAGTGAATCTGAGGTCAGCCTAAAACAGAATACAAGATTCCTTGGAATAAGCAGCCTAATTATCCTAGATAGTCTCTAAATAAACTACTAGTAAATACACAGAATGAAGTTAAATTACAAGTTTCTGTTCGGTTCACAACATGACCAGTCAGTCCTTATCATGCGGTGTGATGCGTATTCATATTTTGCTTCAGGCAATGTTGAATGAATTAGGTAGTGTTAAGTCGAACTCACTTGCACATGTGTTATATGTAAGACAAGTACCGCTACCACAAAGTTAACAGCCATTTGTCTGTGTCATATAAGTATGGAATGTTGACATACTAGTAGTGGTGTTGTTAGTGTGATGTGACATGCTTTAGTTTTGTTTACCTTGTGTAATGTACATGTAATCCTGACATCACGACTTCATGAAATCATAACCAGGACTGGAACTTTAAGGTAACCATCAAAAGAAATCTGGAAGTTTATGGAAACTGTGTTGGCTGGGACAAAACTGGATGACTAAGGCAAATGACAGAAAAAACAGCCCAATTTATAAATTGGCAATGGTTACAAATCGTCTACTGCTTTCATAATTCATACTAATGTTACCAATGGACAACCCTATTCAGCCCTCTTACAAATGGATTCATTACTAATCAGATGCAGTTTACTATTGGTTACAAATGTCTACTCTTTTCGTTTTCACTATTTGTACCAATGGACAAACTGATTCAGCACTCTCACAGATGGTTTCGTTACTAATCAGATGAGATTTACCAATGGTTGACAATTCGACTACTGCTTTTACCATTTGTGCCAATGGTACCAGTGGACAAACTGATTCGGCCCTCCAGTGTTCAATGCTAACTTTCTTGCCAACGTGCCCTTTGGGCAACCAGTTCTGTTTTTTCGGTTGCCCATGTGTCTTTTCGGGTGGCCACCTAGTAAACCTTTGTTGCCCTTGAACTTCATAATAGTCGTTCCGTGTTTCTCCATAGAGGTCTCCTCCACTTTTTGTTCGTTAGCTTCTCTATCCTCTTCATCTTCTCTTCTCCCCTTTCATTTTCCTTTCGCTTTTTCCGCAAAGCCCCGAATTAAAATAGACTCACAATTTCAATTTTGCAACATACGAACCACGAAGAGTATATGTGGCCGCTTGGAAACTGGGCATCATTTTGAAATTTACCAACATTCTTTGCACATGATAAAAGATGGCGGCCATGAAGTATACAATCGTTTCATGCACAGTGTTCAGTGTGTGGTTGTATCTTGTTCAAAGGATGTATCGTTTTTTAAATCTACGAGTATGAAAATATCCCAAGGTAGGTACCCATATTAATACAATAAATAAATAGACAGCAAAGAGTTGTTTTTCTTTTCAATTCTCTTTGCCTTGCTGGACAGGAAGAAAACGTCTGGTTCCCCAATCGGGCAAGTTTTGCCCGAGTTTTACTTGCCTACTGAGCCATTTTTGTTGCCCTGGGCAAGCGGGCAAGCATTGGTGTTGAACACTGCCCTCTCTCAGTAGCTTACTCTACTAATGAGATGCATTTTACCAATGGTTACAAATCGTCTACAGCTTTTACCATTTGTATCAGTGGTACTAATGGACACACTGGTTTAGCCTCTCACAGATGAAATTTGAACGTGTGACCAGTTCACTGGAGTAGCCACAGAGGAATGGCAAAGTTGTAAATGCCATTAAAACATTTAAGAATCTCACGAAGAAAGTGGCCAGTTCCAAATCAGATTGCTATCTCACCTTACTCAATGTCATAATACACCAACTGAAGGTGTGAAGAGTGTACCCACACAAAGGATGTTCGGAATCCCGGGTTCGAAAGGCACACCAGAACCCTGTTGCAAACATCACAAGAACTCCTGGAACCCCAACTCTTGAATGATGTGAGAGACAGGAAAGAAGTACAGACACACTATTTCAACAGAAATGCAAACACCCACCAAGTCTCAGTACATATGAAACCACAAGTTGGATATGAAAGGCAGAGTAGACCAAGGCCAAGTGGAAGAACAAGCTGATGCCAGATTCTATGCTATAAGAACAGAAGGTGAAAAATCAGTCCAATGCAGAACTCTCAGCTACCTGCCCTCAGTAATAAATCAGCCCCTAAGGAGAACAGCACAGGTAGCCAAACAGAAACACCAATCAAGCAAACTGACTCTGATTCGTGAATCATGAGACCACCTCCATCAGCCAGTGTTCCCAAGAGTCACAAGAACAGTAGGGTCATCCATAGTGAGCGTACAGTTAGCCCCCCCCCCAAGTATTTGAAGGACTGTTAAAACTTAGATTACTGATGACGTTAGGAACATATTAAGTTTTTTTCTGAACATTTGCTAAACTGAATATTCATAGGGGGTTTGCTTTGAAGAGGCATTCCTTCATTTGTTGCTCATCACAGTTCTTTTCATTTTCTAAAGGAGGAAAGGTGTAACCTGTGTGTAACACTTTTGCTGACAGATCATCTGGTTTAGTTTAGCCAATCACACGGATGCTTCCACAATTGCTCATAGCTGTACTTTAATTGTTTTGTCAAATAAATGATTTTACCGTTGTCAGTTTCAAAGCCATCCGAACTATTTTTGTGTCTTTCTTTGTTTTTGTTTACAGAACCCTAACAGAGCCCAGCGTCATGGTCATCTTAACGAAATTGTCTTTAGTTACTAGTGAGGGCACCTTGACTAGAAATGACCACCCCAAAGCACTGAACACTTTGTGAACAAGTCCACTTTGCTTATGCTGCATTCAATTGACATGACTGCATAACAGTGTAAATGTATGGCTGTAATGTGCAAATCAACAGGAAAGTAGCGGCGTACATGTACCTGAGAAGTGTCAAATGCCATATGAGATGCCTGCAAAATTATTTTCATTGTGAATATAGCCTAAAACATGCTCACATGTACTTTGGTTGTAATTCAAATATGCGTAACAGAATGGTGGCACAGATAATATGAAACAGATCAGATCTATAGCACCTTGAACATTCTGATTTGTTATGTCTTTATAGTTACAGATAGTTCCTTGATAAAAGACTTGATGGGAGACTTACATGTCATGGACAATGTGTGTGCCCTGTTAAATGAGAAGCAACGCACAAGCAAGGTTTTGGGATGGAAATATCTTGGAGACAGTTTTGGAATTAGGAAGGAAATATTGGATGACCTTACACCCACACAAGAAGAACTTGAAGGTCCCACAGAGGTGCTAATTCGTTATCTTGGAGCGTCAAAGCCATTTTTAAATATAGCAGACTTCATTTGGGCCTTACACGTGATTGAGAGGGATGACATCTTTAGTTTACTGCACGACTACCTCCCAGGTAGGTACCCATTTCAACTACAATCCCGGCCAGAAACCTTGAAACAGTTTGTGCAAGTGAGCTCCCCCTTCCCCTTTTCAGTGTTGTTTCTGCCACCAAAATGTTTTACTTTGGTCAACATTGAATGGGGGAGCGGGGTGTTTCAAGGAAACATGGCCCCGTTTGTCTCGAGTGGCAGGAAATTTTTTCGCATGTCTAGTGAGTGTTAAATCATACTTAAAAATTTGCGAGTGAATTGCAAGGTGACAGTGTGTGACAGGGTTGAGTTCATGGCTCGATAATTGAAGTGTATAAATCACCGTTTCTTCATTTTTTTATTTTTGTAAAATTTAATCTACATTTATTTTCATTCCTAACAATAGGTTACATTTGTAATTTGCACTTATTGCCTATTGTCTACTCAACATGTTTCAAACTAAACGGGACTACAACTAATTTACACTTGTACAGCTAATTTCAGCTAAGAACAGCTAATTTACATTTATTATACTGAATTAAACGCGGCACAAACATTTACAAGAAGGAGGCGTAATAAAAGAAAAGAAGCCAACTCCACTTTTTCAAAAGCTCATCTTCCTGATTTGATGTGGCAGCGATGTATTTCTCTAGGCCAGTCTTATCGCTTGTAAGAGAGAGTCAGAAAAATGGTATCTACTGCTATTTAAAGCATTGACGTGTAAAAAATATTTTCCTAAAATAATCAGATGATTGAGGGCTAAACAGGATGTGGATTGAAGGCTTCCAAACATGATGTCCAGCTTCGATAGCACAATTTTGACACTGCTATAATGAGAATACCAATCTTGAAATTGTGACCAAAATGAGTTTGCTTGTGAACAATCTTACGAATAAGTGGCAGAGTGTTTGGGAATCCGACAGACAGAAGGGGCAGTATGGAGAGGCTACTTTTTTTCATTTTATGTAATAGACTGTTTGTAGGTAAAATGTGGTGGATTATTTTACACTGAAACATCGATAATTTAATTTCCTTCGTGACCTTTAATGGCAAAAGGTATACTCGACTTAGATCCTTGGGCTCAATGCCATATGTAGTCAGTTTTTTGGGAAGTAGCAAGGAGCTACAGGCCTGCACGACTTCTAACAATGGAAACATTTATGTTATGTAGCCTCTTAATATTTTTGCACTGACAAGTATGTGATTTTTTAAGAAAGGATATGAGCAGTGGCTCTTAAAAGATTTGTTGTTCCAATGACTCTCTTGGTTTTATAAAATGCCATTGTTTTCATTAAAACGTGTATGAGGTTTGGCACTGTTTGTTGACATTGTGTTCAGTCAAATGTGTAACAATTAGCCCCTTTTGAAACTGTGAGAAGTAGCAAGGAGCGACAGGCCTGTACGACTTCTAACAATGGAAACATTTATGTAATGTAGCCTCTTAATATTTTTGCACTGACAAGTGTGTGATTTTTTGAGAAAGGATATGAGCAGTGGCTCTTAAAAGATTTGTCATTATAATGACTGTCTTTGTTTTATAAAATGCCATTTTTGTCATTAAAATGTGTATGAGGTTTGGCACTGTTTGTTGACATTGTGTTCAGTCAAATGTGTAACAATTAGCCCCTTTCGAAACTGTGAGTTTCGTGTCTATGGCGCTTGATATGTTTCCTCTTTTTGTAAGCAAGTCTTTCAACTACTGATTTGTACAGGCAAGACCATGGTTTTGACCCTCCACATGGGTCTCATCAGTTGCTGGGATTGGTTTTGCGAGTTGCTCTTATGCAAGCTCATGTGTGTTGTGAGAATGACAAGGCATTCTGTTTGGCAAAGGTTTTCCGTTGTGTATTTATACTCACTGTGTGGATCGAAAATCCAGGATTTCTATTGGTTAATCAAAGGTAGCCAACTGTCAAATGTGGTTTTCGATCTTTATCCGTTTGAAGCTTACGTGTGTTTGTATAAGTTGCGTTTTTGACATTTTAGCACTCTTTGTTAGGTTGAATTGAGGAGTTGACTGTTATCTGATTTTTGCATAGCTGCAGTGTAGTTGTTTTGAATGTGGCGCAAATTGCTCTTCTATTCCTCTGTGATGTTTACTGAGTGCTGATATGCGATTTTCTAACACGTGTGCTTGTATTTGGGCAGTAGTGTTGCTATTTGTTAGCCACGCATTCTAGATCTCGGTTCTTCTTTCATATTTGAAGTGGGATTGGTTTGGAGGTATTTTAGATGGTGATTAAAGCGAGCTGTTACATTTTGAGTGTCGCCTATTTACTCAAGGTCATATCGGTATGAAGGACTCCTGTGGCTTTTGACCTTTGATTGTGTCTGTGTTAATAAGCGACTCAATGTGGTTTCGATGTGTTTATAGGCAAAGGTAGAGTGTAAAAACTCAATTACGCTCTACCATATATTCAGCCGATAGAGTTTTTTAGCCACGTATGTAGGATGTTAAGATCGAAAAATGTGCATTCTAACTGGTCCTTGCCAGCCAGTCAGCTTGGATACAGTCATATATAAAGGCGAACGATTCAAACAAGGATCAATCCTTGATATTAAAACACATTTTAAGCCAACAGAAACTTTCCAATATACACACTTCACCTCTTGTCACCCGTCGGGTGTTAAATTGGGTTTTGTGAGAGGCGAAGCCCTAGGACTCCTACGTACAAATTCTTCAAGAGTCACTTTTGAGGAGAACATTTCAAATTTTAAAGTGCACTTACAAGCAAGAGGTTTTCCACGCAATCTGATAGAGGAAGCACTGTCGGAAACAAAATTCACTGGAAGGGAATCAGCACTTAAAAAAGATAATAAAACCCAGAAAGACATTTTGCCTTTTGTCACACAATACCGACCATCAGTGCCAAACATCAAACAAGCCCTAATGAAAAAATGGCACATTATACAAAATCAACCACTGCACTGAGAAATATTCAAAGGGCCACCAATAGTATCCTTTAAAAAGAAAAAATCCATAAAAGATATACTCGTGAGAGCCAAAATCAAATGAAAGGTTATCACATGTTTCACAATGGAAGAGATTGTGCGGCCTGTCAACCCTTGCTATTTACTACTGAGGAGGCAAAGGTTCGCAAGCCAGTAGCTTATCATATATTCGCTTACATGTCAGCACACTGGTTGCCACGGGTGAGGAGTGTGCAGAGTCATTCTTCAACAGAATCTTCCAGTCGCTTGGGATACAGGAAAGTAGGCTATAGTACTGTAGAAAGTTGCACTTTATTCTGAATTTGTTGCAAAAAGAATTATAAGATAAGAAACGATTTTCCTTTTCGTGGAAGATGTCTGAGATAAGTTTTATACCTGCTTGGAACCAATTAGGGTAGAATATTGAACATTTGTTAACCGTGATATACCTATTGTTCCAGTTAGTTTGCAAGAGGATGTCTTGCTTATATAATGGCGTCTTCGATGAAATTTCTTGCCAATACAAAATGATTTGCTTGTAAAAACTAGGAAGATTCTCGTCAAGTTTAAGCCGTTTATAGTCATAATTGCAGTTAAACAGCTCCAACCCTCCTGCATTTTTTAAATAAAATTTTGGAATATACTTCTATGGCTCATCCAGGTGATCAGTTGAGCACAGACGTTTAACCCAGTTTAGTTTTAATGCCTTGTCAAAAATAACGAAATCTTTCATGTCTAAACCTCCTTTATCTTTACTCTTTAAAATAGTTTTTCTCTTCACTTTGAGCGGTTTGTGATTCCAGACAAATTCTGAAGTAATCTTGTCATCTTCCTGGGTAAAGTGTTTAGGTGCTTTCAGAACGCTGCAGATAAATACCAGCTTCGAAAGTGCTAGTGTCTTTACAATATTAATCCTGCCGTAAATGGAGATATCCCTTTGGGACCACATATTTAGAGTCTTTTTTAACGTTGTTTACTTTTGTAAAAAAAATCTTTATTGGCAGCTTCCTGATAGTACGAAAAGTACACAGCTAAAGCGTAAATCAGCTCGTCGCTAAATTGAAGTTTGAGCAATCCATCTCTTCTTTATTTGTTGCATAGAGCGGAGCCATAAAAACTCCGATTTTCCATGGCTTATTTTTAGGCCAGAACATCTTTCAAAAAGAGAAAGCAAATCGAAAAGATTAGAAGCAGACTGGGTATCAGCAAGGAAAACTGTAGTGTCGTCAGCATATTGGGCAAGCTTTATCTCTTCATTTTGCTGTATGGTGATCCCATGTATTTTATTTGAGCGTCTTATACTTTGGGTGAGCAGTTCGATGCCGATAACGAAGAGCAAACGTAAGAGAGGGCAGCCCTGTTGCACTCCTCTGTCTAATAAAAAATGTTTTGAGGCATTGCCATTATTCAACACGCAGCTAGAGATGTTGTTGTAGAACACACGTACCCACTGACAAAGTTGAAGTCCAAAATTAAAGGTTTCTAAACTTTTTTGAATGTAGTTCCATTCAATAGAGTCAAAGGCTTTTTCGAAGTTTAGAAAAACCGCAACTCCCGGAATGTTTTTCGGTTTTGTGAAATCCATGATATCGGCAATCAGCCTTATACTTTCCCGGATGAATCTACCTTTGACGTAGCCCAATTGACAGGGATGGATTATGTTTGGTAACACCTTTTCTACACGACGAGCAATAGTTTTTGTGGCAATTTTGTAGTCTATATTCAAAAGCGAAACAGGTCTCCAATTTTTTAAATACCGGGTATTCTTTTTCTTTTTCTTTTTCGGGATCAAAGAAATAATGCCTTGGTGTTGAGAGATGGAAAGGGAGCCACTTATACTCGTTAGAAACATGCATTGAAGGAGTTAAGATAACTTTTGTCAAAATTGACTTCATGGTCTTCTCTAAACGAGATACAGAGCTCAACAATTATCATAAACCCTACAAGATTAATTACAGAGCCTACACATCAACACAAAGTGAATGTCGTAGTAACGTTTAAAAGAAAGTAAATGTCTAAATAGAGCCCAGAATAGATTTTTTTCTCTTGAGGTTTCAAAATATGGAGACGATAAAAGCAATCAAAATGAAGGGAACAATATATATTGATCAATATTTTGCAATGCCTTGAGTTCGGTGTGATTCTTTTTTCGTGGGCTTTTGACATACTGTGTAATATATATAGATAGGCAAGCCCAACAGCGGGGCTACCATGAATAAGCTAGTGTTCGTTTTTCAAAAAACCTGAAAACTCTTCGGGCCAAAAAAACTGTGGGGTTTAATTTTCGGGCGCGAAATCCTTTTGAAAAGTGTTTCTTAAAAGCAAAAACCGAAAGTGTTCTGTACAGCACCGCAAATTGTCTCCGCGAATTGCCCCACAATAATCTGAACCCGAAAGTCACTCTAGAACACAGCGTGATTGTTATCATTAATTTTTTTTTTGGAGCTTCAAATTACACGCATAAAATATTTTCTTATTCTTGCACCGTCCTCCTTGGTTTTTACAATGTTTCAGTATCCTGTCATTTAACTGCCAAGGCTTGTCAAATCATCTCAGACTACTGGCTGTTCGCTTGAATGAACTGGAAACGTCGCTTATCTACAACAGCTAAATATAACTCACTCTAAAGTAAATGGGTTGTCGTTTTGGGTTTCATCGTGTTCAGATCTTGACAAATAACACGAAATGCCACTAAATCAGAATCAGTAGGGCTGAAGCGAACTGACCTGTAATGGAAAGTTGAAATTTCACGTCAAGTTTTCGATTTGTTCTTTCTCATTTGGCTAGATTGCTCAGAAGAATTATCAAAATCGGCTACTCGTCTGATTTGTCTGCTTCAGCTTTTGGTCAACTCGGCCTGGTTTTCATTCCATTGTTTGCTGCAGTTTGTAGCAGCTACTGACAATTTTCTAGACCAAGAGGAGGTAGGTTTTGTTTTAAGATTTCATAGACTATCGGCCGGTTTATTAGGTGCCGTTTTTGTTTTTGTTGCATAAAGTTGCTTCACAATTTGTTTACCGTTTTGACTCTTTCTAACCTCTGAAGAACAAATTACAAATGGAAAGGTTTTTCATCTGATGTAAGCCTTAGATACGTTTCCTTTCCCTGTAAAAGAAAATGCCACACGTGAAAATGACAACATGTACCTTAAAAATAGAAGTGATTAATTTATTTGACTTCAATTACGATCGGAAATACAATACTGCTTGTGTCTGACTGAAACTGCCTTTTCCGTGTTTAGATGAGACATTGTTTAAATCTAAAACAGGTAGTTTGCCTCAACCATGTCCTCTATACTATGTCCTTTTATGACTTTCATTTTAAAAGCATTCTTAAAGAGAGAGGAAGGTCGTGCAATCATAAAACTTATTTTTCTACTTGTGAATTGTTCTGCGTTTTTGTCCTGATGGTGCTTAACACTCTTAAATTTGAAGAAACTTGAATGCATTTATGAATTGTAAAGATGAAATTCTTCTCAACTTATCGGCCCCTAAAATAGAGTACATTTCAGTTGTGCAGTTATTCGCCAATAGATGAAAAACAGCAAGGAAAAACATAAAGGCAACTAAACAATGCGGGTCACTGAGGAAACAGTGAAGTTGACTTTTTTTTTTCAAAATTTTCATAAAGAAGACTTCAGCACGGCTTTCACTGGCAGCTCTTCTTGCAGCATTCTCTGGAAAGCTAATTAAATTCAAGAAGAGTACTTGTGAAACTACAGTTGCTCTAATAAACCCATCTAAGTTGCTCTCGGGAGCGACTCGACGGACTTTAGGATGTAAATACGGATTTATCACTGATTCACATGCATCCCGCTGGCTGTTAAGTTCTGTTAACCATCAAACAACCTTGGTAAAATAAATAATATTACTCCAGCATCAGGCAGTTTACCGGCAAAAATTACCCGAAAAAGGTTTTCGGTAGCCTCCAAGTACACGTAAATTGTCGAGCATTACAACTTTCACCCAGTTTAAATGTGTTGTTCAAAAATGGGGCATACCGCTGGCTAATTGACACCGAAGGCCCGTTAATTTACTCATCGTAAGCTTCGAGTTTGCTCGGATGAAAGAGCTCTGTATCTTCAGATTTATTGGGTTCAAATAAATGAATAGGACTTGTGACTTTTGGGCGGCGATTCTGTGGATGTATTTCAATAGAATCCAACAATGGGGCCTAATTACGGTCCCTCAAGGGCGTATCCTTTTGTTCTTTGAAGCGTGGTGTTCTTGAAAAAAATGTCACCTCACGTTTCCATCTCTTTCCATCTAAAAACGTTTCACTCAAAAGCGACAAAGGTAATGTCGGTTTATTATTTTAGATGTGTTTTGCAAGCTTGAGAATGAGCGTTTAAACAGGATTTTTCGTTCAGTTTTGCCAGAGAAATGCCTTATTCGGTAAATTACAATGCAATTTGCCGCCGATGGCGAGAGCTGCGGTGGCGTGTCTTCAGTCACGTCTGAATGAATTTGCTTTTGTTCGTGAGGTGGAAGTCGATTTGAAAGCGTAAAAACCGAAATATTTATTTGTAGTTATTTAATTGTTACCGACCGTTCGCTAAGGGTTTTTTTTATATTAGTTTATTTAAGCTTAACAATCAGATACTGTCAAACGACAAATTGCAAAGAAATGAGTTTGTTTGGATTCGATTGACTGCACTTGTCAAAACAACAGACGATATATTCTTATGCAA
>Ga0126336_10000604_pt1 | contig 15493 bp, 13 predicted proteins | sample SidCmetagenome_FD_92530 | JGI IMG/M metagenome (GOLD analysis project Ga0126336, IMG submission 92530) | Coral microbial communities from El Islote,Puerto Morelos, Mexico - Siderastrea C C metagenome | ecosystem: Host-associated > Invertebrates > Cnidaria > Coral | place: El Islote,Puerto...
AATTATTCTACTCGGGCTTGCTGGATATCAAATGATTATAACCAACTCGGCGCTACGCGCCTCGTTGGTTATCTATCATTCGATATCCAGCGCGCCCTCGTAGAATAATTGTTAAATATAGATAGGCGCCCGCTGAGGAGAGACACTATTGCGTCACATAATCGATTGTGACCAATGGGAGCACGGCAAAACTTAGCGTTGTACTATAATGTATGTTTGTCTATCAGCCCATTCGTTCTAACGTCAAACGCGCCTTGTATCAAATTCAACGCAAGTTACAATGGCATAATTAGTCCAATGCTTCCCTTACCTGTAGCCAATGAGAGGTCTGTAGAGCTCACTGCTGTCTGATGGCATTTTCTGGGCTGTGCGCAGTGATGTTTCCCGTTAAAATGTGCGCCATCCATCACATCTTCTACTAGCAGTACCAATGAAAATCGCGTGCGGTAAAATAGTCATGTTATATTTAAACAAAAGAGTTCTTCTGTCGAAGGCACTATTGTGTGATAGGTTGCCCGAGGAAATTTGATGTTGAAAACAAATATTAGCCCGAGAACGTAGTTCGAGGGTTTATATGAAGGTTGAACATCAAATTTCCGTAGGAAACTAGTACCTTCTCTCACCGTCTTTCATTCTACCCTAGAACAATCACTCAATGGAACAGTCTGCCTCAGTCTTTCTTTGAGAACACTAACTTAACTAAATTTAAACAGTCTGTTTCCTCGTTCAATCACAGTTCTGTAAACTAGATATGTACTTTATATATATATTTTTTTCGTAATATTTAGCTGAACCCACGCCATCAATCTTCGGCTTCGAAGGGTAGGCGTTACCGGTAAATAATAATAATGATAACCCATCACACAAGGGCCTGAGACAGAAGTACTCTATTGTTTTTATTGTACAACGCTAAATTTTGAGCGAAAATTTCGAAAACCGGGCACTATGCGCTTATAGGTGCCCGCTGAGGAGAGACACTGTCGCATCACGTGATCGATTCCGACCAATGGGAGCAGGCCAAAATTTTGCGTTGTACTACAATGTCTTGTAGTACACTGCTAGTGGCCTTGTAGAACTACTTGCTTACCTTAAATAAGTCAAATTTTTAATTACAGGACGAACTATTTTGCTCTCTACACACTTCATGGACGAAGCTGATTTGTTAGGGGACAGAATTGCCATTGTTTCAAATGGAAAGCTTCGTTGCGTTGGATCATCTCTCTTCTTGAAAAGCCACTTTGGAGATGGCTACCACCTTACCCTTGTAAAGAAACGTGACAGAACCCCCCAGGGGTCTATGGTGAATGTTCATTTGACACCCACAGGATCCAGCCAGGACCTGGACACTACTGGAACGACGGCATGTGATAACACCCTTCAACCTGGTGAGTAGTATGGATTTGTGAGGATTTCTGTTTACCAGTTTTTTTGTAGCACCTTAGGTGATGTCAAAGTGATTCAACGTCATTCAACGTTAGTCCCGTGCACTGTAAACGGTTTGAACCCAGGATTCATATCATGAGTCGATGAAGTATGATCGTTCGGGTGAGTGTAGTCCTGAGAAGAACTGTTTGTGATGACATTGACTGACGTGATGACATTGACTGACGTGATGACATTGATTGACGTGATGACATTGACTGACGTGATGACATTGATTGACGTGATGACATTGACTGACGTGAGGACATTGATTGACGTGATGACATTGACTGACGGCGACAACCTGAGAGGATGGCTTCCGACCAACGAGTGGCCAAACGGTTTGAGTTAAATATTGATGGTCACACCTGTTAACAACAATTGAGAAAACAAACCAATGGAAGCACGAAAGCCTCAACGCAAAAATCTACAGAACACTACTGGGAGAATGATGATATAGATACTAATAAATATCAACTTTTCATGACCCGCAGATCATCTGAGCAGCAGTGAAGATCACGTGAAACAAGTGACGAGCTTTATCAGATCTCACGTGCCAGCCGCCAAGCTGGAACAAAACACGCAGCAGGAGCTCACGTTTGTCCTCCCTGATAACTCCGTCAAACGAGGCGGCTTTGAAATCTTCTTCCGTGAACTGGAGCAGAAGAAAAGTGAACTAGGGATTGACAGTTTTGGGCTGACTGATACTGCGCTGGAAGAGGTATGTTAGGTTGATATTGAAGTTTGCATCCACACAACTGTGTCGTATCTCGTTTTGATACCAAAACCCAAATAGTTTTTCGTCCACAGGTACATTTGCTTTTACACTGAGTCCATGGTAAACGATTAAAAACAATTAAAAACAAACTGTTTGATGATGACTTGTTCCGGTTTTGTCATTCGGTTTCAGGTTTTTCTCAAGGTAACTGACGTTTCATCTCGAGAGGAGTCAGGTAAGATAAATACAACTAATCCTTTGATTTTCTCCAAATGCGTTTATCACATCACTGTATTTAGACTTCATTTATAGGCTTTCGTACCGAATAGCCTGCCACTCGAGCATGCGTGGCAACTCTTAGCTGCTGCGCGGTACGCGGTGACAATTGTGTTCCTCGTCCTATGAGCGTTACGAGGAAAAGACAGGATATTACTGGCATTCCAAGTTCAAAAATATTGTTAAAGAAATGCACCACGCGGACTTGAGTTAGGCGTAGTTCAGACGTTGAACTTTACATGAACCTAATGCAAATGAGCAAAAACAATTGCTTTTGCTCACTTGCATTAGGTTCGGCACATGTTCAGTTCGACGTTTGAACTAGGCCTTAATTGCTCACAACGTGCTGTGTAGGCAGCTTTTTAAAAGAAACATTCCACTCTTGAATTCGTAACTCTTTCCTATGTTTAATTTTTTTTTTTGGCGTAAAAAAGTCCGTTGTGGGTGGATTTTTTTGACAAATTGCTTTCAGTTCCTTTTAAAATTTCTTTAAGGTAACTTGAAATTTGTTTGCATCTCACAGAAGAACTCAATTTATCACTCTCTGAAAACGCCTCAAACCCTGACGTGTCCACAAGCTCTGGAGTCAGCGGTGACCATGGTGACGAGTGGGACTCTGGTTTACCAGAAGGAGGAGAAATGGAACTCGGTGACTTGACAGGAGTTCGGTATGACGCGAGAGAACAGCTGCTAAGCCCGGAGATCCAAGAAGAGACCAGCTACCAGTTCGGTCAGTAGTGAAGAAACTAGCATTCTGATTGGCCAGTTAGATTTTAAAATAGCTAAGATATAACTAGCGCTCTAATTGGCTAGTGGGAGTTGCTAATACCAAAGATATAACCAGTTTTGTGATTCCTTGATGTGAACAGGAAGTGTAAACTCCAGACCGGATTTCCAGCTATACCAGGGGAAATGTGGGTTTTGGTCAGAGTTGTAACATTTATTTTTCTGTTTATTAAAGTCGTTGTTTACGAATGTTTCGCTCGCTTTTTTGATTAGTTTTTATGCGAATGAATCGCCTCGAATGTTGCAATGTGAATACTCTTAACAATACGTTATAATGAGGAGAGATAGAGATTTTTGTCGTCCAAAGCTGTTTGGGGTACTAGAATCACTTTTCTCTCACAATTAACACTAATTATTTTGAAAGAGCAAGGATTCATTTCCGTTTTCCTTTTGTTTTAAGGAAGTTGGTAAAACCTTTAAAAATCATAACAGCACAAATTAATGACAAATTTTGTTTTTCCTCAGCAACCTATTCTGTAATCGCAGGAAATAACTTTGATTCATTTTTTTATCTTCCTTCACCTCAGCTGATCAGACGCCACTGAACACAGCATTCCAAGGTGTTGGCACACGTACCTTGAGTGGTTGTGCTTTAAAATGGCAGCAGTTCTACGCTCTTTTACTCAAACGATTCCACTACGCGCGCCGCAACTTCAAAGCAGTTATCTCTCAGATTCTTCTGCCCGCCATCTTCATCACCATTGCCATGACAATGGCTCTGTCATTTCCTAAGGCGCCCGACCAACCTCCTCTGGAACTAACTCCGTCCATGTTCCCGCGGCCAAATTACATTCCGTTTGCAAACGAGGCTAAAGGAGTTAACCAGTTAGCAAGACGATTGGACAAAACACTGACTCTCCTCTCAGGGGTGGGGGCAACATGTTGCCTTCGATTCGTTAACGTATCGATGAAAGAGAGCTTAGGGAGGAGGCCTTCAAAGGAACAACTGGCGCGGTTGTTTAGTGAGTCTTGTTCATCTTCCATAGACGAAGTATCAGATGATTATTTTAAGCCGTCAAATCTTCACTTGTCGTTTATTTATTCCACAAACGGGTCAAACGTGTCACACTCGGTGACACACAAGGACACGGGTGTTGGATGCCGGTGTTCTGAAAACAAGACTGCCTATGTGTGTGACCGAGGGGCGGCAGGATCACACCCCAAGGAACTTGTCACTATAACACTGGATACACTGCAGAACATTACCGGCAGGAATATCTCAAAGTATCTGTTATATACCACGGAAACATTCAGGCTTCACAGGTGTGTGTTTGTGTTTGTATTTACATCTTACTTTAACGTGTGTCTAGCAAAGGTAGATAGATATACTGACCGACTGACAGACAGACAGACAGACAGACAGACAGACAGACACAGACAGAAACACGGGTAGACAGACAGACAGACAGACAGAAACACGGGTAGACAGACAAACTTGGCTTGGTGGGATAGGATGATTTTTGATTAGTTCTCTAGCAGTGTACCAATGTTAGTTTGCCAAGAGGAGGCTAAATTATTGAGAAAATTCTCCACTGACCAGCGCATATCGGTAGTTAAAATGTAAGGCATTTAGTAAATCATCTAAACATTATGATGGCACGGTAACTGTGGTGTTATATTAACGCAGATTGACTGCATATAGAGTTAATGTGTTGGCCTCATGAACCACTGGGCTCCTAAAGAAGCCCCTATCACCTTCATACAAATTGCGGTCAAAACTTCCCTTTACTCAAGACAACTCCCTCCAACTAAAGGCGTCAGCAAAGCCGTTGCTTGCAGGATGAAGAAAGATATATAATTAAGTACATCATGATTTGCGTTAATTCAGACTGTCAGTTAGGGGTGTTATGGCTATGGCGTTTTGCTTGTCTTGGGGCTCTTTGCCTCGATCATTTTTGTAACATGCTTACTTTCTTCTCACCTATAGGTACGGCTCGCTGTCGTTCGGTGAGGTGGTCAGTTGGGTGCCTCAGAAGTTAGATAAAGTTAAACAAGCTTCTGTTCGAAGATTGGCGATTAGAGAGGCTGCGAAGGTACGTACAGCCGATCTGTTGTGTTATTGTCCACGTGTTTGTTGATATGCGTGCGTAAGGGGGAATTCTGGTCATATGCAATTTTCTTCTCTTTATGACAGTTTCTCCGAGTTATCTTACTGACATTTCCATTGATCCAAAATACCTCCATAAGGTTATAGTTCGGTGTTATGTGATGTTTCGTGAATTTTTTGGGGGCGATTTGTGGGCGCGTTTGACAAGAAAAAGGGGGGGGGGGGGGAGGAGGCTCTTGGTCGAATTTACTGAATAATTATTGAACTAAGAAATGTTGAAGGCTTAGTACAGTTTTAGAAATTGAAGTTAATAACAGTAATAATATTAATAACAGATGGACACCAAAGCAGTCCGCTAACAACCCGAAAGCGCTTTCGCGTGGTGCGTACGAATTGTTATCCCTCTTTTATTTCTTTTTAAACTCGCATCTCATTTCGTAAAAATTCACCCAGAACACCCCGTGCTTTACGTTGACCTTAGTCTAAAGTAATGTTTTCTCTGATTTTGTTTTCCGATTTAAGGCTTGGTACAACAACAAAGGCTACCACGCTTTACCCACCTACTTAAACGTTATGAACAATGCGATTCTGCGAGCTTCTTTATCAAAAGAAAAAGGAAATCCCGCGGCTTATGGTAAGTCTGCATATAGTATGTAAGTCTGTAAGTCTTGGTTATTTTTAATCATAAACAGACCACGCTATACAATTACGCTGCTTCTCGTGTTGTTGTTGTTGTTTTATGTCCCACATCACGTTTAGGCTGGATTGGAGAAATTTCATAACCTTACTTCCGTATAATCAAGCCAACAAATTCATGGAATAATTGTACTTTGTACTGACTCTGCGTTCATTCTGTGACAGGTATGACAGTGTTTAACCATCCCTTCAACAAGACTGACTCAAATCAACTGTCCGCCAGATACATGTGAGTTACAAGACAAAAAGATTGTCGTGGTCAGCTAAGTTGCTTAGCAACTGAAGTGTATCCTAAGTAAATTCTACGTTTGGGTTATCACGGGCATTGTCACCCAGGGAAAAATTCAAAGTCTCAGACGGGAATTACCCTTGATCTTTTGGTTACTCTAGTCGCTTTGGGGAGAATGATAATCAGAGCCTGTCGGATAAGCTTATCAGAATTGGCTAAAAAGCTGCAATAGCCAAGTTGACTTTAACAAACAAACGTGGAATGGTTCACTTCAAACGCTAAACTTGTGGCTGTTTCTGGAAACGCAACCTTTTTTACCTGTTGCTGAAGTTAGTGACAGTTATTTTCCAGTTTTATTGGTTTAAATTTCGGTTTTTCCAACGCTTTCTGCTAATAATGGTTTCAGCTGCAATGGAAACTAAAAATAGGTTTGAGCTTTTGCGTGTGATAGCTGTGTGGAATAAGCTGACAAGCGCTGATTTGCTTATTTGTAAAGGGGTGTAGGTTAGTGATCATTAATAAAAAAGAATAAACGATGCTTTGTGTTTCTTTTGCCCTCAGGCGCCAAGGCACAGATCTTGTGATTGCGATATTTGTCATAATTGCTATGTCCTTTGTACCAGCCAGTTTTGTCGTATTTCTGGTTACCGAGCGAGCGTCCAAAGCTAAGCATCTGCAATTTGTCAGCGGTGTTGATCCAGTCATTTACTGGCTTTCCAACTACGTCTGGGACGTGGTGAGTATAGGAGCTGAATAAGACTTCGTTTACGTTTTTTATTCGTGGCGAATTCTGATTAAAAGAAGGGAGGAAGCCAGGTTACTAGCTATAAGCCAAACCGCCATGATCAAGTACAACTTCAGAGCATCTTGTCTTTTTTGGCAAGATTCTAAGTTTCCTTCGATCTCTTAGTGATTAATTGAATGATTCTTTTCCGTTCATTTGGAATTGAACTAAGCTGCAGTCCGTTCCCATGTCTTTTGAAAACGGAACTTATTTGTTTTGCCGTTGACGAAACTTACAACAAGAGCACTTCTTGTTTACAGTGTCATAACACTATATATAGCTAAAAACATCAGTTGGTCAGTAAAATTTCTTAGAATAACTATAGAGCAAAACTCATCACTGTCTTTCCAAACTTACTTTTACTGAGATTTTACAGTGCGGCTACTCCAACCGGGCCAGTTGGAAGAAAACTGATCAATGGCGACGCTAATTGAAAACAAAAGATAGCAAAGTTTTTTTGTAAACAACCAGTAACGTTGAAGCAGGCAGACAATGCACGTTCGAAAAAATTGGACACCGTGACCTCTGATCATGACCGCTCGGGAAACTGTCACGTCTACGATTGGTTGCTTTCGATCCTAAATGTGCTAAATTTTGAGCAGAACATTGAGATGTCGAATTCACAATTGTTAATAAAATTTTCGCCCATAAACAAACCTTAAACAATACTTTCGCTTCAGCAGTACAGCTAATGCATCAGTTTGTTTGTAGAACAAACCTATTCCGAAATGAAATTCGGTAACGCAACAAACTTGCTTGATTCTGATAAGCGTTTGCTCAGCGCAGCGAGTATAAACAAACACAGATTTAAAGGAAAATATCGACATTTGCGCCCTTTGATCGTTCAATTATAAACGGAGGTTCCCAAATCTCCTTATTCACTAAGTGCTTTTTGAATCAGCAGGTGATTATCGTTGATGTAAGGATTCTGGCTTCTGCAGCCCTTTCGCGGTTTCAATACCGCAAGAAAATCCAAATCCTTTGTGTGAGCGTGGTGCAAGTCTGCAACGTAATCTCGTAAATTATAGCTTAGAATGTCAGCGACTGTTGCCGTATACGCCACCCTCTCGATTCAGTCTTGCTTGTATTTTCTGGGCAAAAGCCATTTTGGAAACATTTACATTTACAATAAGCTTATAGCTGTATGTAAAACTATCCGCCAGATTTCAATCGTATCGAGTCAACTCAGCACCGTTTGAAAATGTTAAAAAAAAAACCATTATTGAACCTAACCAAGAAAAAATTCGGCTATTTCCCGAGAGCTCCGCAGAATGAGACAGTTTCAAATTTATGTGGAGATTTATTGTCTAGATCCTTCAGAGTTATTGGTCAGTTTATGAAAAATGTTGCCTTCTTTTGTTCTTAATTAGCGTTGCGATTGGTCAATTTTCTTCCAGGTGGCCCGGTTCTATAGCTGCACTGTCAAATTGTATTCTTTGTTTATTGAGAGTTCAGCATATTCCCCGGAAGTCAATGAGATTTGTGTTAGGGGCTGTTTACATGGAGGGAGGAAGATCCTAGCGCTAGGAATATCCTAGAAGGCGCATCATCCTAGCGCCATATGTTTTCTGTATTCAGTTTACGTGCAAAATGTTGTACTTGGCCCTAGCGGTAGGAACTTTCTAGCGCTAGGATCTTCCTAGCTGAGAGATAGGAAGATCCTAGCACCATGTAAACTACCTTCGCTCGGAAGATTCTAGTACAGAAAAACAAATATGGCGGCGGCCGGGCGTTCAGCTGCTAAAGGCCGACAGCAACCACCCCGACCGAAATTTCTGCATGTAAACAGAACGAAAATTTGTTTCGCCTTCTAGGATCTTCCTAGTGCTAGGATCTTCCTCCCTCCATGTAAACAGCCCCTTAGTTTGACCATATCTTTGCCTACTACACTTGACGTTCTTTTAGTTTGCTATTGTGTTATCTGAACGAAAAGATGGAGTGGCGAGTCAAGTTAACGTCAGTTGTGGGATGTTGGTGAATGACAGCTTTCCTGTTTCTGTTCCTTTAGTGTAACTACTTGATTCCAGCGTGTGCCTGTATTACCCTGCTGCGAGTATTCAATGTACCTGCATACTCGTCAGACACGAACTTTCCAGCTGTCGTCTGCCTTTTCCTGCTTTACGGGTGAGTGCATCGTCAAGTTGCTATATACTGTCAGGAACTGCGGAGGGGAGGGGCTGGTAGGGCTATAACCCTACCACATTTTTGCTTGGGTTGATTTTTTAGGGCTCCAGATGACATGGATAATGTATGAATTTTACCACTTGAAAGTAACAAAACGCGTCTAATCTTGCATATGCGCTTCACGAAGTCTTGGCCAGATTTTTTAACCATACCACTTTACAATGGACTCCGCGGTCCCTGTGTCTTAAACAAATAGAGAAGGCTACTCTCTGTTGTGCCCATAATGGTGTTGGTTTGTGTCATTCTCGAAAATGACTACAAAAATTAAGAGTTAAAAAACTAGATAACTGAAATAACAGCAACGAGCCCACCAAACGGAGTCGTCAACGCAGGCACAGTTAATAATTATTTACGGTAATTACTAAATACCTACCACTTTTCACCAACACCGAGGTGCATAATTGTTTAATATACACAATTCAAGTCAAAAGCTAGCCTTAAAAAAATTAATTCTGTTTTCTGATAAATGGGCAGATACTATCCCGAGTTTGAGTAGCCATCAAAACGCTAGAAAGACACTATTCTGTGCACGGATAAGAACCTCTTAGTAATCTGTCTGTTACAGGGAGTTACTCATTTTATCTCCCTACAGATGGTCCATTACTCCCATCATGTATCCAGGAGCCTTCTACTTTAGTGAAGCGAGTTCAGCCTACGTTTTCATGATTGTGGTCAACATGTTTTTTGGAGTAACTGCTACAGTCACCACCTTCATTTTACAGCTCTTCCCTGATGATGTGGTATGACAACATTTGACTTTTTCTTAGCATTTTACTCACTTGGGTAACATGTATGTTTTAAGGTTATTTTTCGCGGAAGAAATTAAGTCTTTTCAAATTTGCCGAGTCCGTGGGTTTCGTCAGAAAGTAGTAGAATAGAACTGACCTTTGGACTAAATTTTACCGCCGCGTCTCCAAAAGAGAAAAAAATAGGAAAAACAAACAAACAATAACAACGACAACGACACCCAAGAAACAAAAGTTACTGCTTCTGCACGATAGCATTCCAACGATGTACTATGGACAGCACAACGTCTCATTGAAAGAAAATTATCCGGAGTTCTTGTATTCTTTGATGATATAGAGTGATGTTGTTGATCGCGGTTTTCGGCTTCGTTATGAGCCCTGGTAAAGTTTTCTGATCACAATCGGAATCTAATGAGATATTACCGATGGCTTAATGGCACGTCACTTATTCCCCGACAGATCAGCTTCTGTTTCGCGACTAATATGATATTTCCAAAAGGGGTACAATTTCTCATGCAAATTATTATTCTCTCCTTGCAGGTTTTAACCAAAATATACAACGCCCTGAAAATTATGAACCTGGGATTTCCAAACTACTGCCTGGGTCACGGCCTAATGGACCTGGCTTACAATCAGTATCTCACAGAATACTACACTCAGATAGGTAGGTCATGTCCTGTTTGGCCGAGACGTGCGTTTCTCGGAAAAAATTCAGGATGATTTCGGTATCGTAGTTGATATTGCATTTTGGAAACAAAGAAGTTTCTAAGAATGGAACTTTGCTGTAAGTTAACCATTTCTTATCTGAAAGACATGTTAAAGTAACGGCTTTGTTGAATGAGTAGTAAAAGTTTACGGGGTTTTCAAGATACCCGCACCAGGTTTGCGTTTTTTGAAAACCCCGAAACTTTTCGGGATATTGTATCTTGAAAACAAAGAGGTTTCTACGAATGACACTTTGCTTTAACATTGGTCACATTTTCTAACGATTATAAAAGCCGTTCCAGGACGGCAGTTAGGAGGAATGCCGATCTAGTGAATCAAATAGTTCATTTATTCTCTATCTGTTAGGTGAATTCGACAAGATCCGGGATCCGTTTGAGTGGAAGCTCACCACTCGTAACTTGGTGTGCATGGCGGTGGAGGGAGTTGTGTTCTTTATTTTCACTGTCTTGATGGAGTTCAGGTTCTTTGTTAAGCCAAGGTAAGAAACACATCTCTACAACGTCACGTGAAAAGTGGTGTGTCTTTAACTCTGAATGTCAACCTCATAAATTCCTACTGTGAAGTAACCCAGTTAAAACCAACTATTTCCTAGCCTCACCTAGTTGACATTTATGCACAGAGTGGGAGTGATTCTTTGAAGTCTGTAAGAGATTGACGACCTTCAGGTATCAATTTTCTACCAACTATTCAACGAGACCAGATAACATTCTTAAAGTTGTGGATACAAAACTCGGCTCCCTTTTGGCGCAACTACAGTGTGCTTTGTTCGTCATACTCCAGGACTAATTGTTAATTTTTTAAGTCTTAATAGTTTGCGGAACACATTGTCAAGTTAACACTTATAATCACCATCAATTGCTAAACAAAAAACGGGTTTGAAAACATACTTATCGGGCCGGACAAGTTATCGGAAGTATCGAAAAACGGAGCGAGTTCTCTGGCATCGTGACTGGCTTTAAATTAAAAAGTCTATTCCTACTGGTTCTTACTCACTCGTATTGGTACTCGAACCCCGATCTAAAGATCCCTCATGTCTCACACAGCAAATTCTGTTAAGGTAATTTGGACAATTGAGGCTTCCGATTTATCTTTTTTTGATGGGAGCACAAGGTGGTGACGTCCATTTGATGCCACACATACTTACAAAATGTTCCTTTACCAGGCGCACGCATGTGTCCAAGGAGAAGATTGAGGATGAAGACGAGGACGTGGCAGCTGAAAAAGAAAGGGTTCTTAGCGGAAGCGCCATAGGGGACCTAATACGTATTGAGAACCTAACAAAAGTGAGCCCGTAGTAGCTACTGACTTCTGTAATATGCACAGAGTAAACTTCCATGTGACCAAAACTATTTACGGATATTTTTCTCCGGGCAATGGCTATGGTTATGGAATCGACTCTTTTGGTGATACAAATCAATCAAGGCGATTATATCTAACGAAAAGTATCCGATTTACGCTTTATAGCATGAGATTTCAAAATAGTCCATTTTCGAGAGCTACCAAGACCGTTGAATAAAAATAAGGACGCATTTTACATGGTTGGTCTCGATCGGAAGTGAAATATGCACAAATATCAACAGGAACGTGCTGAATCTTGAAATAAAATAATACACAGAGTTGTGAATAATTCGTATTTCACTTCAGATTGGGGCTAACCCTGTAAAAATGCGTCTTGTTTTTTTTCATCCAGCGGTCTGGGTGAGCTATTCGAAACTGGGCTATTGGGTTGGCCCAATTACATTAATTACATACAAGGTAAAGTCGCACACAAGCCAAGGAGGCTCACACGGCCGGAGCTTATCCCGGTTTCTGTAGCATAAAGCAACTGAGAGTATTGCTACTCCACCCTGAATGGAATGCCAGTCCATAGCAGGGTTACGCCCAGCAGTATGTCGCCGGTACCCATTTATACACCTGGGTGGAGAGAGACAATGTGGGTTAAAGTTTCTTGTCAAGGAAACAACACGGTGGAAGGGACAGTGGGCGTCGAACCACTGACCTTCAGATGTCAAGTCCAACGCGCTAACCACTACGCCAGCGCCCCTTCATAGAAAGGCTATCAAATGTATTTTCACATGAATGTTTTCAATGACATCCGTGGACTAGCAAGTATTGTTTTTCTAGGTGTACTATTCAAGAAAGAGGGGCAAACACCTGGCAGTGGACAGATTGTGTTTAGGAGTTCCAAAAGGAGAGGCAAGTTGTTCCATATTTTGCTATTTACTCCCATCTGAATACTTCCTGCAGTTTTCAGAGGATTTTATGCTTTCACTTCTTTGAAACGGGATCTATATTTCTCTTGCGGCTCAAGACGATACTCAACTGTAATCTGAATTTCAGCCTCCTCTTTAAGTCGAGGCAGTTGTAATTAGTGGATTGATAGACTCCCTCCAAGTCGCTCGTTCTGGTTATGAAGGGTCCGATCACGTGAATCTGCGTGTCGTATACATCACTGAGTTGCATCGTGCGCAACACGCACAATATTTCGCGTGCATTTTACATTATCCTTAAGAGAAACTTTTTTTCGTCTCCATGCGAATACGACTGACTTGAAGAAAATCTTTGCGATTGGGTATGCCACGACATGATAAAGAACAGTTTTAAAGTATCTTCTCTCTCTAAAATCCTTTGAACTTGTCCTTTTTCAAAGATGGTGAGACATAAAAGCAATACGAAGCTTAGCTGAAGATTGAAAGAAAAGAAAATAGATAAATGGGCCAATAAGTAATTTCCTTGGTTGAGTGGAGTCGTTTGTTCTGTACGTTTATAGTGTTTTGGCCTGTTGGGAGTGAACGGAGCTGGAAAAACGAGCACGTTTAAGATGCTGACCGGAGACACTTCCATGTCTGCAGGGAATGCTTTCCTTAACTCTCACAGGTATGTGGGTTTGTAGACAGAAAACTTAGCGGTTAACTTGTCCTTGTTCGTAGAAATATCCAAAACTCGCACAAAACTACGCTGTCAGGTACCTGTTTCAAACTTATCAACCGTAGTTTTGTGAGAAAACTTACCGACTGTACAGCCCTATAAAGAGATGATGTATGGAGGTTGGAGCTGGCAACCCTTAAGAGGATAGGGCGCTGGACTTGTAATAATCCATAAGACCCGTGTTCGAGGTCTTCGCCTGCCACAGGCTGGAATTGTCTGTGGCAACTGAGTTAAACTCATCCATGCTAAAACAAAGGCCAATCGGACAGCCTACTAAAAGATGAGATTCGTAAATATGTCACATGTTTGTTTATTTGCTTCATACGCACTGCCCCATGAGCTGTTTTCTTTAATTCTCTCCTTTTTGACTTATTATAGTCGAAATACTTTTTTCTCTAACCAGACCTTTCGCTTACGTGTGGGATTTTAATAGACCGGTAACTGATGCTTTGATATTTTTTTGCTGACCGCAGCATTGTGTCTGAGATGCAGAAAGTTCATAAGTGCATGGGGTACTGTCCACAGTTTGATGCTCTTGTGGATGAACTGACTGGCAATGAACAACTCGCACTGTACGCGAGGCTCAGAGGAGTTCCTGAAAACGAAGTGCATAGAGTAAGTGGATAACAATCTGTAGCTACGCCCATAAGTTCGCTGGTTAGCAGTTTGGAAGAAATACTGAGTAGAAAAGAAGGAGCAACCTTTTGCTAGATTTCAGTTGGTTTGAGAAACTTAAAAGGACTCTGTTTAGGCTGATATATCATACTTTCTGAAGTAAAGGCAAGGGCTTGCTTTGTTATCTTAAAATACGATAAGAAAAAGTTCCCAAAATTGATAAAAGCAAAGAAATCGTTTAATCGTTTTTGGACTCCGTTTAGAGACGGACAAAAGGCTCAAGGTTCTTTCAGAATAATGATTTTCACTTCTGGGTCGCCGATCTGTGTCAAAATCGAATTCGATGAACTGCAACCCTATTCCATTCTTGAAATCTTGGACTTACAGAACAGAACAGATCCTTTTATTTACTTCAGTCAGGGTGATCCCTTCAGCATTTGTAAAAAAAATACTGTTATCAAATGAATGGGAGCCGTGACTAAATAATGTGCTCTGTTCTACTCTGTAGAATATTTTGATTACTTTAAATCTTGATGGCATTTTGGTTTTCAAAATGGAAGTTAGGTAGCGGAAAATTCGATATTTTGCGGGACAGTGTGCCTCTAATATGGAATGCTTCTTTGAAAAAATAGACTCCAATTTAGGTCGTGATGTAATATCACGGTGTTGCGGCGAACTGGTTGTACATAGGTGTTGGTGTTTACAGAAGCTTTTGTTCCTTAATTTCTAAACTCTAGCTCGGCCCTTTAGTAACAATTATTTTATTTCTACCAGGCTCTACTTGCTTCCTTTTTTCCGATGTGCGCAGCGCAGTAATTGTTTACCGTATTTCCTCAAATTAGCGCCCGAGCGCTTATTTAAAATTTCGGCTGAAAGGAGGGACGCTTATTGGAAGAGGGGCGCTTGATCGAGGGGGGTGCTTATTAAGTTTCCCTTTCAACGTACTGTAACTTTATTTTGGCTAAATCTTTAATCGAAAAAAAAACGTTATCTACGTAAACGTAACTTACAAAGTGAAGCATGTGCATGGCGCTGACAGTTTAAAGCTTGGTGGTCACGTTCTGATTGATCTATCATTTATTACCAACTGCTTTCTTCAAACGCATCCCAATAACTTTATTATCGTAGAAAAAACTGGTCCTCGAAGACTAGAGAATGGTCTAGTTGTTCCTGGGAAGTTTACGGCATTTACCAATAGCGCGGCACTAGGACAAACATTAAAGTGCTACTATGATCAAAAAATCACTTTTATTTTTTCTTCGGATTTCGAAACTATGTTTATTAAACACTCCCCAAGCGAAATTATAAGCCTTAATTTTGAGAAGAAGACCGTTAA
>Ga0126336_10000605_pt1 | contig 15488 bp, 8 predicted proteins | sample SidCmetagenome_FD_92530 | JGI IMG/M metagenome (GOLD analysis project Ga0126336, IMG submission 92530) | Coral microbial communities from El Islote,Puerto Morelos, Mexico - Siderastrea C C metagenome | ecosystem: Host-associated > Invertebrates > Cnidaria > Coral | place: El Islote,Puerto...
AATTCTTTTTTTTTTTTTTTTTTTTTGCCGACTTTGTTGTAAATAAATACTTTTAATTTTATAATAGCAATAAAAAATTTTTTGTAAAAAAATTTTTTTTTCTCATTTTTTTATATAAATTTTTTTTTTTTTTTTTTTTTTTTTTTTTTTTTTGCTGCTTTGAGTTCACTTAAAGCTAGTTCAGCCATTTTGGTTTATCGATAATTTCTTGTAAAAGTGTTACTGAAAGGAAGATTCATTGGTAAATCGATAACTAATTGGAAAAGAACAGGCAAACTTCCTGTGGCTTATTTCACTAGTTCAGCGATTTCATTTGTTGTCATATCGCCTCCCTGTTCCCTTTCCTTTGGCTGCCCCGTGCCCAGGCGCCTACAAAAGAAATACGCGCAAGGTAAGGGAAGGGAAGGTTTCATGTTAACGAAAAAGCCCATGGGAAGAATCCCAAGGGGCCTTGTCTGCTTCGTCCCCGGGCTATCCCTCGATCAGCCGAAATCTTCGCGCCTGGATACGAGGCATTTCCTTTGGTGTAAACTGAGCCTTCAGCTTCGGCTCATGTCGAGTATCAGGTGACTTCCTGCTAGTCACCCACCAGGCTTTTTGCCTCTGGTGACGTGAAATTTGGTTTGCCGACTGTATTTCTTGCACGTGTTCATGGGAAATTTACACCCAGCCGTTTGTACTGATAAACTTCAAATAAGGTGAGCCGATATCTATATCATTAATATTTGGTTTTGCAGAAAATACCGATACCAAATACTCGATATCATCGATATTTGGGATTAATTAAAGAAAATACCGATACCAAATACTCTTTATCATCGATATCTGTGATTGCCTAAAGAAAATATCAATACCAAATACTCCATATCATCGATGTTTCGGATTGCCTAAAGAAAATTTCGATTCATACCAAATACTCCATATCATTGATATTGAGAATAGCCCAAAGAAAATGTCGATGCCAAATACTCCATATCATCGACATTTGGGATTGCCTACAAAAATACCGACACCAAATATTCTTTATCATCGATGTTTGGGATTCCCTAAAGAAAATATCGATACCCGTGAGCAGTATCGGAGAGGTTGATATCGTTCGATACTGCCAACGTGTCTACTTGGAAGAAAAAGTTGCATCATATTCCACTCTCTGTTTGCATTACTTTGTTTTCTAAGAAGCCGACAGTTTTACCCAACTGTTTGTATATGCGCCATTGATTACAAATCGACTGTTGCATTGGAGCCCAGTGTACCTTGTGCGTTTTTCAACTCTTTTAATCCTTTCCCTGTTAGCAGAGGTCTCTCACGGCGTGAGAAACCTCTGCTAACAGGGAATTTAATCCTACACCCCACCTTGAATAATGATGTCACAATACGAGCTTTAAGTATGACGTCATAACCCTGTTGTCGAATATCGAAAAAAATGCCAAGTATCGGTAAACATTCTACTGGTATCGGATCGATTTGAAAAAGTGGTATCGACCTTCCTGAAGTTTTATAGCAACTGTTCAAACGTCGAAGTTTTTATGTGCCAAGTCTAATGATTGACTGTAATTTCTTTTACTGCTTTTTTTGCCATTACGGCAAAGGAGCAATTTGAAGTGAACTCTTTAATTCTAGCAAATTAAAATAGAAAGCCACTATAATTTATATGCAAACTCTTACTTGTAACATTGAAGTTGTCAGTATCGTTTGACAGACAGCTCTTTTTACGTGCGCGAAGTTGTCGGATATGACGAGGAGTTTTGACCGGCAGAATATTTTAAGTCTGTGATTAATCCGTGGCTATCGTTAATGGATATGGACTAAGGTATAAAGGTTGTAAATTTGAGCCTTCAGTCGAGTTCATCTTGACGCTAATATCAATAACAAACCTGATACAAATCGCCAAACCGAAAGCGTGTACTTTCTTCTACGAGATTATTTTAAAAGAATATTGTAACAGGCAAAACGAACAATTTGCAACATCTTATTCAATACTTTTTAGAAAAAAAATTTTTATGAAGAAGTTGCAATTCGATACGAAGCATTTGAAACTTTATCAGTACCGAACAGTATTTAAATTTCGACGAATCGAAATTGAATCTAAAACGCGCTATTTTTACCCAAGTAATAAAAAGCAAAGATTTCTGTTCGCGTTGTCATTAATAACGTAAACCAACTACAGGTCAGAAAGTTAAACAAAATAAAAGAAAAACAATCAATTCTACGTGCTTCTTTGTATAAATTCTATTTGAAATTCTTTCATTTTTTTCTTGACAACGGCTGAAACGACAAATAAATGATATCTGGAGTTCTGAGGTGTACTTTTGTCTTTTCGTCACTTCAAAGACAAAGTCAACTTTAGAAACCTAGCGAGATAAAATAACTAAATAAAAAATTACCTTTTTTGAGATAGAAAATTTCTAGAACTCACGCCATATGACACTTTTCATATGAACGTCAAATTAATCAAATAGTTATTTAAAATGCAATTAGCTGTACATCCTAAAGGAGTTTGTGTTTGACAGACTACATGACGAAAATATACGAAAATAAGTGATTGCGAGTGCTGCTCGGATAACATCTTTTGTAACAGAAGAGGAAATTTAAAAAGAGAAAACGAATCAATAGCAGATATTTCTCTTGAAGGGAAGAGGTTTTCTTATGCAATTTACGTACGACCCAGCATTTTGAGGAAAGACTACGTATTCATTGTTTAGTCTTCCATCCTTGGGGAAAATTTCAAGCTCAGGAACGGCAACACAGTCAGACTGTTAGTGGCATTGAGTCTTTGTTAATGCTGATCAAGGCAGGTTCGTTTCAACCAAAGGAGAAAATGATGTCGTATAGTTCTTAGAGGACCCTGGATTTTTCGCCTGTTTCCATGCACTTTAACGTCCTTATAATTCAAGATGTCAGACACAGCTAAAGTCTCACCCATCGTAGGGCAAGAGGTTTGGGCAGCCGTTTCAGTCGTGTTCTGCGTTGCTGTTATTTTGGTATTTTTCTTCATTTTATGCTGTGCTTATCGAAGGCATCGACGAGTTAGGGATTTAACCATGTTTACACCTCCAAGGGAAGAATTAGGGACCCATCCAGCGCCATGGGTTGTTTCGAACATTATTGACAAAAGGACTGAAAATAAATCGACTTCTGGGGTGTAGATTATATGAATGAGAATTTTTCACTTCGAAAGCTAAAACAGCAAGAGTTTAATTGTATATCTTGCCGTCGAGAATACTAGAAAAGGACAACATAAACTTGAAGTTAATTAAAATTCATCCGAAAGAGAGATTAGAAGCACATCGTCTGAAACGTTGTTTGTTTACACTGACCCGCGCTAGATTCGCCGAACTCGCACTTTTGAAATAAACGTTTGAAAGGTTTGGGGACAATGTCGAGACAACGTCACAAAACAGTTGAAAGAAAAACACAGCCGACATGGAATGACTTTGAAGAGGAAAGACAGTTTTAACTCGGGCATAAGCCCAGAAACGTTTTTTCGATTGCTAGGGATAAAAAATGGAAATCTCTGGTGTTTTTATTTCTTTTATTCAAGATAACAAGTGTGTTTAGCAACGAAACATTCTTCGAATGAGGAAACGGATACAATTTAATGCATAAAGGTGAATTTTTCCTTTGTCCATATTCTTATTTAGGTTTTTTGTTGCGTACATGAGCGCTGCCAAGTTGTACCGCAACTGTACAAGCACAAAACAAAAGTAACTGTCAAATTTCGTAATGATGTTAATTTTGAAGCTTTCTTGTAGCTTACGTATTTTATTCATATCTTGGCTTGGTTCCGTCGATGAAAGGATGTACAACAACTGTACAAGCAAGAAACGTAAGGACTGTCATTTTTTGTTTTACATCGCGTTCGCTTTTTCTGTTTTCAACACTGTTGACTCAACTAAAAGCTTTAACTATGATGGAGTGATTTTCGGATAAAATAACCTAATTTTTTAAAATGCGCTTTGCTAGCTACAGCCAACGTAAATTAGGTGTTTGTCGAAATGCTCTGTTCAAACTAGGTGCTAATAAATATAGATTAAAAAAACCTTATAAGGTGTTTCTAATTTCCTTCACGAAAAACTAATTTTCCCTTGTTAAGGTACAGCAATTTCCTTTACTGGCTCTTCTACATCATTGCTGGAAAAAATAAACTCGATTTTTCTTCTTTTACTATTTGTGTGCTGCGTTGTTTTGCTTTTTTGCACCGTGCGTTTTCAGTTTTCTTACATAATGTAACTTGTGTGATCTTTTTTATTTTGCTACTTGTTACTGTCTTTTTTGTAAACTTTCTGTGTACCTTAATCCTTTAAGCCCTGACATTAGAATGCATAATCTCCTAACTGTTCTCCATACATTTCTTATGGAACTAGTAAAGAGAATATGTCTAAATATCAAGACATCTTATCCTTGGTAATCAGTTCCTTTATTCTCATCACTTGAATGTTTCAACAAGTAGTGATAATGTAAAAAGAAATTTTATTTTCCTCACTGTTAGGGCTTAAAGGGTTAATAAAGCATTATTAAAAAACATTTTTCTTCCTTTTTAGAATACTTGAAAACTGACTAAAAGGCTATTCTTGCAGACCAGAAGTATCTACTAGAAAAAACAATTTAGGAACAGATCCTTGACAAGGGTTAATAAAAAAGGGGGCGTGCGTCACGGGGGATTTTCACGTTTTGGGCCGAAAAATGATCTGAAAGTCAAATTAAATACCTCTCCATGTACAGGAAATGCTCCTAGAACATCAAACAAAGAAACTGAATGATTTCTTTCACAGGGAGAACAAACACTAAAAATTTTTGGGCGATTTTTCCAAGAGAAGGGATAATCTTAAAAACATTAGCCAAAGTTATGTCAAGTTACAATCCATACTATAGCCATTCGCAGCCAAACACGCTTACTTGCAGTTTCAAAAAACTGGTTGAGTTATTTGATAAAAAACCCACATTTGAGTTTCCTTTAATTGCAATGTCTTTTACCTTTTAAAAGTAATCGTAAAGGTAGGTGACAGAGCCTTTTTGTAGGTAGCTATAGTCGAGTTGTTTTTTGTGAACAAAATAATTAACAATTATCCTGCGAAATCGCGCGGAATATCGCCTGATACTTAGCCGACGAGGCCGTAGGCCGAGTTGGCTAAATCAAGGGATATTCCGCAAGATTGAGCAGGGTAATTGTTTTATTATTCAACAAAATCTCATCGACTTCATCTTCAGAAGAAGACAGACCACAGCTCTATGATAAAAACGCTAACGGCTAGCAACACATAATAAACACCAAAGCAAAACTTCAAGAAATCAAAGTTTACTATCGTTCACTTAAAAACGCTCATTTACAAACTCAGGTTTTGAAATGACAAGACAAAATCAAAAACATATATATATATATATAGCTACCTTACCGAGAATAAGTCCTCTTCCCTTGGATTAAAATCTTTTTTAACTTTACAACTTTCCGTGAGCCGGTGAGTTTCTGCTTAACAATAACATGACATACTTGTCAAACAAGAACATTTTAATGATAATAGTAAATTATTGTTCAAACATTTTATAGCCGTAACAATTTTTTAGCCTGTTAATTTAGCCTTTTACTGGAAACGGCTAGGGGGTGTGTGGTGGAGGTAAGGGGGAAGGGGGAAGGAGGAGGGGGAGTTGGGGGAAGGGAGAAGGGGGACGGGGGGAGGGGGAAGGGGAAGGGGGGGAAAGAGCGTTCGAGAAGCATCCCAACAAGGGGTATTAGTAATAATTTTATACTTGTAGTTGCTTTATTTCACAGAATCCGGAGGTAAGCACCGACCGTCTGACCCGTTTGCCGCTTTGTGCACATATGAATGTTGAAAGATAAGGACAGCAAATTGTTAGAAGAACCCGCGTGGTTTATTAAAGACCTCATATTACAGAATACAGGTATCATACAAAATCTATTGCATTATGCCATGCAGCCTGAGAAATAGCCGCGCCATATTGTTTTGAACTGATATATTGGTATTGCACTTAACGCGCTATATATAATTTATTTTGCTTTAATTAAAAACATTTTGATACTGAAAGTCGACCTGAAACCCGAACTAAAATCAAAGTTGAACATTTTAGAATATGCTGAACGTGCACATTCAGTGTCGACATATACATTTTTTTTTATTTGTAGAAAACATCCCGCCAAGAAAAAAAAATGAAAAGGGGACTCCTGTCTTTGCCCCTACAAAAGCCCGACAGTCTCTTTTTCTTCAATTATAATCTCAGGGTAAGATAAGATAAATTTATTTATTATATGGGGTGCGTCGGGTGGAATTATTCTTGAATGAAAGCACAATGAACGGTCACAACAAATGCCTAACATTAGACATTCAGCGCTAACAGAATAGAAGCATATCTTGAATTTTGTGTGTGTCTGCAAGGATTATCAGATACTACAGTTCAAATAAGTTATGTCTGAAAAGTGATGTCTCAATACTTTTCCCTTTGTTTTAATACGGACAATCAACTCAACGCAGTCCAAGACGTAAACAACAACCGAATTGAATGTAAAAATGCTCTTTAAAATTAAAGCCAATTTGGCAAGAAAAAAACTTGCCACTCATTGCTTAGTTCTAAAGGAGCTGCCTGACGCCACTTCAAACTAAACTTAGCTGCACAGTTAAGATTTAATTTGTTTTTCCTTCTGTTTCAACTGAATTTTTCACGCCCAATGAAAGACTACTTTGCAGGAGACAGCAGCCTCTTATAACAACGCTCTGGTCAAATTCCCTAGTTTTGTTATTTGGAAAAAGTTTTTCTATTCGAAAGAGATGAAAAAAGAGTCAGCTCGGAAGAGCTTGAGGCTATCACACTCATGATAATTCGACCCCATACACGTGAAATTGTACTTTCCAATAAAATTCCTCAGTTCCATCTCACGAGAAACATGACGGGCTAATCACGTGACTGTAATGTTTGTATAGTTGAGCCCGCATTCTCAGCTGCGCCAAACTTTTCTTGGACAACTCATTTGGGGGGCTGCGTGACATGGACGCTTCTTTCTCGTACATGGAACGACTCGATGGTGACAGCGATGGACTAAACACTGAGCTCCAGGGGGAAGTGGGCACAGATCCCGCAGCATAACACGAACTTCCGGGCGGACACGATCGGCAAGGCGAGGGCACCAGGCGCGAAGGAGAGTGACTCTCGATGATGGATTTGGAGCCTGGTAAAGAGTTGACCGGGCAAGTCACCGGAGGGACTGGAAAGTAGAAGTGAGATGGAGGAGGGTAAAGCCCTTCGGTCGGATAGTAAATGCCCGGATACGGATGAGGACAAGGAAGATGATCTTTCTGCCGCTCTTGTTTTCGAAACTTTGCTCGACGATTTTGGAACCAAACCTGTGCAAAAGAAGAGACAAGAAACTGGTTAGTCCATGTGGATGAAGTCCTGTGGCACTAGCTATGGTGCTGTGTAAGGTAGTGCTAACTTTTTATCCTTAACCCTTTCACTCCCAAGAGTCCAAGAGTGCCTAAAATCAAAATTCAAGACAAATCTCAAATTTCATTTTATAAAATACTAAAATATAAATAGTACCATGTGAAAGTACTGTTGAAGAGGTTTCATCTGAATGGTCACACCATAGCATTTCATTCACAAACTCGGAAGTTAGAATCACCTTAATGTCTCTTATAACTGACTCTGGGAGTAAATGGGTAAAGTGTCGTCATTCAAATGAAAGCTACTTTGCCTTTGCACAGTACTTTTACGTGGTGTTTTATGCTTGTCAATTTGTGTTAAGTAAAGATTTAGGGGGAAATATAGAATTTTCGTTAAGCGCTCTATAAATAAAAGATAAATGGTAAGTTAAAAATCACGAAATTGAAAGGCTTGAAAAAGAACGATAAAAAATGTGGCAAATAGAAAAGCAAGGTTCAATCGCAGAAAAAAATAAAAAATAAATTGAAATAACTGAAAAAAAAAGAGACTGATTTTAATTTGCAATTCTATTTGAGGAATTGCCTTACTTTTGCATACGGTGCAAAAGTTTGATTTTTAAACGTCTTAATTAGCTAAACAAACTCGATTAATTAAATTTTCTTGGTAACAAAAACTTTTTCCATAAAAAATATCCAATTCTAAAACTTCCTCAGCTAAAAATAACGCACACACGCAGCTTTATTCGTATATATTGAAAAAAAAAATTCATCAAAACACCTTTGGCCTCTGTTCACAAAAGACACAGCGGATTGCTTACATGACACGTGCAATTACAATCGCATTTTATTAAAAGACAAGGTAGGACAACTATTGTATCACATAATGACTTTGAAAAGAAAAGATACAACTGCTTCCTCTCACAATGGACTTTTTGGAATAAAAGTTAAACAAGATTTTTTAATCAATCCATGCTTAAAAGAGAAAAATGAAGAAGACGAAGTGAAAAAAAAAGTCACCGCAGTTGACAATTCTTTCAAAACCAAAATACCAGCTGATATTATGATATAAAAATTCTGCAATAGCGAGAGTTTCCCGTAGTCAATCACTGGCTATAACTTTTTTCTCCTGGTATTTTGGCCCTTTTTGGTTAAGAGATGTAACACACGACCAATCCTAATTGTCGTTTATCTTTGTCGCGCAAACTCAATTAACCCGCAAAACAATGAATACAATTTTCTCCGTTACTTTCCCCAGAGAAAAACCATAGGTTTTGTAACGCGTGGTCTTAACTTTCGAATGTGCAGACGAAATTCTGAGGTGTGTTCATTCAAACTACTTTCCCGTGGGGCTGTTTATTATGGTGTACAAGGTGTTTCAATGTTACTCTGCTGAAGTACTCAAATGATCGAGATCATTCAAATAAAAGTCAAACTAACTGCAATGCCTTGCTATAACACCGCAACATTTTCAGGGGAAGCATTTCCAGGATAAAATATTGAACTTTTTTCTAAATTTGTACTCTGGCATAATTTATGCTATTGGCGGGCGAGTGTTAGTCAATGTCATTAAATGACGTTATTTCCTCATTCAGGTTCAACAATATCGTTTTTCTAACAGCCCTTCCATCCATTTGTCCCGCGCGTATCTTTTGTATCAAGCCGAGAATTGTTTGTCAAAACAAGAGGAAACGACCCACGCTTAAATAACAGCTTCTTAGAAAACTCAAACCGACTTATTAGCCGCCCACTTGGCTAATGAAACAAATTTGTTCGCCTGCCGAGCTGGTGTTCAACATGGTATAAGAGGCTGTATAGACCTGAAATATTAATAACACGTACGATACGGTAAAATATCGGGAAAGCCAATAAGGCATTTATTAAGTTTTAAGACAATTAAGACAATATCCATTTTTCGAACGTCATGGCCAGGTTTAACGAAACAAAGTCGTTCGGAATGGAAAGAGGTCTATAAGTAGCTTATTTCTTGGTCGTTCACTACAAGAAGATCCGAAGAAGAGATAAACAAAGCAATGATATTCGGACTCTGGTCACCGTAGAAATAACTATACAATATGGAAAATATTGGAGTGGTGTTGCGAATTAACGGATTAATTACAGCTAACCTCAAATTCACTTTATAGCAAAAATATTTAGAATTAAATTAGCAACGTTTTGATAAGGGTCAGTTCAGTTATATTAATTCTTAAGATAAACACTGACAAGATAGCGAAATTTGCAAATAAATTGACCTAAACAAAATACGGTTCAAATTCAGTTAAAAAGAAATGCCCTCGTTTGCAGTGGCTTGGTTTCAAATGAGGTGTCAAGAATTTGGCAAATTTACACTTGCACAAGCATTTCAAAATATTGCTTACATCTTTCAAAATATTTTTCGCACAAAATAAGTTCATTTAATTAAGGTTTGCGATTATCAACAGGTGCAAACGTTTAATTTCAAATACTGAACTCTTTATCGTACGCCTTCACTACAAGCATGCACCCGCTTTTAAAACTGTTTCAGATATCCAAACACTCGGAATTGAAAAAGGTATCTTTAGTGTTGACAACACCTTGTCTGGTACGAAACAAAAAATTTGCCGATCGAGTTTTGTTATATTGTCCCAATTTACAACAGACCCTGTTCCGCTTAAAAATTTACGAAATGAAACGGGTTGCAGAACAATCGGAGAACAATCGTACCAATACAAATCCATAGTGATACGAGCAGGTTCGTTTGTGAAACCAGCGTTATATGTGTACCATAACTTTCAGTGTCCTGTTATTGGAATGGGTGAGGATTTGAATCGAAATTGCTGCCAGCATTTTAAAGTTTATTTAATCCCCCTCAGCAGGTCTTTCTTTGTAAACCTCTTTACACCTACACAACAAAGACATGTTTTTCAAGCCTCCGCTGGTTATTAATGACACAAAGTTGTCGTTCAGAAGAGCCATTTACCATTTTAAATTGCTATTTACCGAGAGGCACTCAAAAATCCGAACCTCCAAACAACCCCCCCCCCCAAAAAAAAAAACACAGTAGTAAAGCAATAGTGAATCTCGGTTTAATCTAAACTCGATAAAAGAGTATTTGCGGCGCTTGGAGGAGTTTTAAGGTTGTTTTCCTGCGTTCTTATTTAATCCAATTTCCACCGTAGGTTGGATAGCTCAAGTCTTAATTTATCTTGTTTGTTAATGGCAAACTTAAGAAATTAAAAGTGTCATTTGCGCTTTCACAAAGCAAACGGCGCCATTATTCATGTTAATACAAAAGGCACTTGTTGAATAATAAATGTGCTAAATTCTTAAGCAGACTTAAGTAAACAAAATCCTTGACAATTTGCCCCCGTTCTTTAGGAGACAATAAAGCTCTTGAAAAAGAGACAAATAGAGATAAAACTGTTCGCGTTATAATCGAGAGGATTTTCCTTAGAAAATTTTTGGGCGATTTTGCAAGCTTCTCCTGGATAAAAGCCAACTTCGGGATCTCAAAAGGAAGCTTGAGATGCTTTCGATACATGCGGTAAGTTTACTTTTCATAATGAGTTTCAACAGCTGCTAATTAAAGTCACTGTTCTTGCTAACAATGCACGTGCGTTAAAACAGGTGCAATGACTCATACGCATGCGCCAGACCTAGTCGAGTCACCAGCTATTTTGAGAATCACTGGGATTATTACCTCTTGTACTTTTGCAACGAAATACCCCGAACGCAAATCCCCATCGCGTACAAAACACCGCTGCATTCAAGGCTTCAGTGAGAAGAATAATTTATACGTTTGGCACGTAGCCCAAAATGTGTTTGTGTCATGTTAATTGAAGCTAATAACAAGAATAAAGATAGATATTGATTTTATTATCTCAAGCCGGGGGCAGGAGAGAGTGCAAAAATGCTCGCGCGCATTAGTATAGAGTATCTTACCTGTACGCGAGCTTCGCTCAAGTTGATTTTCTTCGCGAGGACTTCTCTAGTGTAGACGTCAGGGTATTGTGAACGAACAAACGCCTCTTCCAAAGTATCCAGTTGAACTTGCGTGAAAGTTGTTCTATGTCGTCTCTTCGTAGTGCTCAATTCCTCCATAGTGGCGACCGTTTCTTCATCTCGCTGTCTTTTCATACCACGACCTTTACGTTTGGACAGTGAAAACCCACGAGTGAATTTAAAAAAAACCATACACTGCGTAAATTGTAAAGAGAACCTAAATAAAGTCGCCCGCGCTGTATCGATTGGGAGTAAAATGTCCCACGTGGCTCATGACAGTGTGATATTCAAAATAAATGTGAATTTTATATGTTTTAAAAGACTTTTCTTGGCACGTCATGGGTTTGCGTGAAGTCCGCATCGTTGGGCTGTTTTTAAACAAATTAAAATTCCGCTTTGGTGCGGCCACAAGCAATGAATGAAGTACTAGAAGGGCAGATAGTATTTCTGCCTTCACAGCTTCGCAGCAAGCAGTTACTTTGTGAAATGAGTGCTAAGTGTTATTTGAAACTTTTAAGCGTTTCTTCCGAGCTGGTATGATGCAAAAATTCTCGAACATACCTTGTGACGAGGGGTCATTGACGTCGATTTCATCTTGCGCGGAAATCATCTTCGGTTTACGATCGTTCAACTCGTTCGTAATTCCCCGGCGAAATTCCTCCACCGCGTTATCAAATTGCGAGAATTTTCCTGACATGATGTACAGCTCGACTCATCAACGCACGACAAACCGTTCTACACCAATGTTAGTGCCAAATGTAAAAGAAACTGTCGAGAAATAATTGCTTTGTAAAAACTATTTGCATTGGGATGAGCTTGTCGACCAATCAACGACCTTGTAATAATTGTCTCGTTTTCTCGCCTTTCCCCGTACGATCCTGATTGGTGGACTGCAAACGCTGTTGTAGTAATTTAATTAGATTCAATTGATAGTTACGAGCCCATTTTGTCCCCTTTAAATCCTGCAGCGTTGTTTGAATAACGTTTTGACAAAAGCTATTAAGACGCAACCGACTGTAGAGAATAACACCAAATATTCGCCCAGGGGTTTCAGCGGGATCCTCAATTTCCACTAATTAAATTACCGCCCAACAAAGAGATTCTTGTTTCATGGGGACGCGAATGTTGTTACAAGCACTCATGCTGGTTTCTGCTCTCAACTCTCCTCAACAGAGCAGAGACGAAATTCAAACATCGAACATTAAATATTTGCCTCCGCACAATTATGATTTTCTTTAATAAGTGCGATTTTTGCAAAGCAAACTGCCATTTGCTTGAGTTTAAATCGTGGCCACTCAACAGAAATTAGCACATTGCTAATCTATGAGATAAGCTGGTAAATTATCTTGAGGGCCGGGTATCGAAAAGCTGTTCCAATGAACAAAATTATCAATTTACATATGATTATCTCCTGTAAAAATTCAATTAACTTTTTCTATGTTTTCCTTGTTTGAAAGCTATGTCAGTTCCATAATGTAGATCGATTTTATGAAATGAAACGATCGTGGACAAAAATTTCAACAAGGGTTTCGTAACTCTTAAGGAACTTCGCCCATCCAGAAAACCAAAGAAGGCAACATTCGCTTTGCAAATGAAATTCACACATAAAAACAACTTTTAAATATTAATTACGACTATAGTCCACCCGTACACGAACACATTACTTGGCAGAATAAAGTCAAGTGGTTTTGTCAACACATCCTTGACAAAAATAGCGACGAGTATTTTTCCCCTCTCCAAAGCGCGGCGGACGCCAGATGTTTTAGTTAACCCAACCGAGCGTTTGAAGAAAATCCTAACTGAGTTGGCGGTTCTTAAGTTAAGCACATACTGAGATCTTTTTTATTCGTATTATTTAATATTGTCAAAAAAGCTTTAAGTCAATTACGAAAAAGAAACATTTTTTAATTTCGTAAACACATAAGTTCGCGAACTAAAAACAGAGATAAAACAGAAGAAAATTTTTAGTCCAACAATTCGCATGGTAGTTATATGCGAAACTTGAGGAGCAAAGATATCATTGTTCTTCGTAGCCACCGCAACTGGGACAGGCAAGGAAAAAATGTTAATTAAAAGAATAGTTCCATTAAAGTAATTTGTTGAATAAAGACGAAGCTCTTTCTAGGCTGCCGTTTTCAACCTTATCTTATTCGCTTTCGTTTTTGTAAAGCATTTTACACTGGCCTTCAATTAATTCAAAAGAAAAATAATCAAACGAAACTAATTGACTTTAAATAAGCAGTCCTTGAAAATGGGCTCGTTCCGTGCTTAATTACCGCTCTAAATGTTTAATGATTCGGAGCAAATTAATTTGAGTGCGGCTGGCCAAACTGACATGACAAGCCAAATGAAAATAATTCATTCAAGATAAACTTGCGAAAACCCTGCGCTAAAAACTCAAAAGATACCTTTCTCAAAAACCAGAAACCAGTTACAAAAATTGACTAAAGTTGATACAAAAGTTTGAAAAAACAATCAACCTATTTCTTTCACAAAAAAAAAAACTCTTTTCAATACCTTAACAACCATTTCTAAAGAATGTCGGCAAATTGCCCAAGAATACCAGCTTCTTGAGTTATTTATTCTGAGTTTTTAGATAATGGTTTTTAGAGATAGAAGACAACAGATTTAATAGAGCGCATGTTGCTTAAGTTAAGTAAAATCAAACAGATTTATTTAAACTAATACAACTTTCACAGCCCCTAATAACGCAACATAACAACTAAAATGGAAGGAATGATTTCAAGGCCGTTGTGGAGCAATATTATTACTTAACAATTGTTGTCACATTTAATCCAGCGTCTGAGTTCTTTTCTCGAGTAGAAAACTGCAAATAACCTGCAAATTCAATCTATTTCTGAAAAATTTTAGATAAGCACTTAATTAATAGTAATTTGTGTATATATAAAACCTTCTGGCCATATTGATTTTTCTGCGGCAGAAAATGTTGACCCACGAATTAAAATTGCTGATTGGAAAGGTACATGCGATGTGATGAATTGTAAAATTGCTACATTTATGCGTACATGCAAGTATAATTTGTCTAAAATGAAATTTTTATTTTGCCTTTCGGTCTTCGAACGTAAAATCGAGACTTTTGTATTGGCAAGGCAGAAAGAGATTTTAAAATACTTTACAAAACATAAACACCACAAGAGAGAAATGTTTACTAAATGCAAAATAATAACCCAAGCAACTGAACTTCATGGTGAATTCAACGGTTTTTGAAATTTCCGAGAATTTAAAAAGCTTTGTAAGAATCGACAGCAAAGGATGGCCAGTCTCCTTCTTAAAAACGAGAATAAAGAACAAAAAAATGGACGTCATTACATGCGAAATGAAATTACTTTTTCATTACTGAGTTAAATTTAATTTTATTAGTTATTAAAATAGCTCACAACTCCCTTCCCCTCGTTGTTCTAGACAAACTTCGGTAATTTGTCTCTGTCATTTTAATTACAGTTATAATTTTCTCTCACAATTCACCGTTGCTTTCAAACTTCAGTGCACGCATATAATTTGAATTGGACTGGCTTCTCAACTAATTGTGTCCTTCGAGCCAATGGCGCGATGAAGACGGCTTAACCTGCTACTTCACTGTAGCTTCTCGTGAGAAATTGTAAGGGGAAGTAATTGTACTGGTGTTAGAAAATGTCCAGTCTTCTTAACTCTGAAATTCAAAACACAAAAGAGGTTCGATTAAACAGCGCAGGGTTTTCAATAGGAATATGAGTAGATGGCAAAATTTTAGGAGTTGGCGGAGAATGAACTAATCGCGCCAAAGGTGCGAGATTGTGGAGTGTCGGGAGGTATGCTCCCCTGGAACATTTTGAAAATTTGGGCCTCTTAGAATGCATTTCCTACACTCTGGAGCAAGAATTAGGGTATTTGAAAAGAACAGGAAACACAAAGATTACCGCTAAAAACTACTCAGAATTCAGGCAAGATTCTTTTGTTTTTCGTTAATAAACCTTGGCCGATACAAGGCTCGTGTTTTGTAGGGAATATTTCTCATGTTAGTCGTAAAATATGAGGTAATGTCTCAATCAAATAGACGGCGAGTTCATGTGAAATAGCCGGCGAGTTTCGCCGGCTGCCGGCCCTTATTGAAAACCCTGA
>Ga0126336_10000606_pt1 | contig 15488 bp, 11 predicted proteins | sample SidCmetagenome_FD_92530 | JGI IMG/M metagenome (GOLD analysis project Ga0126336, IMG submission 92530) | Coral microbial communities from El Islote,Puerto Morelos, Mexico - Siderastrea C C metagenome | ecosystem: Host-associated > Invertebrates > Cnidaria > Coral | place: El Islote,Puerto...
ATTTTTTTTTTATTTTGCCAAAACATCCCTTTGGGTAAGCTAATTCAAGAAAAAATAATCAAAAGTTCCAACGAGTTATTTAACGGACGAAAATTTAAAAAGTTCGAAAAATGCATAAAATGGTGGTTTTAGGGTCTCTAAACGGGTCAAATTCTCACTCAACTTTAGGAAGCCGGTGAGAGCATAAAAAAGATTCTTTTAAAACGAAACAAACCACGAACATTATTTAACCTTTGTACTTTAAAACTGTGTAATAGCCGCTCTTAACCTCGTTTATCACAAGGTAAAATGAAGGCCAACTTTGGCCGCTTAAAACGGCATCTGGTATGTATCATTCAATGATTAAGACTACACAGAAAGAAAGCTCTGTCATTGTACTTTTAACCAGGAAAGTTACAGCTGAGTGTGTACAACATGCGAGCCAGCAAGGCATGCGAGCCATGCGAGTCAACGTGCAAGGCATGCGAGCCATTCATGCGAGTCATGCGAGTCATATAAAATAACTGTCACGTACATCACGTCTTGAAAGTTTTTTTTAAAATGTAAACTGTGAAACTAATCTCTGTAAGGGACTTTGTGGGGTCACTCCTGTATTTTTGGTCAGTGGATTCTATTTATTTATTTATAAATAAAGTACAAGTGGGGGACAAAATCCTTCATCTCTCTCGAGTTCCTTGTTTAGTTGTTTAATTTATTCCCTCAAATCATAAATAATTGGAAACCTAACGTCTTCCCTTGACCGGCCATTATTTCCGGAATCATTATGCTTTATAGTCTAGGATGATTGTCAACTTGCGGTTTTGCCCGCCAAAGAAACCTTCATCTACGCAGGGTACATTTCGTTTACATTGAGAGCTGGATGGCGGATTTTTTATACCAAACAATCTAAAATTGTTTATCATGACAAGTCTTACTCTTTTGAGACAGATTTTGGTTGATTAATCAGGTTTAGTGGAAAAAAGAAACATTTGAAACAAAATATCCTTTTCTTTAAAGCACTGATGCCAAGATACAAATTCTCCTTCCGGTCTCTAAACGTTTCTCGTAGCCTATGACTAGTTTAGAAAATTCGTTTAAAATTCAAGACAATTTCTCTTTCGTGATCACTTCCTTTATTCTCACAAGCTTTTCATGGGTGTGAACAAGTATATGGGGAGAAATTTCATGCTGACTGGTGGGACTTAAAGGGTAAAAACATCAGTACAATTTATTAAACAAATTAGTGTCCCGGCAACGTTGCTTTCATGGCACGGCTGTTTGCATGCCATTAAAGCCAACTTTTATTTTGTTAGAAACTTCACTAATTACATACAGTCGAAGCTCTCCTTGCGACCACTCTTGTAAGCGACCAGCTCTAGTTACGACCAGCATTGTAAAACCCCATTTGAATTGTCACTTAAACTCAGCAAGTGAAAGCTCTCGTAGGCGACTGCTCCCGTAAGCGACCGCGACCAATTTCTGGAAGTACCGACTGGTCTTTTCCTTTGTTTTTAAGTTCTCGTAAGCGACCACTCAGTCAACACTTTTATAAAAACATTCACTCATGGATCAAAATTAGAGGAGTACATAACATAGGCGCTAATGGTTCATTGACTTATACATACGCAAACCTCTTTTGTGATAGGCAATAATAAACTATTCACTATTATTACTACATGTACAATACTATTGATAACAATCAACATATGCTAAGCTTGCTGCTAAAAGCACTCGTAAGCAACCATTCTCTATTGTTTTATCACATGGTGGGTTACGAGAGCTCATTCTCGTAAACGACCAGCTCTAGTTGCGACCACTTTTCTGCATTTCCCAAGGTGGTTACTTACGAGAGCTTCGACTGTATGAACTTGCGGATTAATTTCAATTTTGATTGATTTTTCAATTTTTCAATACATGCAGTTGGACACTGAATTAGGTTAATATATGAACTGCAAAGAACTATATATATCAAGAAGTACAAGTGGTATTAAATCAAGATATTCCAAGGCTAAGTCTCTGTTCTTGCGTTAAATCTGGGTCAAAATACAACGTAATTTTTAATAGATGAACAAAAAAGAATAATAAAGGAATTTTTCAATACAACAGGACTGGGAAGTAATATTTGCCTTGCATGACTCACATGGCTCGCTGGCTCGCACTTTGGGAATTAAATACTTCCCCGTCAGTAAATTTTTACTGTTTAGTGATCTGAGCGGGTAGAATTATACGCAAATTACAGATTTAATTCCTGGAATACTGCTAACGATTACAAAGGTCGTTTAAGTAAGGCTCACCATTAGTTACACATGCACGCACAATGTTTTTCCTGATCTTTGAAAGAAAGTTCTGCTTTTTTGAGTTGTGCTGAGTCTTATTATGTTAAAACAAAGCAGATTTTTAATGGCATTTCAACAAGACAGGAAACCACTCATTCAACTGAACCAAGAATAGATAACATCGAAAACATTGTGAAACGACGTATTATGCCGCCTACCTTGCCAACTGAAAAAGCAACAATATAATAGAAAAACATTCCAAACTGTAAACAAACGAATTTTCAGTTTCCTGATTGAGCGATTAAACTCATTGCGTAGAGGAATAAGCGGAAAAGACAGGTGACCTCTGCACTGACCTGCACGTGTCACACCACACTGACAGAGAGTCATGTAATACTATTCGATTTCTGTCATGTGATATGAGATAAAAACTTGGTGGAAAGTTAAAAAGAAAAAGAGACAGATACTTCATAGCACTTGATACTTCATAGCACTTGGCATCCCTTAACCCTATTCTGCCTTGGCAGAGGGGGGGGCACATTGTGCCCGCGCTGACTTTAACGAATTATAACTTTTAAACGGCTACACGAATAATCACCAAATCTCATGACTTTTCGTAAAATTTATCAGAGAAATTTTCCTGTGTCAATGACGTGTCAGAACCTATTAAGGGATGCCAAGTGCCATGAAGTATCTGTGGTCAAAATTATGGAACACGGTAATTCCAGAACAAAATGCAATAACATTTCCTGCTTGAGCTAACAAAAACTTGAATTCACTGTCAACCACTTTATCTGCACTTAGTCACAATTGAAGATTCCGTGAGATGTCTCTTGTGCATTCTTTTACTGGTAAACAACTTCAACGTGGCCTGGGTAATCACTGCTTAATCCACAAGCAGTAACCCTCTCCAGAAGTGTGGAAAAACTAATTGACACCTTATATCAGTTCAACACACTCTGAACGTAACTTACTGCAATATGTATTTTATTTCATGAGCTGTAATTAATCTCATGACAGAAATCGAACACGTGACTCTCTCTGTCAGTGTGGTGTGACACGTGCGGGTCAGTGCAGAGGTCACCTGTCTTTTCCACTTATTCCTCTATGTGATGAGTTTAATCGCTCAATCAGGAAACTGAAAATTCGTTTAACTTTAACTTTCCTGGTTAAAAGTACTGACTGAAAGAGCTTTCTTTCTGTGTAGTCCTAATCATTGAATGATACCAGATGCCATTTTAAGTGGCCAAAGTTGGCCTTCATTTTACCTTGTGATAAACAAGATTAAGAGTGGCTCGATAAGAACGCTGCTTGAAAATGTTCAAAACCAAACATTGGCAAATTTATTAAATAGTTTTAAAGTACAAAGGTTAAATAATGTTTGTGGTTTGTTTCGTTTTAAAAGAATCTTTTTTACGCTCTCACCGGCTTCCTAATGTCGAGTGCGAATTTGACCCGTTTAGAGACCCTAAAACTGCCATTTTATGCATTTTTCAAACTTTGTAAATTTTCGTCCGTTAAATAACTCGTTGGAACTTTCGATTATTTTTTTTCGAATTAGCTTACCCAAAGGGATGTTTTGGCAAAATAAAAAAAAATTCGATTTTTCGTGAGCGTCTTTCGATTCTCGATATTCTCAGAAAATGGCTCTTAACTGTTACTAACCACATGTCTGTACTGGGTGGACCTATTTTATGTGGTTATGTGCGGAAAACTCAATCCTTGAATCAAACTGTTGCTAGCTTTGTGAGGAAACTATAATAATATAATATATAGTATATAATAATTGTAATAATATATTATTTTATTTATTGTTGATTGTCTCTCCAAGCAATTCCCTTAAAAACAGAAGGAGTGAGTTTCCGTGCCATGGAATACAGTCCTTTGCTGGGAGGATTTGCAGTGGTACTAGCTGATGGTAGGGGAGGATTTTTATCTGCTGAAACTGCTATTTTTGACTGTCCGGTAAGTTTCCTTAACGGTGTAGCTAAAATCTTTCTGGGGGATTATTTTGTAAGTTCACAACCATTGTTACTAAGTGGCCACAGCATCATCTGACTTCTGTTTAGTTTTCAAATGGACAAAACAGTAATGTTGTCGTTGTTTTTTGTGGAAAAACGTACGCAAAACTGGCAGCACACGTGGCACACACGCAGAACTTTTTGCTGCAAATCTGTGTCTTTTTCGATTTCTTGGTCTATTCCTCGATTCATAGAACTAGAAATCCGCTCTGCTCTGATAATTGGCCAAGATGTTACTACACACAGCAGCATAACATCTTTTTGGACAAAATGTTTGTGACCTCAGAATTAGCAGTCCTCCATTCACGAGTTGGCTCATAGCCCTTTGATCTATTTATGTCAACTGTGGTTGGTCTGTAAGTATGACAATCTTACCTGTACATATATACACACCCTACCTACCTTGTTTGCTACAATGACTGAAGTAGTCACTAAAGTATACAGTTGGCTCTTCCATCTCAAACAGAGACCTGCTTGCCTTACATGCAGTTGTATGTAGATGTCAGTACAATTTTTTCCTCAGAAATTATACGCACAAATTGAAGATAGGCTGCCCTGGATGTTTTCCCCAAATCTCCAAAGAATTTCTAATGAAACATTTTCATTGAAATTTTAACATCACAATATAATGCATTCTTTTGAATGCTATATATTTTCTGTTACAAATGCTTAATTCACCTTTTGTAACCCTGTACTTTGATTGAAAGTGAAAGTGCACTGACATTCATGAATGTAGTACAATTTTTGGAGGCAGCATGACTGAGTAATTAGATTGCCCAATAAGTTCAGTCATGCTCAGTTTTTAACTCAGTCAATTAACTCTTTAGTTATACTTTCAACACAAATTGTTTCTTTTGTGTAGGACATTATTGGTTTATGGGCTAGAGACCTGAGCTCAGCAACTTGTGTGACAATCAATCACAGATACAGACTGATAGCATTTGGTTGCACCAAGTAAGTAATATTAATTAATTTTAACCCTAAAATTCCAAGGAATGCCAGGGTGCATTTGACAAAATAATGAAGGACTGGTGCAAGTTGGGTATAGGTGGTTACTGGTATTTTTGCACTTGAAATCCATAACTAGATCTGTTTGTTCCAAATTAACTTTACTTCACATACAGACTGGTTGTCACATAAGAAAACAGTTCTATATTTTTATAATTTTTTTTTTGGCTCAAGGGCTTCATTTTGAAAAAATTAGCCTGATAAATATTACTTTTGTTAAAAATTCAAACAAAAGAGGAGCCAGTGCTTCGTTGATTTCTTTTGCTATTTCAATTTAAACAGAAAACAAAAGAAATCACTTTTGCTTGCATGAGCTGCTTTAACTGCTAGTACTAGGAATAATCAGTGATTAGTGAAGTGCATTCGAATGTTAATTATTGGAATTGAGGTTGCTTGAGGTTGATCCAGAAAAAGGTCTGGGAAAAAGGAAAACATTTGCTGTAGAAAAGTTGCGTGACACCTGTGTTTTGAATTACGGGACAGATAATCGGTTTTTCTAACGTTTCACAAGTAAAGAAATTGTCCCCGTGACAAGTTGCAATGCAATGAAAGAGCTGTTAAAATAGTTAAATAGAAAAGGATTTAAAGCAATTGAAAATTTTCAGACATGAAAATAAGTCTTAAAATAACAAAGTTGCATGACACATGTTATTAAACAGGGACATAATATTTATTTACAAGACCACTTGTATGTACTCATCGAAAGTTTCCCATTTAAATACAGAAATAAACCGAAAAGTTACGACTAAGCCTGTTTGACCCTTTACCTTTGATAACCTGGAAAAACTAATATTCGTGCAATGGTCCTCTCAACCTCTTTCAGTTCATGGTTTCCTCTTTAAAGTCTTTTGGCCGTCGATTTCCCGATGGATTACGAAGTACACAGACCAGAAAGCGATTTCCAAATTTAAAAGTCGCCACATGGACATAAAAACAAAACTTTGAAAGTGACTTGCCAAGGCAATTGTTCGAGAAAGAAATGATTTAAATGCGATACTACATATCAAGTACATTAAATAGCAGGTTTCTCTCACTGAATGTTATATGCCGAGTGGTTCTTCATCGAAGGCGAGAAGGTTTGCCAACTAAACAGCGAACTGCAAGTTGACATCTGCACCAAGCAGTCGTACATACACCTCTCTAAAATTTCGGTCAAGGATTTGCAATAACTCTTTGGTCGAAAGGTTGCTATTTCGAGCTTGGAACTTCTCTTACTTGAAACAAGCTTCTTCTCAGCACAGGCGCCTTCGGGCGTGAAAGCGAGGTCATTTGCTATCCATCCAAGGTCAATGGTGTATTTCCGTACCAGTACCTAACCCGCCTACCTGCCTGCCTGCCTGTCCACAAATCGAGTTTCTTTCTGGATAAGGCTCGTGCCCAGGCTTCTTTGCTACTCCCGCGTCAAGGTTAGGTTGCGTTCTCCTGATGTCAAACACAAAAACCCAATTTAATAAAAAAACATAATTTTTTTATTTACATTATCAGGATCAAAAATGAATTTTAAAAAGCTTCGTTTCTTATATGATAACCATTCTGTATACTAAAGTTTAGCTACTTCAGAGCAATTTGGTTTTTCAGGCCCTTCAAATGTTCTGAAATCGAGAAACGTAGAAAATCATCTCTTCCCACACAATTTTTAATATTACCATTACATAGTTCATCATGTTGTTTTCTTAGACAAGAAACTTTACCCCACGTTGTTTCTTTCCACCCAGGTGTATAAAATGGGTACCGGCGACATGCAGTAAAAACCCGCATATAAGAACCTAAAATTTAAGAACCTGTTAGGCTAAAATTTTCATTTTAAACCTCCTTTTCATAAGAACTTATTTAGCCTAAGATTTGTAACACAGCATTTTATGGACACTGCAGCATATGAAAGACATGCATGCTAGTACTTTGGAAAGATAAGTTTACTGTATGGTTATCATCTAAACTGTATTCTAGATAACTATTTAATACAGCAATATATTCCATATCACATATGCCCTGTAGTTATCTGTGCTGATCGCTAGTGCCCCTATCAGATTTAGAACTTATTTAAGAACCTAAGTAGCCTAAAATCCCACTAAATACCATTTCTATAAGAACCTATTTAGGCTAAGTTGGAAAAATCTACTAGGTTCTTATACGTGGGTTTTTACTGTACTGCTGGGGGTAACCCTGCGATGGACTAGCATCTCATCCAGGGGGGAGTAGCAATACTCTCAGTCGCTTCATGCTACAGAAACCGGGTTAAGCTCTGGCTTTTGTGGGCCTTTGGCTCACATGCGACTACCTACAGTATATAGTAATCTGGAAAAGATCTCCGCGTGAGTGACTTGTGACCAAATACTTTTTAAATTTTTATTAGATTTAGATAGAAAGCAACATGTTTTTACAGTAGCGTATAGTTTTTGTTTTTGTCTTGTTTGTTTTTTTTGCCTTTTTTTGTATCTTTGTAAATAACCTTATAATTTTATGGCTGATCACCGATTAATAACAACAATACTTTTTGTTCCACTGATCAGTTTTTTCAGGATAAATTATAAAGCACAATCATGTTGTTGTTTCTTGCAGTGGTGAATGTCTGGTGTATGGTTTTGATGATTTGACAGGTGCTCTGCAGCTTTCTCACAGACTTGTTTTATCAAGCAAAGATTACCCTGGTATCCTTTACATTTTGCATTTTGGATGCTGTAAAGGAATGTCATCAACAGTGCAAAAATTACCAAGTAGGCCTATTAGCATTGAAATCAACACATCGACCTTATCTAGAGTTCTCCATTCAAGTTTAATTTTTTGATTATAGCAGTGAAGCCAATATCATCTTAAATGAGCAAAGGTTCTAGAAACCTATGGTCTTCAATATACAGGGTATCTCCAAATGAGCATGGTGACACCCCATTCTTTTTGCCTTTTTGGCATGCATTTATCATCTAATTACAGCAGAATTCATTATAAAAAACTGAATCTGGGAAGACGTTTGGCACGAAGATCCTTAAATGTGGTTCTAAACGTTCTTCAAAATTTTGTCTGTTCCTCCCACAAGTGGTCCACTGTAGTAATAATAATGACTTTGTTTAAGTGTTGAAGTATTTGAGGGTTGTCCAATACACACAAACGGATACCATTTGCAAAAGCAGCATGTAGATCCATACTACTGGTAAAAGCAGTAGTGAATTTAACCATTGGTAAATTGCATCTCATTAGTGGGACTTAGATTACAGTAATTCATGTTTAAACCTTACCAACTGTGAGAGGGCCAAATCGGGTTGTCCATTGGTACCATTGGTACAAATGGTAAAAGCAGTAGTCAATCTGTAACCATTGGTATAATGTAAATTGCATCTCGTTAGTGGGACTTAGAAAATGTCATGTTTAAGCCAACTAAGAGAGGGCCAAATCGGTTTGTCCATTAGTGCCATTGGTACAAATGGTAGAAGCAGTAGTCAATTTGTAACCATCGGTAAATTGCATCTCATTATTTATACACAGGGAAGTTATAACTCATTAGTTTTAAACAGGGAAAGTCACCATTTGCAAGCGATGAGGGACAATATTTTGGGGGACAAACATCTGGGATTCTGCACTTACTCAAATCCAGGCCTGCTCAGTTGCACTTTTCTTGGGGCACCTTTCTTGAAAAAGGGCCCCCTAAAATTACAAAAGGGGGCCCAGTGGGCTCTCATTGGCCAATTTCTAGAATAAACCCTGAATGAGAAGCAATTTACCAATGGTTAACGGTTCGTCTACTTCTTTTACCATTTGTACCAATGGTACGGATTGTGATGCTGCATTTATAAAGGGTATCCATTTGTGTGGATTGGATGTAAGTAAAGTATTTAGCACAGCAGTGCTAACTGGGGACACCCTAAATGAGAGAAAGTAACATGACAAATGGAACATATGTAAAAAAAAAAATAAAAACATTTCTTACTGGTGGGAGGCTAGCTTACCAGTTGGCTATTTTCAAGCGAGACTAAGGATTTGAACATAAGACTACCGTGAAACAAATCCAAGAGGTCAGAGAGGAAGGCTTGATCCTGGGACCTCCAGATTACAAGTCCAGCACCCTAACCACTCGCCAATGCTGCCCCCTCTGTAGAGTTAAGTTTCCATTCACTATACTGAAGGCCGGGAAGAAAGAAATATGGCTTGTTAGATGTCTTGCAGTTATAGTTAACAACATCATTTGACAATATTTTTCTGTACTTCAATAATGTAATATTTTTCACACAAAAAAAAGAAGAAAGCCAAATATGATATTGCAAAAACTCACTGAACAGTACGATGTTCAAGTTCCCTGAGCATTTCAGTATCATAATACCACACTATGCTTAATGTGTGTAAGTGCATGAAGTACTTCTGCCTAATGAGAATACCACTGACTATTGCCTTATTTGGTTACTTATTTCTTTGTTTATTTACTGAACATTGCTCACCCTTGTTGTTATGTAAAGTTGATATCCTTAATGAGAGATAACTATAACAGACACTATCCAGACTACAGGAGGTGTCCAGTGCCTCTCATGGACTCCTGATGGCTGTGCCATTGCAGTGGCCTGGTCCTGGGCATGTCATGGTGGACTTGCAGTGTGGAGTGTGTTTGGATCACTGCTGATGTGTACTCTTGGTGGAGACTATGGGTAACTGGAAATAGCACTACTGTTTTTCCTCTCTCTAGCCCCAGCTGGTGTCTTATTAAAACTTTGGTCATGAAAAGTGGGTGAGAGGATCTTCAGAGACGCAGGGGCAGATAGTTGAGGCAAGGGTCAGTTGAAATCTTTACCAATTTTCCCCTGTCCGTTTGACCTTCCGTCACGGTGACGAGCCTGGTAAACAAACAAGGTTACATATTCAACAGTGAACTGCAAGCATTTTTTGGCAGTTTTGATATGCTTTGCTTTGCCAAAATCTTTAGGGAAATTTGTGTAGAAAAGTACAAGAAATTCAGTGGGGTTAACTTCTCTTCGAAAAGAGCAAGGACGAAGGTGCTAGCAAGCTTTGAGAGCCAACGATTCATCCTACGTGCCATGGCACGTAAACATTGCGTCATTGAAACACAGAAGCCGAGTCGGGGAAGTTCCTTCCTTGTGCCAAATCACTCACTCATCGAATCATGGCTTAAAAATAGACTTTCACATTTTTTTTCAGTAGATACCCATCTCCTTTAGATTTTAGGATAAGTTTCTTTTTCAATAAATCTATTTAAATTTCTGTGCCCCTGTCATTTAGAATTTATACACTGAGATGTCAGTTCGTTTTAAAAAACGTGACGTAACTGAGTCACGCTATGTTCAAAGTATTTCGTCACGTTCTTCTTTGCGGTGGCTAGAACAGGTGGATGACCAAGGAATGAGGGATGGAGTTCGTACTATCGGGGATTCATGTTATCACAGGGAGACTGGTGCAGGGAAGACGTAGGTGGGGGTGGGGTAATGGCAGCAAACACGTCAAAGGTACGATAAATCACCAACTTCAAAAATTTACACCACTTCCAAGGGCTTGTATCTTGAGTGACCGTAATACATTTTGCAGCCTGAGGGGAGGAAAAACGGCGACGGGGTCTAATGTCCCTGGGGCTTTTCTTGTTTACAAGAAAAAATTCCTTCGTCACAAGTTCAACTTCACTGATGTTGTATTAATAAAATGGCACATGATCACATACAGTATGCCTTGTAAAAGGTACATGTAACAGAAAAGCAGCTGTGTGCGAAACATTCTGACTTTTAAGCAATTTCAGTGGACTTGTGTTATTTCGTCCGTTACAGGACATCCCAAGAGGCTGTACTTCATAATCCACTTCACATCAAGTCAATGGTAAGTTTGTCACGTCATCGTGAAAGGCCTTCAGTGGTTGAATAACCAATAGATGTCTAGAAGGTGGCATCAAGTCATTTCTGTGATTCTGAGTTTGAGTTAAATTGGAGTTGAGCTTAAGTGAAGTTCCAGAGTCATCATAAATGGTGACCTTAACCCATTGACTCCTGGAAATTTTGCCAAAAAATGCCTTTTGAAGCCAGTCAAGCCGTTGTTAGGGTGATGTGTAGCCAAAAAGAATCGAAACTGTCCAAAACGTTGTTTATAAGTGGAACACAACACTAGCTTTCGTTCCTGATGCCAAATTACAGCTTTCGAAATTCGGGCATGCGCAGAAAGCAAAATTTCAAGAAAGTTTCGCTGCCCCGTCGTCTTTTACTTTTTGCTTTCTCTCCTCCCCGCTTCTTTTGCTTTTCTTTCCCCGTTTTATTTTTTTTTCGTTTGTTGAGCACTCACTAGGCTTTCTTTCGGTGGGAAAGGTTTTCCAAAAAGTTTGAGGATCATGAATTGTTTTTGAAGGAAGTAGGAGTGAGTAGTGGGCAAGATTTTCATTGGAATTTTCTGGTCAAAGTTACACGGTTTTTTGCATCTTTCTGTGGTCTGTTTTACTGAATCACGCTCATTTGGGCATGGCTTGAAAGATTTCATCTCCCTGCACAAGTTCGTTGTCAAAGTTGTCTAGGACCATTAAAACTGATGACGTCACAAGTGGTACAAGGGACGTGGATAAACAAGGGCGGTTACGGGCGGTTCAGGGGTCAATGTGTTAATACGTTCATTCCTTAACTTATAAATACTAAACTACTAAATTCATAAATTGAACCCTAACTGAAGTGAATCTAAACTTAGCTCTAACTCAACTCCCTATTCCTCCTAAAGGTTGTAGGATTGACTGGTCCCAACTCAGTGAACTCAAAATTTTTTTCGTAGTGGCTTGTCTCAACTGTAGATAATTGGTGTCTTTCTTGCCATCTTTATACCATCATAACACTCTCCATCATTGCCTTTTTTTTTTACATCTTTTCTCCATTTAGGGGTGGGGCCCAGAAGGTTACAACTTGGCTATGGTATCAGCAGAGGAAGAGAGTGGCACTGCAGGTAATATTTGCTTTCATAGAAGCTAACTGTCTGTCGTGTGCGATGGGTAGGACAACAGTTTCTTAAGTTTGGTTTTGTAACAAATGATTTCAGGCTAGTAATAGCTGTCTTTGTTTTATGAAGGTAACACATAACAGCGAGAGATTGTAGCCCTCTAAACTACATGTAAACAATTGCAAACATGAATTTCAAAAAAATTGTGTTAATTTAGGTCGCATAATTCTATATACAAAATGTAATTCTATACCATATTTAATTTTTTTATATAAGGTTTATGATAACTCAAGTTTATTCTAACTTGTATACTTATGCCTTTGGAATCACCAACAGAATGCCTGGGATCTCCACACTCATGTTAATACAACAAAATTTTATAGCCCACCAGTAGTCAAATTACAAACCTGTACAGTGTACATAACTTCTCTTTATTCCCTTACGATTTTTTCCTGATGTACACATATTTTCTCGCAGGTTACACTATAAATTAAGTATACTGTTTTTATTTTTGGTAGATTGCATGAGTCATGATGTTTCAGGTATAAATAAACAATGAAAGCTTTAAAGTTGATGTCAAACCCTTTGTATTTATTGAAAACTTTGCCTAATTAGTTTTAAATCCAGAGGAAGAAAATTTTGCAAATGTATATAGTTATAAAGGAAAACAATCACGGCTAATCTTCTAAGTTTCTGCCTAGTATAAAATCGTATGTTACGTTTAGCTGTTAAGGTTATGTATTAACTTACATTCAATTTAGAATTAAACAAGCTTTAATTAAAAGCTTACTTGAAACGTTTATTTTAGTACTAGCAAGAGTTAATTCCTAATTCAGAAAATGTGACATTTTCAAATAATTTGTCAGGAGTGGTTGTCTTGAAGGATATTGTAATCATTCATATTTTTCCTGCCCATTAATAAATCAGAATTCTTGGAAGCATTCTGGACATGTAAAGTGAATTCAGTATGTCACAACCGTTTGGCCACAAGGAAACAAACTAAACTATAAATAAGGGAGATCCATTGTGTCGAATTGTGAGCTAGATGCATGTACTTCATTTTCTAGGTTCATGTATGTCAGGGGAGGATCATTTGTTTTACTTCTACCAGACACTTCTTAACCAAATACAACTTAATGACTGCATTACCAAGTTTATATTAACCATTTACGTAACCTGCAGTTTCGCTGCTAGTTTTGTCACCACGTGAACAATACCATTGGCTACACCTGCTATCATTTACGCTAGTTCTTAGGCTTTTTCTTCAAACAGAAATATGTTTTATCACTGTCAATTACGTAAAGATTGTTTTCCCACATTTTGGGTATAGTATACACGTACGATTTATGTTGACATTAGGCCGACATGCATTCCATAGATGTAAATTTTTGTAAGGATAATATTTTTGTTTTTAGGTGACATAATGCAACTTCAGTTTGTTAAGAGTGCCCTGACAGTGAACCCATGTATGGTAAGTAAATCAACGGTGCAGAATGATGGAGCATAGAATTGTATATAAAAAATGAATGTATCTTGGCAAATTTCAAAACCCTTTTAAACGGGAATCTGGTGCTTGCGAGACTAAGGCACCGTTTCAAAACCTTAGTTTCAAAGCTTGACTTTTAGAGTCTTGCAAAATCAAAGTTATATGTGATATATGAGTTCAGTCACTGAGCTTTCTTAGTACTTTTTGAACTTTCTCTGCTCGAACGTTTCCCCATTTGATTAGTAAGATATGCTCTCAATCTCAAATTTTAACAAATGGTCTCTGGGAGTCTTGGATTTGACCATTCTGCATCCCATGTACGTTGCTTGGTATTTAGCTGAGCCTAATTTTACCATTCTAGTTATTGTTTCAAAACACTTTTACTTCATTATACATCTTCGAACAAGCCACAGCAAAATCAGTTCTGATATTTCTCACTCGTCAACTTCTTCCTGCAGTATGCTTGAAATCACTTACAGTATACTTCTAACGAAGCTACATGATCCACAGAGCTCTTTATTCATCAAACACACATCCCATTTCGTCGTCAAGGGGATGGATTCAAAAGCCCACCTAAGTTAAGATACAAATGTATATCCGGTGTGTTGTTACTTAGCGTTCATCTCAAATTAATTAGGAGAGCTTCATGTCTCTGGCTATTGGTGGGAGGTGACCCCCCTGCTGCACTGAGAAGAATTTATAAGAATTTATTGATTATGTTTACCGCAGAGCAACCATGAGCATCTGTTTTTCCAAGGAGAGGAATGTTTGTACCTTAATACTGGAGACATGGTGTCTGAGACACAAGATTTGTTTGAGAGCACTGGAACTAGGCCTGTGATTGGTGGTACTGTGGGGCATAGTACACTGGTCAGTAACAAGCAGTGGATTGTTATTCAGGCGAGTTGGCTGCAACAGCAGAAGGCAGGAAAACTATGTTTCTGTTTCTTCAATAAGACTAGTATATTACTGGTAACTAATGTAGCATCCTTTTGATCTGATTGTCATCTTTACTGACATCGTCATCTTTCGTCAACCAAATGAGGAGTGGGCCACGGTTGATTTTAGGAAGCATTTTTCTTCAATCCTGTGGTACAGATATACTTTCCCTGAGGTCTGTTCAGATTTTAGAAAGTAATTGATACTAACTACCGGTAACTAAAAATCAAAAAAAGGGTTAAACTTAAAATAAGAGTTCAAATAATCTCTGAGTTTGACTGTTTAACTCAAATCTGGTTTGAAATAACGTTTATCCTCAAACTGAGTTATTGTACTCTTCCTAGTAAACACTTCTCCTATCAATCCTCAAAATGGAGGTTTTTTTTTTTTACTCTTCATAGAGTTAACATAACTCCACTACCACTCTAATTAACTTCTTGTGAAGTAACGCAATGCCACTTAAAGTAATTGCACCCGAAGGAGTCAACTTAGCTCCGCTTCAGGAGTTCTTTTTAATTATCCCTTTCAAAATTACCATCCATGTAGTGAGTTGCATCGATGAATGTTATCTGAAGTGCTTTCAGTGTTGCCTTTGATGATTTGAATGCAATCTGTCAGAACACGCTGCAATCAGTATTGTTGTCGGTTTAAGAATTTTGGTACCTGTACTGAAAACGGTTTATTTACAGTTCTATTCTTAGTTGTATTGAATTCAACGTAGATTCTGCCCCCCTTCGTTAATTAAAACATAGGCCCGCAATCCGTGCAGAACCGACGAAGTGTTGGTTCGTCTCGAAAAGAAAGCAAGCGAGCCGTGCGTGACTGCAGCTTCAATAACATTCAAGCATCTGTAACAGCAAGTTGCAGTAAAAGTGTGTAACTGTA
>Ga0126336_10000607_pt1 | contig 15481 bp, 10 predicted proteins | sample SidCmetagenome_FD_92530 | JGI IMG/M metagenome (GOLD analysis project Ga0126336, IMG submission 92530) | Coral microbial communities from El Islote,Puerto Morelos, Mexico - Siderastrea C C metagenome | ecosystem: Host-associated > Invertebrates > Cnidaria > Coral | place: El Islote,Puerto...
ACAATGAGAAAAGTTACTACCGTAAGACAAGACTTACGTGGTACGTAAATCTTTTCATAATTCAATCTGATAATAAATCTTTCATGATCCCAAACTGTTGGATATGGATGGCTCTAATCCAGGCCTAATGGTATGTGGTTCCGGCTAACCGGTAACATGCGCTGTTAAAAGCGGTAAATTTTACCGGTTACCGCCTAATAAGGAGAACACTGTAACTGCTTGACAAAAAAGCGCTCACAAGACAGGACCGCTAAGCTCACGGTTATTAACTTAGTTAAATATTCAGTCAACTGCATCAAAAACCATTAAACACATAATGCATTCCGATGGATTGTGACTTAGAGAAACATCCCAGAAAGCAGATCTTAGTGAAGGTTATGAGGAGGTTAGCAATTTTAATTAAAAACATATGCTACACTCACCAGGTGCTCGGCTGTTGTCTGTTCCATAAAACCTAATGTTTCTCTTCCATTCAAAATCAACTACATCTCTTAGTTTGCGTCGACCAAGATCTTCAAGAACATCTCTCAAGTACATCCCTTGCTGTAAAGAATAGCATTTTAAGAAATAATAGATCAGACAGAAAGAGACCATTCTATCAAGCATGAAAACCTGCAGCATTAATTATTTTGCTATGTTTCCACAATGTTCTATGGCTTAACAATCTACAGAACACATTTTCATACAATTTCACGAAAATCAAAACATTAATTTTGTAAAAAGTAATCTGTGTGTTCACCACAGCAACTTCAATTTTTCGTTAAATTTTTCAGTGTCCCAATAATTTCAAAGTGAGTAACAAAATTAATTAAACATAGCAAAGTAACTTGATGAAAACTATAGATACAACCTATGAACTCTAAGTTAAATATCACCATTCTCGCAATGTGCTGCCAGCTAGCAATTTTGCTGCTTACTTCACACTGAATTTCACCAGGAACCAGCCCTCGCTACCTAGTAGACCTGTCATGCTACCTTTGACTACAAAACATCTTGATAAGGCTGCTGCTGTAAAAACTTTAAATGACTGAAATTTAAACACTCTGTAGTTCATTAGTAGTGTGGATGTAGTGATCACAAAATGACAATGAAAGATTCAAAACACGATAAACAATAGCCAGGCCTAAACACAACATATACCCAACAAAAGTTTTCACAACACTAAGAAACACGGCCAAATTGTTCCTTTCTATGAACGTCTATATTTACCACGTCTCAGAGGCTGCAATGATTATACACTGTACTAACCGAGACCAAGGACTCTAGGCGAAGCTTATGATAGGCAGTCATTGGAGTGTCTGTATGTTTCCAGGAGCCTTTGGCCAGCAGATTGGGAAGCTTGCTGATGAGGGACCAAAATCGACGTGATGCGTTAGGCATTGCTTTGCGATCAATGCGGATATCTCCAATTCCCTATCGGGATAAAAGATCACTGGCATCACGTTTCTAGCAATTGCCAATTGAAAACCAGAATGTTTTAAACATTTTCACTTTAAAAATCTTTATCAGAGAAAAATGTTTCCAGAGGGTTCCCTATACCACTTTGCACAACACAGTCGCGTTAAAATATGGGCCTATCTAGCTTCATGAAGAATACAAGAACTTAAATTACGTTTAATGCAGCATTAACCCTTTTATTCCGTTCACGGGTCACACTGAAATTTAAAACTGAGTTCATGTTCTGTTCCTCCGTAAATATGGAAGAAATACAGATTGTAGGAAATACTACCACCTGGCTGAGAAAGATCTCATCTTTACGAATGAACAATGATCTAGAAAGAGATGTGTCTTTGCAAAGTTTGAACGAATCTTGGAACTCTAATTTGGAAGCTCAACTTTTAAAACCTTGGTTATCATAACCTTGCACGTCTTACAAAATTTAGTTAGGAACACCATTCTGAATTTTACGAATTCCAAAATGAGCCACAAAGGGCTATCAGACTTAAAAACAGTCACTAAAGCTGTTTGAATAATTATCGCACTCGGTTAAAACTTTACCAGTACCAGGTTCACACCAGTTAGATTATGTAGAAATAGTGAAACGACAGTGGTGATATTTTTTAAACAACGTCTTGGCATCTCAGTAAGTCTTGGAGCAAAGGTTGTTAATTCAAAACCATTGTCATTAGCCAATTTTGATAGTTTTCACTCACAGCTTCACATTCCCTTGTCCAAATATACAGCAATCCAAGTCGACAGACCTGTGAAGGATACTAAAGAGAAACACCCAGTAAACTATCACACAGACGTCAACGTAAACAAAATGATTTACAATTTGTAAATAAAAACAACTATGCAGAATGGCTAAGACAGATAGCGTTTAAAACCGTTGAACAATGACTAAAACACCTTCTGGTAGCCTTTGCATGTCACCTGTTACTTAACGTGTTTTGCCAATGAGGCATTACAGGCCTGTTTAAATATGTTTTAAGATGGAAAGCCATCAAATCTGGCCTGTACCTAAACATGAGCACAGCCTGAAAACACGACTGAGCTGGGTAACAGAATAGGCCAACCAACTTGTTAAGTTTGAATCTACTGAGTACATTAAGATAAAGTCCTCATCATTCGGCAGACCTCTGTAATCTTAACTGTCGACCAAAACCGATTTTGTTCAAAAGGCATATTTTCATACCCTTTAAGGACATGTTAATTGTTAACTGCTCTAGACAAACCTTTGAAATCCACTCCTCAATGCTGTTCCCTGAATCAATATCCTGAATGCAATCCACAATACAGGAATGGAGAGATTCATTCATACTTTTCAACAGTGATGCCAGCCATGCGTCAACACTAGAGACCAGAGGAACCTGTGGCAATACAACACGAAAACATAACTAAGATTAATGGGAAATAATTATTACTGATAATGTGGGAAATCAAAATGAACGGCAAGGAGTATAGCTGAACATTTTGGGCGTGAATTTTAAAGGCTGAAAGAATGAAAGAAGTGCCCATGTTTTCACAAAACCTTAACACTTTTTCTGGTGTATTAAGTTATTTATTTCTACCCTGTTGCCTTTTGAAGAGGTTAATGACACAGTTCTGACCACTTTGTTGCCATTAAACTGGAAGAAATGTCTGCATATTATACTGGAAGTAATGAATGTTCACTAAAATTTAGCTTAATTGTGCCATTGACTACTTCAATTTCTGTTTTCTTCCAGACTACACACTGAGTCTATTAATATTGGTAAAAAACCTTTAACAATGATCGAAGACGCTTATAAGCCAGAAATCAAGCGAGAGATTTGAAAGGAGGCATCCTAGATGTCTATATATTCCCTCATAAAATAAAAAGCCTTGACTTTCTCCATTAACTAGTCATCCACAAGACACCCACACACCCTTCTTGCTAAATATTTTGATCCTCTCACTCTCTCACTTGCTTTCAATGAATCATTGCCCTTGAACATCCAAAAATACAACAAAGCAGGATGAAAAGTGGTTAAAACGGAAACTAAAAAAACAGCACCTTTGTCTTCAGTTCCAAAGTTTCACCCTGTTCTGAAATTACAGCTACAGCCACATTCTTCGGCAGATGGCTATGCCAGTCAGGTTCTGCATGACGCATATCTGCGGTTGAGTGAAGAAGACTTGATTTGCGCACACCAGCATCAGATTCTTTAGCTACTTGGACAAGGATGTCAGAAATCTTCCTAAATCTCCCCGAATCGTGGCTTGGATTCGGAGAGCTAGCGTCCTCCCTGGCACTTCTGTTTCTCCATGAACTGAGCATAACACTTCTCTTAAGCGTCACTGGCTCAGGTTCTTGTTGAATTAACGTCACATCATGGACACTACTAAAGAGGCACCTAGAGCAGACAAATCAACACAAAATTAGTAATGTTTCGTTATTTTAATGGGTCTTCCTCCTGCTTCGACAGCAAGAGGAAGACTTGCTTTTACGTCAATGGTTACAAATGGCACACCTAATAAACCTCTAATGACACTGTTAACTGTAGGCAACATAATCACAGATAAACAAAACTTGGCTATGCCGCTACTTACTTAAAATGTGGTTTCACAGAATCCAAACTGTAGGGCTGGCTTAGGATTGCTAACAAGACCGGATCATTCACAAAACAGAAGCGAGGGAAAACCTACAGAAAAACAAAATAGCATCAATACACAGCTATCACTTTCTCAACCATGGACAGAGCCTTCATTTTTCAGTTAAGTTTTGGAGAATAAACTCACTTTAATTAATGCTTCGTTTTTTTTCTCCATTTCATTACAACTCCAAAGATCGGTTTCATTCTTTCGTTCTTGGCAAGTTAACCGCTATAAGTGTCACACATTATCATAGTCTAAAGTCAATCTTGCTTACCTTTCGCTTTGAATCTAAGAAACCTATGAGCGACTTGAAGCAGATCTCTAGTTCTTCACCCAGGTGCTTTAACATTTGACTCTTTGGTACATCTCCACCAACACAGCACTGTGAACAGATTAAGGATTAGTTCAAGCTTTAGCATGCACCCATAAAAATGTGCACGGGATGTTTTGGAAAACGTGAAAGTCACCGAATGCAACTCTAGCTTCACAAGCACCAACCAAACTTCCCAGCTTTTTGTTATCCAGTTGAAAACAGGAAAACATATAGAAGAAAATGCCTCAGTCTTATTGACTCTAAATCACAATTTTAGTCGTGTTGCAAATTTCAAAACTTGTAAATGTAAAATAGAAATGCTCAATTTGTAGTTTGATTAGTTCTTACACATCGTCTTTCTGTCAGCAAAAATGTTTTCCAGTACGTGGAGTAAAACAGAACAGCTTTGAATCGTTGGTGTCGCTCAGACCTTCTGCACAAAATACCCAACTGTGCTCAACAACATTACTAAGAAAGCTCACATGTATTTCGTATTATTGTGCAGCTATGCTAGCTATGTTCTAAACAGATTATCAATAACGTCAAGGGAGGTTAAGACAAAACTTGCCCGCCATGTATGTCCTTCCATGAGAAGTTCATTTAATTGTTTACCTGCAGGACATTTCTTGTTTCATATGCTCTCTTCATCATTTTCATGTAACTCTTGTCCACTCTTGCAAAACGGTTGTACTCTTGAGGAAGGTCCTACAAGGTAATGGACACAATAGCAGATGGATGTGCAGTGACTGAACAATTCATAGACCAAACACTCTTCCCAACCTCCCCACCCTGGGCATGTGTCCCTTTAGCACGTCCTGGGTGTCAAAAACTTGAAATCAATAAACGTTGTGGGAGCAGGGAAGAGGGTGCTTGACTACCGTGGGAGAGATGGCAAGCAGTGTGAACCACTTGCCTCCTGAACATCACTTTGGCATTGTGTACAAGTTCAGGTAGAGGGCCAAGTAGGCTTATGCCACAAGTGGCTACATGGCTGGAGTTAACACAAGTTTTTGCAGAAAGAAACAATTGGAATTGCGACTTCCCGACCCAGGCCAGGATAGTAAGGCATTTGTTACCTCCATTCTGTAAAAGTAAGGAGTTATTACCCAAATGTGAAATTGTCATAAGACATTCTTCTGTGAACAAGTTCGAACTTCGAAAGTTCAAGCGTATGGTAAAATTACCCAAAAAGGGGGAACATCTTGAAGTTTTATTTCTACTAAATTACCTTCGCTGTTCCACCATGACTAAAGACCTCTTCAAGATGTTGCCACAAATCCTGTACAGTCAACCACTACAAGGTAAAAACATCAATGTCTAGTACTAAGAATAGAGCATTGTGACATAAAGGTCAACCACAGCTCTAGAACATAGGGCCTACCTTCTTACGGTGAGGTTACCCCGAGTAGGGCTACTAAGGGGTGATCTAGAAGCTTTCATAGCCAAGGTCTAAATGGCAACTTGTACTTTATTCTTCGAAAGCAGAAACTCACAAGTCAAAGAATGAGAGAGCTCTAAGACTCTCAATCAGATTTTTTTGTTTTCTTTTTATAACTTTTTAGTTTGAATGTATCTGCCAATATTATTTTCAACAAAATATTGAAAAAAACCACCGTTAGTTCACAGCAACAGAGACGGGACAAGGGCACATACTATCAAAATCTAGGCAAAAGTAAAGTGAGCTAACCAATGGGCTGCTGGGCTTCCACATAAAACAACCACATCTGATCAACATAATATCATATCTTTGATGGACTCTACCAATGATGTCACCACGAAGGTGTTTACTTTTCCCAGAGTAAGGAAGAATTATTTTGCTTTACTTTTACACTGCTCTTCTCGTACCTGTTCCAAGACCTCACTGATTTCCTTTAACTTGATGGCCCAAGCTGCTGCTTCATCACGGAGTGGCCCTATGTGTCGTGATGTAAGCATCAGAGCAAGGGTGGCCTGGGCATCCTCCAAGAGGTCTAACAAATGTTCTGTATTACTGTGACTTAAGCATACTAGCCCTCTGTTCTTGAAGTTCTCAAATGCAAGAACCTGCAGAGGGTAATGAAATGTGTGAGTAGTATACTGGGGTACACCGTCAAATGTGTGAGCAATATGTAGGGGTATCCTGGGCTATGCTATGACCTATATAGGCAATTATAGTACAACACTTAATTCTGGCGTGCTCCCATTGGTCAAAATCAATCATGTGACGCGATGGTGACTCTCCTCAGCAGGCACCTATCAGTGCACAGTGCCTGTTTTTGTCAATTTCTGGTGAAAAAATTGCTAGCTTTTTACCATTTCCAGTGTAAATTATTAGAAATGTAGAACATGCATTAAAATGGCTCTCATGTACACGTCAATCACCTTGAGGGCTATCTCGCTCCATTTGTTGTGACACAAAAATCGCATTGCAATTGTCAACATTTTTTCGCACAAAATTTAGCGTCGTACAATAAAAACAATAGAGTCTGTCTGTCTGTCTGTAATATGCACACTGTCAAGTGCGTAAGCAGCATAGTAGGGGTACACAGGCAAAGTAGCATATAGTCAATACGTAGCAAATTTTAAGAAAAAGCACGACACTTGGTGTAATATGTTGGACAGATGCCACTGTCATTGTCAGTTACAACACAAAGCACAAATTTGAAGTCCTAATGGCAAAACTGTCGCTAAATATCAAAAGAATAATTCAGCGAGATGTTGATTCAAAGTAAGGTGTTCCCAATGAATATCCATGCGTAGACTCTTTTACCTAAGCTGAAAACTGGCAATAGCATGAACTAAAACACTGGAACAATTACAAGAGCATAAAGTGTGAGCTTATTCACAACTTATTTGTGATTTACTAATACTTGAGGCCCTATCCGCTCATGAACGCGTGTGGAAGAATGCCACATTTTGCCGTCACAACACGCATTACAAGGGGAGTGGAACAGCAATACAATTTCAAATGGTTATGTAGTGTGTTGGGGTATTCTGTAAAAATGTGTCAGCAATATACAGGGGTACACTAACACATTAAAGGCAACTCTATACCTGTTCTGTCCACTCTTCTTCAGTGCTCCTCATTTTTGCCTCCAATTCCAGCTCCCTGCTGGCGCATCTACAGATTTCCTCTATAGCTGCCTGGTGTCTAGAAAAGGCAAATAGTAGCAAGAATATGTCATTTAAAAACACAGGGTAAGTTTCAACAGGAAACTAATGATAACCTCATTATGTACGATGTACACCAACACATTTTGAAACATGGCATTCCCTAGTAAAAGATAGACCTGGAAATTCTTATCTTGGCTGGATTCCAGCCAGACTCCACCAGAATTCCAGGTGGCTAAGACCTGGAATTCTGGATGTCAGTGGAATATAGGTCCGACGTTCTACAGTCCAGTGAAATCCTATGTTTGGTTTTCTGAAGTCCAGTGCACTCTGGGTCCAGAGTTCTGGAGTCCGATGCAATTGCAGGGTCAGAGTTTTAGCATTTGATTGCATTCCACTGCAGAGTGTGGAGTTTGATGGAATTCCAATCTGGAGCTCCAAAGACTGGTAGAAATTCTGGAGTTAGGATGGTGAAATTCCAGACTGGGGCCACAGACTCTACCAGCACTTCCTGTTGTTTTGTTGAGGTAAAACGTAACAAGACTACCAACTAGGATAGTTTGTCAGGTAGACAACTGATACATAAACTGTTTCAAGTTATACGACTTTCCAGTGATCAAATTCAAGTGTTTTAATTGATAGCCGTCTATGAAAATACAATCACAAATTATATTTAACCACATGCACTTATCACCACATAAAGCACCAGCTTACAGAATACACAAAAAAGTTATATCTCAAGTAATAAATATGTTTTCACAGAAACACACGAACGCCACACACCACTTTCGCACTGAAACTTACTGAAGCAACCCAATGTCCAACAAATGAACAAGTTTGAAGATGTGTGCTTCAAGCTGGAAAGACGACCCTGTGACGCTCATGACTTGCAGCCAATGCCGATTGCGGATCTCCTGCAAAACAAACAGCAATGCTTACTTAATTTGATCCCCTGCCATATTTTTATAACCTTGCCTTTTTTGCCTGCAAATAATTAAACAGCTACTAGTAACTAATGGTGTGAGTTTTTTATGGTTATGTACCTTAGAGTTGAGTTTGTGCAGAGTTGGGAAAACATCTAAGTAGTGTTTGATGGCTTCTTTCATTTCTTTGTAGGCATCCCACTCTTGTATCCTTTGTGGTAAACGAACACACTCTTGCCAGTAATGCTCCATCTACATAAAACATTCACATTTTCTAGTCACTAATGTACTCATAACATTGCCTGGTGTGGTGATTTGGGTAAGGATCCTTAAAAGTGTTGTCAGTGACTCTCGCAGTGTGCACAGATCATCTTCAAATTCAAGTGAAACCTTGTCTCTGGTTTAATTGTGCTTTCATAAGTCAGTTATTATAATAAGTCAACATGTTATTGCCTGTGAAGACTCAGAAATGACTACAAAAAGTCATGCTCAGTCTTTATAGCCAGTTACTCATACATTCAATAATTATTGGGAACCTTGATACCTGGTCATTGGGGGTCTAGTATTCCAAGTCCACAACTAACACATCTCTGAAAAATACTATCACCAAAAACGTGGAGATCTGACTAAATACAAGAAAAAAAGGTGCTTCATGATACTTTATTAATTTACCTCTTGATTTGCAACTATCAGGTCCACTTCTGACCACAATGTATCTCTAAATCTAAACAGGAAGACAGGGGTAAGGTTTCATACAACTAATCATGACATAATAATGAAGATACGACAGGAGAAATGTGTTAAAAGAAGAAATGTTGACACAGTCGTGATAACTCAGAAAAAATCTGAGTCCTCCTAACAGGGGTCGAACCCATGACCTTCCAGGTGGCAGTTGGATGCTCTAACCACTGAGCTATGGGGCACTCGTGGTGAGCGAGGCCATATAACTAGGTTCATATGTGACACAGGCCTGCTTTTACTACAGGCTCGTAGCATCAAGTGATAAAATGTAAACATGTCACTTGACGCTACTTGTATCACTTGACGCTACGAGCCTGTAGTAAAAGCAGGCCTGTGTCACATATGAATCTAGTTATTTGGCCTCGCTCACCACAAGTCCCCCACAGCTCAGTGGTTAGAGCATCCAACCGGCACCTGGAAGGTCATGGGTTCCACTCCTGTTGGGAGGACTCAGATTTTTTGTGAGTTATCACGACTGTGTCAACATTTCTTCTTTTAATCATAACATAATGGGCTACTACCTAATATTGCAAAGGAAAATGTTCAAACAATAGCAATTTCACATGTATATCATTTATTCAAGACATAGGCTTGCACCCTGAACCCAGACTAAATTGGGAATCAGACCTATTCAGTTTTATTGAGGGCAAAAGAGAGATAATCCAATAAAAAATGCCTGGAGCATGAGATCAAGAAAAACAACAACTAAAACTAGTATGATGTTCAAATATAGTCACATCACCAAGTACAACGGCTTTGATCGGCCTTTCAAAAATCCTGGTTAAAAAACTCCAGCAATTGAGATGTTTATATCTTCCAATCAGATCTTTCATGCCCTCCATTGTCACTCATGGTCAAGGAGGTCATTCAAACAGACTTGCAAATGTAAATGTAATTTGTTTACCCACGAAACACTTAGGAGCTCTGAATCTCGTTTAAATGTGTTCGTGCGCTCCAGATCTAATTGGAATTTGGAAGTTTTGGTTTTTGAAGAGAGGGGAAAACCGGTACCCGGAGAAAAACCTCTCAGAGCAAGGACGAGAACCAACAACAAACTCAACCCACATATGACACTGGGGCCTGGAGTCGAACCTGGACCACATTGGTGGGAGGCGAGCGCTCTCACCACTGCACCATCCCTGCTCCCTTAAGACTTGCAAAAGAGCTATCATTAAACGGGCTTGTAAACAGATTTGCTTGTACCAACCTTTGATCAAATGAGATAAACTGCTGAAACAAGCCATACAGTAAGCCAAGAAGCTCCAGTTCCTTTGAAGAGAAAGGAGAGGATGTTTTGGATATTAAAGTAACAGTCATGCCAGAAGTGCATCTGAGTGTTTTCAATGGACTGCCTGATTTTTGAGAATTTCATACTAAGTCATAATTCTTTGCTTTTTTATTGGAAAAAGCCTGCAAGGTATTTACTTTTCTATTTCTAGTTTAATGATAGTTTTTTCTTTTCTTTGAAAATCCCAGTTGCAATGAACCAAAGACTAGCCTGATAAAACTTCTTTAGTCTAGTGGGTTATTATTTACCACTGCACAAATAAATATGTACAGCCACTGTATTATTTGTACCTGGGCTAGCCTAACAGCAGAGCTCTTAAATGCTGGGGTGAATATTTGAAATATGTGATATATTTGAAAAATATTTGCTTGCCAGTGGAGGGGGAAGGGGTAGAAAGGTGTCTATTAAATATCACTGGCATTTTCAAGCTGGGCCTTGGGAGGGGTAGGTAACAGCTGACTAAATGATATCACATGATCATGGGTTCACATTCCAAAATATGGGAAGTGGGGAGGCGACTATTTGAATATCACTGATTGGGACACTTCATATGGCTTACTTTAACGCCTCCTTGGGAATCGAGAGTGGTGGGTTTAAACACTAACCAGTCAATACCACATGCTTGTGGGCTCACATCCCAAGGCATCTAGGGGTGGGGAAACATCTATTTCATGATTAATGATGGGACACTTCATGACACTTAAGTGAAGTCTCAGCCTGGGCCATAGGAGGATTGTAACTGCCGACCAGCTGATGCCTCATGCTTGTGGGCTAACACCCCAAGATGTGGAAGAGGGATGGGGAGAAATCAATCTGAATATAACTAATGGAGACTTTGTGAGGCTTGCATAATGGTGCAACTCAGGAACTGAAAGGGGTGGGTAATTGCCACACAGTTGAAGTCACATGCTCACTGGTTCACATCCCAAGACGGGGTGGTGGGGAGGCATTTATTAGAATTTCACTGGTAGAAACACTCTGTGAAGCTTACATGGAGTTTCAACCTGAGCCTTGGGAGGGGCGGTAACTGCTGACCAGACGACATCACATGATCATGGGTTCACCTCCCAAGATGTGGGAAGTGGGGAGGCATTGAAAATAGGGACACTTCGTGAAGCTTACAACGAGTCTTGACTTGGGACCTGGGTTGGGTGGGTAACCACTGAGCAGATTATGTCACAGTCTCGTGGGTACACATCTCAAAATGGCAGGGCTAAAAATTAACTTCAGTGCTTGGTTGCCACTCGGGCCAGTGTCCCTGAATTCGTAGTGGCCCTGACCAAAATAAAGTGGCCCTCAAATTTCCTCTACTAACACACACAAAAAAAAATTTTCAAACCATTTTCACTCGAATAAATGCCTCACGGCTGTTTGGGCCCATGTTTTTTAGGAGGCTGTTCGACTGAAAGGCCAATAGAAATTTGCTTGATCTTAACTTTGTCTTGAAAGCTCACATTTGCCAATGTACTGTCCAGAAATTGGTAAAATTGCTATAATCATAAAAACTTTGTTCGGTCCGTGTTGGGAATCATTCGTCTCGTTCTTGCTTGCTCTTTTCTTCACCTTTAGGTTCTGACTTGGTCCTTAAAATCCCAAAGAAAAACTGGACCATTATTTTCAAAACTATCTTGTCAACATCTATAAACTACAGTATCACGATTCTCAGTTTCTTTCGATTGCCTTTGAATTCAGCTGAATATCATGTTGAGTGATTTTGCCAATATTCATGTTTGAAAACGTACCGCATAGAACTTTGGGTAAGTCTGGACAATCAAAATGGCGTCTACATATCCGAGCGGTCTAAAACCTCGATCACGAACGGCTTTGAATTTTACACTTTAGAACTATACTATTACTACAATTGATGAACTTAGAGTTGACGAAAGAAAGGAAAGAGAAGAAAGGTACTCCAAGGAAAACACATTTTCTTTTATTGTTATTGTCATAATTTCTTTTCGTATTTCTCAAATCGTAGTCGCTCTTCGGGCGATCAAACCTCAACTTTTAGTGGCCCTGGGCACTTTTTAATCGCCACGGGCGACTGTGCGACTGCCAAGTTTTAACCCTGAGATGGGATGGTGGGGAGCAGCCTTTTTGAATATCGCTGGTCGTGGCATGTCATGATGATTTTACATGAAGTATGGTGCGACATCATTGCTGCACAGCCACGATGGTCAAAATTGACTTGCATGGATATACAAATGCGAGTATGGGGCTCTACATTGCAAACAACAAATATCTATTTTACTGCATTAATATAATTGTTTTAGTGAACAAATAAAACCAACCAACCTCTCCTGTTTTATCTAGTTCAGGGAAAGGTGTAGGAACAATACCAAACAGAAGCTGAACAGAATCAAGTGTCTTTCGTTTGGCTTCAAACTGGGTGTAGCGTTGTTGGAAGTCATAAAGTCGTGCTACTGCCTCAGCTGGTCTGACACCTGGTACTCCTGGACCTTGTGAGTCAAAGCTATTCCGAAACTGAATTACGTTCACAACAAATGCCTGAAAAGAGAAATTACACAACAGTTACATCACATTTATTCCTTCCTTCAAGGCCTATAAGCAAAAATACGCTAATCCCATCCAGTCACTAGCTCTCTCCTGGAGCGATTCACACACAAAAAGCAATCAAAGCAAAACGCATATGCACGATATACGAATCGTCCAATGAGCCAGATAGCAGTGAGATAAGATTACCATATTTGTGTGCAGAAGTCATTATATGGATACTGACATGAGTTTGTTCTCATGAATGCCAGAAGCTCTAAATATCATGTGGACTTTTGTCTCCATAAAAGGCAAGGCAAGGGGACCAACAAGTCGAGACAAACATAAATTTGCCTACCTTGACTTCCTTGTCTAACTCTTGTTCAAACATTCCTCGCTTTTGAACTAACAACTCATCTCTAACCTGTTGAAACAAAAGTAGTGCATTAAACTTCCATAAAACAAATATAACAAAATCAGAATTGTCTAAACAAATAAGCAATTAAGATATTGCGTAACTCAAGAGAAAATGTGAATTATTCTTAAGCAACATACTTTTTCAGCTATTGCCATTAATTTGATCCACTCATCCCGCAGGTTGTCAACTTCTTCTACTTCCCTTCTTGGTAAGCACAAATTGTACTCCCTGCACAGGAAAAAGAAAAGCACAGTTCACACACATCAGAAAATCATGATCATTCCAAGTGTTTAATAGGTGCAAATGCAACAGGCTAGGCAGACTTATAAAGTGGTGATGATGATGATGATGATGATGATGATGATGATGATGATGATGATGATGATGATGATGATGATGATGATGACGACGATGACGATGACGACAATGATGATGACCAGTATCATCCTGAGTATTAAAGTGAGTGGGTCACTTTTGTGCAGACATGAACAGCCTGCGACTTATAGGCCATGCTTTGAGCAAACTAACTAGTAGTGGATGATGTGACTAAGAATTCAAACTGGTCAGATTTTGCACATCATAGGCAGCATAACGTTGTGCACCTCTTGAAGAGGAAGAGCTGAATTTAGGCTGACAAATTAACGTTTACAAGTGCTTCAATGGCTTCTGGCTATTATCTACACTCAATCAAAATATTATTAAACCCAATGAAAAATCCGTTTGGCATGCACCAGTAAGTCTAATTTTTGTCATCACCTTAACTTTGCATATATATTTTCTACAGGTAGATAGATGTCATCAATGGTGTTCTCCATGTCTCCAAGTTTTTGAAGAAGTTGAAAGGCGCTGTTTAGCTCATCCAAAGTGACAACAGGTTGTGACAGACGTTCATACATGCTATTCCTATGAGTAACTATCTTGTCAAGTTCAATCTGAAAGAAACAAAGTGAAATGAGTCCTCAAAACATTACTAAATGTAATTATGCAGCAAGCTGAAAAACGACACTTGGCCTAGCAGACAATAGAATTTGGTGCATGACTGATGGCAACTGAAATAAATCAAAGCAAGCACTTACATGTGTACAAGCATGCTACAGTTGTACACACATTTCCCCAGAAAGAAGGGTAAGGGTTAGATCCATTAACCTCTACCAATGTATGTCACGATCAGTCTACCATATTCTCTAAGATTACAGGAAAAGGCTAAAATTCAAAGAGTAATGTTAGACTTGGACAACGGGGCCACGCGTTATTTAACGTTCTGCTACTAGAAGCGTTAATATTTCCTCCTGGATGGGATGCTTTTCCATCACAGGTTGCCAAACCCTACCCCCACCCCACCCCCAGCATTTTGGCAGCTTTCGCTAGTGGTTTGTTCATACCCACTACGAAATCCGGATTAAAAGACAATGAGGAGTAAAGTTTCTGGCTTCAGACAAAGGTCAGGATGAAGTAACCACTACATCATTTAGCGACCATTAGATCACCACAACAGCATGCAGTAACAGGTGGCAATGTGTAAAGCTGAAGTGACGAACCTTAGCTTCCTCGTGTAGTTGAGTAGAATATCTCATTTTCCAGGCAACTGCAAAGCCATGTAAAGAATCTTTGATTGGTGAAGTATTCAAACAAACTGAACCGACAGTTAGTCTACCAGGAATCTCCAGTACGTCCTGCTCTATCGACTGCAGCCTTTCTACCTCCAGTTTGAACATGGTTGTTCCAGGATCACTCTCAACAAAAGCCTGATACAGAGCATGCATGTCATCCTTCCACAGAAAATCATAGCGACGGAACTTGAATAGCTGTCTTTCCACTGTTTGTTGAAGGCCTGTTTAAGCCATTTAAGAAAGGAACAATAGAATGTCTTAGTAATACACATGTACATGAATGAAGTCTTTATAAAAAGCATTGAAAAATGAAGTATTTTACAGGGCATTAAAGTTGATATGCATGTAATGTGATATAAAACTAACAAAAACAGCACTTAAGACGGATTCCGCTCAACGTTCGAGCAATAAGTGCAAAAAATATTTACCAAAAACTACTCATAGCACGGTAACATTTTAAATGCTATTTGAAACATCTCACTCTAGTTCACCTGCCCAAGTGACCCCGCGATGAAATTCTCAAGCATTCTCAAGAAAATTAATTTCAAATCT
>Ga0126336_10000608_pt1 | contig 15459 bp, 5 predicted proteins | sample SidCmetagenome_FD_92530 | JGI IMG/M metagenome (GOLD analysis project Ga0126336, IMG submission 92530) | Coral microbial communities from El Islote,Puerto Morelos, Mexico - Siderastrea C C metagenome | ecosystem: Host-associated > Invertebrates > Cnidaria > Coral | place: El Islote,Puerto...
ATATACCTGCCAACTTTTTGTGATTCATAGGCGTGACATTTTTATCCTGAGAGCGTCAAGATTTTTCGTAGGGGACCGATAATATCCGAAGATGTCCGACGATTTCCGAAGACGTCCGAAGATTTCCAAAGACGTTCCGACTTATGGCCAGTAAATCGATGCTTTGATCATTTAAGATTACACCATCCTCGGAGACCCAGGGGCAGCTAGTCGCGACGACGGGATTTTCATGGGCGAAAGTTTACAACAAGAGCTCTCCCGCTCTTGTTGTAAACTTTCGCCCATGAAAATCCCGTCATCCCGACTAGCTGCCCCTGGGTCTCCGAGGATGAGATTACACGGGAGTTCGTCTCGATGAGTATGACCATGTCTCCAGTGACTTTCCGCTACCAAAACCCGAGATTTTGCGAAAGTATGATCAATATTTTCTCGCATTGGTTCGAGTTTATTTAAATACTTTATAATTTTTTTTTCAAAATGACTCGGTTAAGGCTGTAATGGCTCAAACGTTTCCACCAGGCGTGAGTAGGCGTGAGATCGCAGTTTTCGATCCGCAGGCGTGACAATCACGTCTTAGGCGTGACACTTGGCAGGTATACATTTAGTTTTAATCTTTAACTGATGCCATGAATCCGACCCCTAGCCACCCTTTTGGAAGCTATTAGGCGTCGCCGAAAACCCCACCACCAAACCAATGTAAAGTAAAAAAAATTCCAAAAATAATATCGCCTTTTTGAGTCCCAACTCTCAAAGGAAAACTGGGGCGAGGGGGGAGTTCATTTCAGACTTTTTCAACTGAAGTGTCACAATCATTCTGAATAAGAGTGTATGTTAATGACTGGTCCCTGAAGAAAGTAACCCAGCCATTTTGTATGCAAAATAATATTTTAATCTCGGTAACCATAAAATTATACAACATTAACATAGCATTTACAAATATATTATAAGTCTATGTACAAACATAACGCCAATTCTCTGGCACTTCCAAAGGGTACACAGACCCTGTATTCTTTATAATATTTAAAAATCATTTCTGAATATAAAACATTCAGTATTAAAAGTACAATTTCTCTTTAAAAACGGTAAGAATTTGGGAGAACTCATGAGTCTACTCTTTCTACTTTTCCCACAACTTTGCCATCAAAGGTCGGCAGGACAGCACTGTCTTCTTTAACTTCTTCATACACAACTTCACAGTCTCTGTCATCGGTTGATCTCTTAAAATAGAATCTACAGAGGAAAGAAATAAAGTTCAGTTTCTTTTCACACTTGCAAGGTTTTTGTGTATGTGATGATCTAGTCTCCATAGCAAGTGCTTAAGTTCCATAGCATGTGATGTTGAAGACGTGTGAGTTTGCTTTCTTCTTTCTCCTCGCATCTCCCTGACATTGCATCCTATTATATTTTAGGTGCAATGTAGGACAGGCTGCCACAACAGAAACCTTGAGATTCAAGTGGAAGCTCTTTGAAGCTGGCAGTACAGTTGTCTCCCATGCAGTCGTTATTAGTGGTTGTCACGCAATGCTCCTCCCCCACTAAATAGTGGGGTGAAGCACTACGTGACAACCACCAATAACGGCTGCATGGGAGACTAGCAACGGCATGGTAACTGTGCACATTTGCTGACTGCGGACTAACACCATCTGGGGAGACTGGATTAGGCCTAATCAGGCTTAGATTAAAGGGGCATAGTCACAAGGATTTCGCAGATTCTTGGTCAAAACTGTGCTAAAACTATCGGTAGCTAACTTTATCCGTGCCCAACATTGTGTCTGAACATTTAAAGGAACATATTAACTTAATTTCATTAAGACAAAACAAATCATGACCATTCAATATCGATTTAATGTCAAAGTGCTGAAAGAATTTGAAAAGTTTAACCTAGTTTTTTCAAGTTGCAATCCATTTCCATCTGTGCCATCCGTAGCAACAGACGACAGAAAATAGTTTCAGTGAAGTAATATAGTCTTTGGTAACAAAACTAGACCATTATTTGTGGGTGTTCGTTAATGTGAGGACATATTTTTGATTTTTAAAGTGAACTAAAATAGCGTGACTATGCCCCTTTAAGCCTAAAATAGGAGTCTTAGGCCTTCTTGAGTTCTGGTTATTGAGGATACATATTCTGCAGAAGACTACACAAACATATTTTCATTACTTCAGATTTCTTGTCTAGATTTAAAAGACAACATCAACCTATGTACACTTGCATTATCTTAAACTTCCCCAAGGACTCAAACTCACCTGTAAGTTCCTTTTCTTGGAGGTAACAAAGCTTTAAACTGTCCAAGTGTAACATATTTTCCAGGAAGTGTCGTTCTGTAAGGAATAGGCTCTCCCCATAAAAAGTATGTAATTATAACGTCATTTCTGTCCTTTTCCTTCCTTTTTACTGATCCACTAAAGCCACTGTCTTTACTGACTGTTTCCGCATGTGATACAGAAGACATCATTGATGTGCCAGTCACAGAGGGTGCAGCCCTGTAATGCCTCTCACGTGAGGCACAAGATGATTGTCCATAACTTGAATAGTCTGTTGTAGAACAACAGGATGAAGCACTATTTTTTTCGCGGTGTGATTGGATATCCATGTCCCCAGCTAATGCAGATCTGGAACAAGAAAAACAGCAAAATTTGAATTAATTCTTAATATTCCAAAGCTTTCAATGGAGCTTCTATGTCTTGCAGTTTACAAAACTTATCAAATACAGAGGTATAAAAAGTGGGTGTTTATGTCTGCCAGTTAAGATGTAGGTAGTTTGTTGTGTTTCTTTATTGGATATGACATTTTACTAGAGTCTTCAAAATTTACTCAATATGTGTGGCTAAATTTTCCTTTTGGGAGACGTCTCATCTTTCACTAGGTGGAAATGCAGTACTTATGGGTGGTCATGGAATTGTCTTCTGAGAGGTGGTGTCCTACAGAACAAGTTTCACTGCATTTTAAAGCACTCATGCTAACCAAACAAGGACTGTTGAGACTGGAATAAAAACCCAGGGCTATTGGAGAAGGCAAAACAGTGTTCACAGTGAACAAAATATCCAGCTGCCAGCATATTTTGAGACAGCAGAGTGATACAAGCAAATGCAGTATACATGCTTACCTTTGTTTTGGGTGATGCTTACTCCGTCTCTCCTCTTTCACTTCAATTAACCTCCGTTTCGTTTCCTCTAAAACAGCAGATGCATGAGGTGCAGGAAGAAGAGGCATCATTGGATCTGAAGCAATGGGTTGATTGGGTAAATGCCGAGATGAACTCTTCTCAGACTGCCTGATGGAACTCGCTGTTGACTGCTTACTTTTAGAGCTACCTCTAGTTGATGGTGAATGATGACGATGATGCTTTGGCTCTCTCGGGGAACCCTGCTGGGCTTGCTCACCCTCTTCCATCCACTGCAAAATACGCTGATGATTGACAGTTAAGAAAGGAATGTCATCATCCCTTCGACTTGGACGTCCTTCCCACACATTATCATCCTTTGCCGGTTGACTTGGTTGTGGCTCAATGGGCATTTCCTTAGGTTCTGCAGCTGGTGGCTTTGGTTTCTGTGCTTGTTGGGGTGGATTAGGTTGAGAGTATGTATCAAGAGCTGTGGGCGCCGCAGAAGTGACTGGGGCACAACTCTCTACTCCAATACTGACATTATTACATTGATAAGGATCCCTGTAAGGCGCTGCAGACTCAGGAGCAACTGACATCGCCATGGTGCTAAGGGGAACCTTTTTACTGGAAGCTTCAATGGCTTGCTGAAGAATTGACTTTTTGGGCATCTAAAAGCAAAGAAAGACAAAAAAATTACAAGAAAAAATTGAGATCATTATCTCAGTGAGTCCAAATCCTTTGTAAAGACCAGCTGAAATAGTTAGAAAATTAACAAGGAGGACTCCTACTTCAATACACCATATACCATAGCGAGGAAACCTAGAAACTACATAAAGTTTTATTAAAAGCGATTCCTCATAATGTTATTTCTTTCCTGTTCTTTTTTAAAATTTCATTTTTTGGGCTTCTATTTGAAGCAATAACCTCAAATACAGTTCCCCGAACACATTTTGCATTTTTTCAACAAGAAGCCAAACTGGATGTAAACTAGGTTCCAACACAGGATGAAACTTGTGAAAATACCTGTACACAAAGAGAGCTGGATGTCAACAATTCTAAACAAAACATCAATTTATACCTCAAAATGAGCTGACAGGTTGCGAGCTTCCCTTTCTTGAAGTTCTTGCTCCAGTTTTACTTTCTCCAGTTTCTCAGTAAGAATTCTAGCAAATTCTGGAGGATTGCTTGCCAAAGGATGTCGAGCATCTTTTGGAACACGCTGAGTACGCTGAAAAGAAAGAAGTGATTAATATCTCGTCTCTTTCTCCATTGATCCAACATATAAAGGACTTGCAATTGGTCAGCTTGAAACAATGAAATCTTGAAACAAAAGAAAAAGTCTCCTGATAAATGCTAAACTAAATATATGTAAAACAAGAAGCAGTTGGAAAAAATGGTTTCCACCACTGCATGCAACAACCACTTCATTGCTATAGAGTTAAGACCTAAACTGGTGTTATGTGGTCCTAAGTTCTGAGTCTGTTGACAAGATAATTGGGCTTTTTAAATTTGAAAACTACTGAGGTTAACATGGTGCATTTTCAGTCCATCTGCACTTAAAAGAGATTTTGTCATACCATTCTAATTGGAGGCAAAGGGTGGAAATGGATGACAAATTGGATGAAAATACCAAAGTAGTGACACTACACCTGTCCATGTACTTGCCAACTTATTTTTGATACAAAAATGCCTTTGTTGAGTTAGCTGCTTTTTGAATTGCAAATATTTTGTGAATCAAGATAACAGCAAGACAAAAGATTAATGACAGGTAAAAGGGTATCCGGACACTTTGAGATTGACAACAAAACCACTTTTGCTTATTTAAATTGTAATTAGTCATGTCTGCTGAAACAAAGAACTGGGTTTGCTATATTCCATTGTATTTTAATTCAATTGTATCAAATAAATGAACAAATTTATTGATCTAGATCTGCAAAGAGCTTATGTATGGCAAACATAAATATGGGTAGTAGACTTTGAGCCAGTATTTGAGAAGATGCAAACTCTGCTGGAATGCCTCTCCTTACAAAAGAAAACTTCCAGCTTAAAGTTTTTCAAGAGAAGGAATCCTTCTGACAAAAACCTTGCTTTACAGGGAATGAGTTATCCTTTCAAAATGATTGTCAAAAATGTTAATTTACCTAGGCACAAAAGAAAGAGGTTGCGAGGATGTCAGTTTGTAACTTAACTGGTCACTTGTCTTTTACATGGCTTTTAATGATAAGTGTTTTAATTGTCTGCTTCATTAATTTCTTCAAAATCAGAGTTTAATCCAAAATCAACATATAAAATAAATTAACACTTACTGGGATAAAAGGTATCAGGGACAGACCATCATGATGACCAGAAGCCCTTTTATGCGATGAACATTTCCGCCTTCCACCACTACATCTGGATGAAGTATCACTGTGAAGAATACAACAACATGCATTTAATGGGAGAAAAACACTTAGATTTAAACTAAAAAAATTAAATCAGTTACAAAGAGCATCTACAATGAAGCCCAATTACTTATGCTTGTTAGGATTTTCTCCTATATTTTTGTTGGGCTAGTCAAACATAACAATGGTAAACTAATGAAATTAAAGTGAAACTATTATAAATGTCACTTTTGTCAGGTGTGATTTACTGGGAAACACCACTTCAGCAAAGGTCAAATAATTAGCAACCTTAATTATCAAATTATTGCTTTTGAACTTAAGCTGTTATATTCTGGGCATCATTAGTCCATTCAGTTATTATATCAGAAACAATGCAATATAAGAACTTCACCAGAACAAAACTCCCCTTTTTAAAAGTGGCAGACTAATAACCCAGCTAAATAAATATCAGTGTTTTTAAGAGCAAAATGTTTGCATTAGAGAAGAAAAAGGCAATTGATTACTGATAATTAATCAGAGTGGTGCTAAGAACACCACATTTTCCCATTAAAAGGCCTATGTGAAGTAACCTATTTTGTCAGTATTTTTGGGTACTAAATCATCACCATAGCAACTTACTCAGTCAAGGCACTGTCAGTAACTGAGAGTGTATCTTCTGTCATAGCATCACTGGACAGGCTTTGGTTTTCGGATTCAATTCTAGAACCCACTGGGGCCGTTGGATAGTGATATGGGGAAAGCAGTTGTTTCATTGGAACTTGGCAATGCAGCAGACACCTGAGGATTAGATGACAAATTTATAAACTTGTTTTGGAATATCAGGATTACAATACCACACAAAAACTCCTTTACAGTAGGTATGATCTTCATCCGTACTGTAGCGATAAACAAATGAGCAATATATTATCACAATATACAGGATTGACTTAATACATTGTATCTATTTATGCTCCCACATCCAAGGTCAGTCCAATATTTTGAGCTTGATCTTAAAGGGTTCCGCAGACAATCCACTGATAAATATTGCAAAGCATGGTCTACAGATATAGTTAGAACTACCTATTTCTGCACACAAGCCTGTGCACACGAGGTTTGTTAAATAAAGGATCCACAAGTCAATTGCAAAAACCAAGTGTGACATTATAAAAGGTACACAAGATGGAATCTACTTAATAAATCTCAAGTGCTGCACTCAAAAATGTTCTTAAATCTTGGACACCTAGTGCTTAATTAACTTTATCTGTTCATAGAACCATGAGATGCTGGTGAGCACTTCCACTGTGTTATTGTTTTCCTACTTTGATCAAGATCATCTTCTACATCTTACTTCAGAAAAGCGCAATACAATTTCTTGGGTAAACTGAGCCACATATCAAAAGGACGACAAAGACACCAATTTTGTAACCTTAAGGTATTTCAGAATATGCATCAAGGGCATTTAGTTGAGTTGATTTAAATATCGCACGCCTGACCACACAATGATAGCAAACCATGAAATCATTCTCAATGACTGCACTTTTGCTACCCAATCATATCCAAGTGTGCAGTAGCCCAGTGCTAAAACATGCGCTCTCTCAAAAGAAAAGCATGGAAAACTAACACCCGCAGCAGAACCAGCTCCCAGAGTTAAGGAAAGTTGAGATCAAAGTTAACTGAAAAATCAAATTCTACTCATTTTACATGTATAAGCTGTAAACAAAGCTATGACATAACTTTGATTTTCAAACCAAGAAGTGCATGCTTGATCAGTGGGGGTCAAGAAAGTTGTTACCCCTATAAGTATTTCAGATCACCAGCAAATCAAATCATGTGAGAGTCAGATCCTTTTGTAATGCAAGTGTTTAAAGTGTAGCTCTTACAGAAGCAATAAAAGTTGACAAGGAAAAAAGTATTGACAACAATAGAGCAGCAAGGTCAGAACACTGCTGGCTTGTTGACCTCTTGGGAACAAAAACATCCTTCTTAAAATCGAGGTCATGCTTGAGTGAATCTCAATGAAAGAAACAACTTTTTTCAAGGGTACAAAAACACAAAGCTTTGAAAACAATCTCAACAATATTCAAGATTCAGCTAGAGCTGTCCTTGACCACCAAGTACAACTTCTCTTGCTTATATCAACTTAATGGAGTAACAATTTCTTTGAAAAAAATCTGCGCATGATTGGACCAGTCATTTACAACCCCAATCTGGCTAAATTATTATGATGAGATTTGTGAATTTTTTTACTGTTATGCCTTGACAGCTAAGTAGCAAATGCTAATGCATGTTTGCACAGATTCAATTTGCCATTTATTGGTTAGCTTTTCGACACAGTGCTTGCTGTTTGCTTTGCTTTCAAGTTGATGCAGGAATTCATAAATATGGAAGCCGGTCAAATGGGTGTGTGGAATCACAAGAAAACCATTAGAAGACGAAAACAGAAGGTTTGCAGGAGAAAATGGAATCACCTTGCCTCATCGTTATCATTAACCCGATACTTCCTCTCAAGTGTCCGTTCACGGTTGGAAGTAGCGGCCAAGGAATTCACACCCTCTCCAAATTACAAGTACTTTTGACCAAACGACACAATAGCAGAACATACAACTAAGATGTTTACCCGGTCAGACTGAAAAATCTTGTGGAAGAAACTGCAAGACTCATCAACAAACCAAACATCGATGTGTTATTTCACTCAGAAGTGATCTAATTTGTGAGAAAAGTTGATAGATTTAACAGATTTGCTTGGGGGTATCAAAAGACTCCCTGAATTGAAAACGTCATTTTTTTACACAAAACAAACGGTATGTGGAAATTATTCCACTTCCAGTTTGTTGATCGATCACTTATGTATTTCACACAGCGCGCGCCACCATTCGACAACACGAAGAATGGCATTGATCTTAAGCATAAAACAATAAGTTTGATTTCAACAGAATGACAATTACTCTTGTCGTTTCACCAGTTCTAGTATTATCTGGGGGTCAAACAACTTGAACATGATCACTCGCACATCTGAAAAGCTAGCGGCATAAGACCACTCGCAGTCTTCAAACAACTCCCACCATGAAAGACTTCAAAACATTCACGAGCTAACCTCCTGCACATTCTAAACAGTTAGCAAGACTTCCGTAATAAGGGATCAAGATTCTTTGGAAATTAAAAATCGGTCTCAATTAGGTTGCACATGGTCGCAGTTCAAACCCTCTGCCCCGAGTTGACAAACTTTCTATATACACTTAGCCTTTAAAAATAACTGATTCAAATGTTTAGAAAGAGAGGCAATATCTGTTTCTATTAAGTAATCCTTACGATTTTAGCCCTAATCTCTCACGCGGCACCCAAAATAAAATCACTCGACTTCGCGTTTTCATCAACTACAAAGTCGGTCTGATTATCGTCCCAAAACAACAGAAAGTAAATTGCAATAACATTGTTTAACAACGACCCAATCGTATTCGGAAAACACTGAATGTAAATTGCCGCTGATAACTACACTCTACAACTGTCAGGCAACTCAATGAGATATTTCAAGTGTAAAAATCCGGCAAAATCGTGAGACAGCGGCGCTCGCGACTCTAAAAGCGGTTTGTTATGGTAGAAACTGAACGAATCACTTACCTCGCATTGTGTTCATCCGAACCCGATCGCGCTCCGGTATGAGACAATCCTTTCACACTTTTCCTATGTTTTTCAAATTCAAATTGATCTCCATCGTCCTCAATCTCTTCAAATCCCAAAACTTTCTCCTCCGGAAGGGTAGGTAAATATCCACCATGAAATCTGGCTGTCTGAGGATAGCGCTCACAAACATTTTTCGGACTTTCGCCGCCGCTTTGAATACACTCCTTGTACAGGCTTGTGTTCATGAATCTCGGGTAATGATTATTTTTCATGTCGGCGACAATTTCTGATAAAGCCTCCTCAAAAAGTCCACAATCCACAGGCTGATCATTAACATGCTGCGCTATTTTGCTTCTTGTTTTGTCGCTGATTTCCAAAGCGTCAGAACTCCCAGATAAAATAAACTTCTGGAAAATCGCTTTGGCGGTTGTTCGCATTTCAGGTGAAATTGGCACCATTCGCTTGAACGACTCGCACGCTCGCCAGAAATCTAAAAGAATTTCACTGTTTTCCTGTCGTAAAAATTGATAGAAAGAGTTGAATCCTTGACAGTCCATAAGCATCTCGCTCAAACTAGTCGGCCATCGCTCGCACTGTGGTGTAGAGGCAGCGCTACCCTCCGGTTCAAAACCGAGTGGTGCGATTTTCTCTTCGTCCGATTCAAGTCCTGAATAGCCCCGCAATGCGATCGATTCCTTCTTCGAAAACCTCCTCGGCGTCATTCGAGGACTCGAAAGGAACGATTCTGGTTTCGAAGAAGCCAGTAAATTTCCTTTGGAGCGTTCTGTGTCGTTAGAATCTTCGCCGGTTGGAGGGGGTCGCATAGTTGTGGGGCAATCGGCCGCTGATCCGGCCTGTAATATTTCACGTGTAGATTTCTGTTGTGATTCTCTATGACCATAATAAACCTTTCGAGAGCCTTTAGGAAGCGTTTGCTCCAAATCCATAGCTACCAATCGCCGAGAACTGCAGACCGCATTCAGTTGAGATGAGCTAACAGCCTGTTTTACAGTTGTTCGTCGGATCTTACTAAGAGAATGCCTCGCAGAGATCAAAAGTAAGCCGCGGTGAGCCCTCAAAGCAAATATTCAAATACATATATCACTTGCGACGCTCCGATGAACTGCTCAAAATGTGCCTTGAAGCCGATTGTAGAAAAAAATACCGGACAAACTTTTACCACGCGGTCGTCGATCTTGGCGTCTGTGTATTGATCTTGAAAGGTTTCTTGCGCGAGAAAAGGTTCGCAGTGCTCGAAAGCGCTCCGCATTTGGGTCCTAAGTGTTTTCAAGTGCGGTAAGGCTGCAAAACTACTTCAAACGAAGCCGCTAGCAAAAGGCGGCGTACAAACGATCAATCCCTCGGGAGAGAACGTCACAACGGCGCACGAGACCGCGCCAATCAGAACGCGCGATTCGGTGCCCCGGGTGATAGCACGTGCTTTATGCTAACTTCACACATGTTGACGGTGGCTTTAATTAAGTGCAGCTGGTAGGATCTTTTCTGATTGCCTTGCAATGAGAGGTACTGAAAATCTAACGACTTGAGGCCGATCTGGAAATAAAGCGGCTCTTTTACGGCTATCTCGATAACTGATTGGGCCGCTTGTTCGCTCAGAGCTATTGTGTTCCGTGCTAAATGAGGCTTTAGCGCGGCGAATCGTCTTAAACCACAAAATGAATTAAACGCTCTCATTACCAATCTTGGATAAGCAAAGAGCGGCAAGTCTAAAAGGATATCAATGTCAATCAAATTCGACAAGTGAGTTCTGCTGATTGTTTGGTTGGCGGGGAAATTTGTTTGTAATTTTTAATCAGCATTCGTGTCATACTTTTCAAAATGGCTTCATCGAGAATTACTTCGAAGTGATTTCGGTTTTATGTTGGGTTTCTTCGACCGCATTTTATCCCTTTTCGATATGGCAAACATCATTCTGCATCTCCTGCCACGTATTTCATCGGCCGCTTTCCGCGATCTCCGGCATTCTTATTCAAAATATCTGCTAATGAAATTTTTTTATTTGATGAAGTGTCGGGCCTATGCAATTCACTTAACACATTATTGGTTGTATTACAGGATAATATTTTTTTGAACTGGACGTCCTCGCGAACGAATGCGGCTCCTTTTTCAACCCGGCTTAGTTGAATTAGGTTAAGGACCGAGCAAGATCTCAACTTAACGTTGCTAGCAATAATTATTTGTCTTTTCGGGACCCTCTTTGTGTCGCTGGAGAGTGTTTGCCAGGGTAATTTACGAGTAAAAAGTTGATTGTAACGGAGAGGTGGACAAACATCACTAAGAATTGGTTGTTACTTTTCAGAGACCGAAAGCGCGCACAGTGATGTTAGTTATCTTGACTAAGCGGAGAGACGAATTTTAATATTTCACGGAACACAAGCATTTCGGCGGTACCTTTCATGTGTGACCGGTTCTTTTGATGAGAAAAAGTTATGTTCTCTTATCACCCCTTTTTCTGCGTTTCCACACGCTCGACTTTGCCTACCCGTGATAGGATTTTTTTGGTGCTTGTAAACTAAACATTTGCACGATCGTAAAAAAGAAGTGGATCTTTATAATGCGTACAGAGCAAATGATATTTGAATCGCCTTGTTTTCGGGGAATCCCGGAAAAGAAACCCGTCTCAAAATAACGACTTTCAAATGAACACGCTAGGGATTTTGACGACGGTGTATTTTAATATTGCTGCCTTTACCGGTCACGCAGCAAAGAAAATTAAAAAGCCAACTGGCGTTTGCCAAGCATCTTCTTCATAGGGATCCTCCCCTAAGAATAGTGCTGTTTCGTGGCAAGGAAACAGAATTTAAAGTGGGTAAATGCGTTAGTCTTCCTGTCTGTTATGTTACCAACGCAAACTATTTAATTTCTCGCGGCGGTACGGATATAAAGATTTGTAGTTAAAAATTTTAAACAACCAAAAGGAAAATTATCAGCCGTATCCGCGGCGCCTGGGAGGCTTGTAATTTCGAGTTTCGCTGCCAAGAATTAGAAGTTTCCAGCTATAAATCCACAATTAGCCACCTTAACTTTTTGCACGTCTAAACGAGAGAGCCTATTTCGGAAACCTTTGAACTTGCCGCCTTTCATTGCCAAAGTGTCAATTACTCAGCGAATCGAAAAAATTGAAAATGGCAGTAGCTCGGCGGCATGTTCTTTCAGTTTCATAGTCTCAAAGGTTCGTCTGTTTCCGATAGTAATAGAGATTTAACAAAAGCTAGCTCTACATTCGATGAAAATTAAAAACGGCTAAAATGTTTTGTTCGATCGCGCAAACGAGAGAAAATTTATCTGGCACATATATCGGAAATCAACCGAGCGATCAAACCGGAAGTGCGTTGTTGTAAACCGGAAATGGAAATACCTCACGACAAAACGTAAGGGGCGACGTTATTCCCTTTACTTTGAGAAGCAATTATTTTGACAAATTGCTATTGCTTAGTGAGGCCAATCAAGAGAAAAAATCCAGTAGTTTTAATTCGAGCGTTTAGCATACATAGACGTTTGTTTTCCATCACTTTGCTGGTTAGAAAACCTCGAGAAAGGAAGAAACTCTGGACGTTTTTCCATGTTGTTTTGCACAGAAAACCGTATAAAACTATTAATATTTGCGATCGATCTTGTCGTTAAAAAGTTAAGTGATTCAAGGTATAAACAATCGTATTTCGGGTAACTGTGGTTGCAAAGGCTAATTATAAACTAATAGGTTGTTATACATTAAAGAGAACGCCGCTCTAACACCACAAAGAAATGTCTATTCAAATTATTCAAGATAGGCGGGTACAAAATGGCTTAAGCTTTTCTCTCTAAAACAGATGGAAAACTCAATACGTTTAGAAATTAAATATGAAAAATTAATGAAATGAAACTGGAGCCAGATCAAACGGCGTACTCTTTTTATCGTTGGGATTAATCTCCACTTATGACACATGACTTCTCAAAAGAGGCATTTGTGTCTGGCTCTTTTTTAGTAGAAATAATAGTAAAAATAATTAAAATGGCCTCTGTTTAAAAGTGTTATTGGATAGTATATTCTTAAAAACGCTCTACAGCTGCAGTAAGCATTTTCGAATTATCGCTGTTGAGTAAAAGATACTGGTAGTCGGCGAAAAAATTCTTTTAACAGCTATAGTCATGAAACAGAGTTTAAAAGTGCCTATATTAAAAAACCTGTCACTTTTAACATATTTTTAAAAATTTATTATTCAAATGGAAAAACAAGTGTTCTTCAAATTGACTTTTTTAAGTTTAATGACTATTTAAGTGCATATAAAGACGACGCAGTATTCGGAAAATAACACGAAAACTTGAAAAAAAAAATAACACCCATGGCAACTACCCAGTTTTGTTATCTGGGGGATGTTATTTCGGTTTTATCAATCGTTTCATCATCAGAAAAAAAATATACAAAATAACCCAAGAAGGCTCCCGAGTGTGGTAGCTGTCGATTCTCAAGCTTACGCCGGAGCCAAAACAGCCTTTGCTTACACTGACTAACTGCCGTGTCGCATTCAGGATGGTCTTTTTTAGTCTTATTTAGTTTCAGTGCGGTTCATGTTTAGCAATAAACAAATTATTCTTTATGGGGCAGGGCCGGCCGCGATCGGCCCGTAAAATGATTGAAATCTACCAGGAGTAGTTTGATTGGCTGATCTGCGGTCCGACAAAGTTTAATATCGGCGCAGAATATAATCCGTGGTGAAGGCACCATCATGAAAGCAAAATGTGCGAGGCAGCTGTAATATCGTATTAACTGAGAAAAGGGAAGCGAAATGAAATGGTAAATTTCTAGAAGCGCTACTTGCCGCCCAAAGTATATTGATAATTTTAAACTCCTCCAAGAAACCCAAAATTTCTTAAATAAAAAAATTTCTAAATTTCTTGGTTCCGCAACGGTCATTATGGTAGCATCTTGTCCGGGCATCTTGTATCTCAGTATACAGTTAAACAGATGCTTTCTAGTGAATTTGATTGATTCAGAAAAACTTGACCGTTCACCAAAATGACTCTCCTAGATAACTTTTTAACACGAGAAACGGGTACCACCAATATATACTGATAAAGCAACTCATTAAAAATCGTTTATGAGCGGAATGTTTGAAAAGGCCCTAACTGTTTCGTCTAGACGCAAGATAGCGATCCTTTAGGGCTAGGGCTGTGCAATAGAAAGATTTCTCTCTTGAATGAAAAGTGTTCATAATGAGCTGCATTGCAGTTTCACCTAAAGAAAACAGGAAAAAAAACCATGAACTCGTTACACGGATTTTCTTCTCGAACAACGGCAGTTTTTTCTGACTAATTCTCAATGCATGTTTCAATGTTTTTGAAAAAAGAAGACAATTAAAATTTGCGGCCGCCGTATAAAGTCTGAAAATTCAACGACGAAAACAATACAAAAGGCGCCTAAAGGCGTAGAAAAATAATTAACAGCGGTTTAAAAAAGATTAAACTTCGGATAGCCAAAAAAAATTGCGCTAATCCGAAATGTTAACAGAACTGACTAACAAGTGAGTGGTAGCCTATTAGTACACAGACGAGGCTGTAAGCAAAAAAAAAAAACAAATAACGTCACCTTTTTTTCAATGTTTTTTTTAACCCGCTCGAGTTAATTTGAAGGTTGTAAACGCTCACGCGAGATATAGCAAGAAATAGTAGAAATGAAATAAATGATACACCGAACGCATTTAAGACATCAAAACTACCCCGAAGGCAACCTGAAAACCGTGTGGCCATTTTGCCGGGGCATGAAATGTCAATTGATGTTGTTTTGGCCGCCAAGGATCAGCTGAACTTCAAAGCCGAAGCCAAAACGTTCCCATTATCATTGTTATTTTGTATTCAAGCGCAGAAGTGGCTTCACCGCCACAGTCATTAAATAAAGATGATAAGCGACCACAAAAGCAAACTGCTGACACCTTTTAAAGTGCTTTGAGTTTTTAAAAAATTGTCCTTTTGACACGCCGGCTAAGTTTAAACAGGCTTCGCAACAGAAAAGTGCTTAGACCGGCACTTAGAGCTTTTCCTTTCCGATCGGCACCCTTGAAATGCTGATAAGATAAAACGTAATTATGAAGACTGAGTCCTTCTGATCTTACAATAACATAATTATTATAATTAGAGACAAGACTTCCAATGATCAAGAGCCAATGCAAGAGGCCGATGAAAAGTGGACAGTAACACTCGCTTTCAGTGAAATATTTATCGCAAAACATCGAGTTTTATCGAGAGCACTTCAGTCTTACTTGAGTTCTTTCACAATTTTTTTACGTCTAGTCCCCCCCCCCCCCCTTGGTTATTTTTTTTTTTTTTTTTTTTATTCTTATGTTTTTGACAAATTTGGGAATTTTTCCTTTTCAATA
>Ga0126336_10000609_pt1 | contig 15446 bp, 14 predicted proteins | sample SidCmetagenome_FD_92530 | JGI IMG/M metagenome (GOLD analysis project Ga0126336, IMG submission 92530) | Coral microbial communities from El Islote,Puerto Morelos, Mexico - Siderastrea C C metagenome | ecosystem: Host-associated > Invertebrates > Cnidaria > Coral | place: El Islote,Puerto...
CCTCCCCCTTTTATCAGCTTTGCCTGCCCCCCCCCTCCGCCCCCCTCCCCCCCTCCGCCCTCGTCTCCCCCCCCACCCCCCTCTCTCCCCTCCCGCCTGCCTTCGCGCCCCCCCCCCCCCCGTTCAGCTCCTGGTGCCTCTTACTCGCATCTCTGCTCTGATTTCTCGTCCTGGCCAGGTTCACCACATTTTTCACCTCCTTCCGTTGCTCAATTGTCTCCCAGGTCTCCTTACTGATTCACTTCTTTTTGTTTGATTTCGCTTGTCCCAGCACCTTCTCACAGGTCTCCACATAACCCTGCTCGATCTGTCTCCACTCATCATCCACCGATGGTTCCTCCTCCTCTATCTGCTGCAGTCCCTCAAATGTTGTGCAGTGGCAGCTTGAACGCGTTGCTCATCTCATGGCCTCTCAGCTTGCTGACCTCAAAATGCACTCTGCCTCTCTTCCCCTTCTTCACGTCAGCAATCTTTATCCTGACTTTTGCTATCAACAGGTGGTGATCTGACGCAATGTCCGCCCCACGCATAATGCGAACGTCGTGCAGTTAGCTCCTTCATCTCTTGTTGAATGCCACATGATCTATCTCATTCTCAGTACCACCATCGGGAGACATCCTAGTCCGTTTATGACACTCTTTGTGAGGGAACAGTGTTCTGCCAATCACCGGCTCATTTGCCTGACAGAAGTCAGCCCACTTCTCTTCATTTTCATTCATCTCAGCCCTTGCTCCGTGTCTACCCATCACTTCCTGTCTGCCCATGTTATCCGTCCCAACCTTAGCGTTCATGTCTCCCATGACAATCTTCACATCTCTGTGCGGCACCTGTTCCATCACCGCCTGCAACTGCTGATAGCAGTCATCCTTCTCCTCTTCCTTTGCCTCATTTGTTGGGGCGTAACATTGTATGACAGTGACCTGCTGCCACCTCGAGTTGAACCTGGCCCTGATGATCCTCTCAGACACTGGTTCCCATTTTATCAGACAGTGCAGCGCCTTTGGACAGGATTAAGCCAACTCCTCGTTCGTGGTGTTCACCTTTATCCATTCCAGAGTACAGCACAGTTTCTCCAGAGGCTGTCATCATCTTCCCACAGAAGTTCCATCTCATTTTACTCACCTCCAAAAAGCTGATACCATACCTCTACATCTCCTTAGTCACCTGGGCACACTTGCCCATCTCGAGCATTGTCCTTGCGTTCCACTGCCCGATCTTCACACACGCTTTTGGGGACAGCGGGGGTTTATGCATAATTCTTTGCCTCGCACGTTGATCCAACCGGGCATTAACATCTTGTACCTCTGCTTCCCCTCAGTAGGGCGCAGTGGCAACACTAGAGCAGGTTTTATGGGAGCGGGTTATTAGCCCACCGCCCAGCCCCCAACCTGGAGGGCCAGGGGATCACTCTTCATCTGGTCTCTACCCTTCGACCTGTTCGGCATGGGTGGCCCTACCAGGAGTATAATACTCCAGCTGACATAGCTCTAGGGGTCATAGAGACACACAAACTATCCCACCACGGTAAGGTAGTGATCCAATCGAGATAGAGTCAATAACAGGTTACAAGACAATAACAGGCTGCATCAAATAACTCTAAAACTGAAAAAGATTGATAATTCAACTACTGTGCCAAACAAAGTTTGAATGCGTCGTAACACCTGAACTTGATAACGCGTGGAAAATAGCTCCGTGGGCCCTTGATTGGTATGTTCATTTTGTCCCATGGAAACACGATATGAACAAATCTAAATATGGTTAATTTGTTAATTTGCTGGTTAATTTGTCGATTCTGCTTCATTTAGTAACCAGAGAGCTGTCTCTTCACAGAAATCCAAGAAACACAAACAAGAAATAAATCAACTTAAGGACAAGATCCAGGTTTTAGAAGCAAAAGAAGAACAACTAAAACTGGAAAGAGATTCGGTCAGGTAAGTGTCCACGGCCAACCAGTCTGTAATATCAAAACTAATCTGACTTTTGCGTGATGATACTTTTCTCTAGTGAGCAAGATGTTTGAATGTGACTAGATGAGTCAAGCATGGCATTTCTACCGTAATTTAAACAGATAGAAAAATATAATTATTTGAATCCTACTCTCAACAATACTCATCTTTCTAGTGGAACTAAAATATTAGTGTTGAGTCTGTGTGAGTTTTGTTTATCTTGTACGTCGCTAATATGATTGTAACTTACAGGAAACATTTGGAGCTGGAAAATGAGAAGATGAAGAGACAGTTTGAGAAAGTGAGTCTGCATTTCGTCCGTTTGTAACAGATATGCCTTGTAAAAGTGCCAGTGTAATTGTGGCAAACATCAAATTACGGAAAAAAGACTGAATTAACCCTTGCGCTGCTAAAGTTATACCAAAAACAAAACAAGTTAAAGCCACAAATGCCATATTCAGACCGCCGAGGACTGAATTTCTGAGCACTAAATTCCCTTTCACATTCAAATGTTTGAACGTTTTCAGTTGGGCATGTGGAGAAAACAAAATTTTGCCACCTTTTTTCCGGAACCTAGTTTTTAAATTACTCTGCTCTCTTTGTTTAGTGGTTTGGTTGGTGTTTTCGTGTCCTTTCTTTCTGATGGAAAGGTTTCTCTCCGATGTTTGAGGAAAGCAGAAATTCTATGTAAAAAGTAGCCGTCGGTGGGTAGGCCAAAAATATCCTTCAATTTTGAGAGTGAAAGTTTGTGGATTTTTTGTGCATTAACTGTGGCAAATTGTGTTTTTTACCTGTAGTTGAATGTTTTGTTGGCCATTTGTATCCATTGCTTAACCACTCCATATGTGGCTTTTTTGCAGTTCCGTAAACGACAAAGTCGTTTCAAGAATGTACTAGATAGTGGTCACGGTGCAGGATTCACGTTTTTTCCTACCTCAAGTTCTCCCGTTCCATTTAACTCCTCTTTAGATCAGGTAACGTAATTGCACATCGTCAATATGCGTCAAATGTTGGGTTCTTCCAGAAACACTATCGACCAGGAAGGCTAAACTCCTTTAAACAAGGATACACCTTCACGAACCATGACAAAGGCTACCAACTGGCTTGGGATTACGGGGCTACAACATAGCCTTGTCACTGAGAAGAGTATCACGTCATTAGAGACGGACTCGGACGAGTCCCGAAGCCTGTTTGAGTTTTTCATTTCCTTTTGCTGAATTTTTTTTCTTTAATGTGAATTTTCAGCAAAAGAGTCTTCTGCTGCTAATATTTTCGTTTTTCTCTCAGGATCGACAACAGCGTGATATTATAACAGTACGAGATCGCCTTGAAGAGCTCGAGGAAAACCAAAAGCACGAGTGACTTACTAGCGAATGCGAAGAGGCCCACGGGTGATATGAGCATAAGTTGACATCAAGAAAGATTTAAAGTTAAGATCTCATTTATTCCTTAAGATCTTATTTATTCCTTGCTTTCCGAAGAAAACTTAAATAAAAAATCAATCAAATTATTTTTTTGTTTCAATTTAGCGCTACGGCGCTTTTCAGAAATTTAAAAAAGGTTACCTAAACTAGCCTGAGAAAACAGCCGACGTTTCGCGAGGACGCCACTTGAGCCCTTGCAAAACGACGTCTGAGTATAGCGAGCGCAGAAATTCCATACTGATGACGTGCACTACCCAGATCTATGTAGTGATTGTGATTGGTTGAAAGAAAATTCCCTCGCCGCATAACCAATCAGAAGCGCTACCTAGATCTGGAAACGTGTGAATGGAAACGTTTCCATTCAGTATGGAATTTCTGAGCTCGTTACTCAGACGTCGTTTTGCGAGGGCTCAAGTGGCGACCTCGCGAAACGTCGGCTGCTTTCTTAGGCTATACCTAAACCTGTTATCTGTTTGTCCTCATCAAGATGTGTTGCAAACCACTCGAGTGCTTTTTTTTCACATTAAATATCGTTGATAGTAGTAGATGTATTCCTTAGTTTATGACTGACTTTTTTGTAGATCGCACAGTCCATAAGGAAGAGCGGCTTCTTTACTTTCCTGATGGACTATCTAAAGCATGCGCACTCGTACTCAATTTCGTGCTTATTTCGCCAATTCCTTTCACTCCCATCTCCAGTTCTTGAGTCAATGGTTGTGGTTGTAAGTTTTGAGTCCGTCGATGAAATTAGTGTGACCATGAACCCTATTTACACGCACTGAAAAACGGCACGGCGTCCTGAAATGTCGGTACCGTACTATCGACGTTTTGGCACAGCACTGCTAGTTTTCCACGTGTAAACACAGCGGCCTCAGGTTAAATGCGGCACCGGTGCCCGAAATTCTTAGGGTGTCAAGACTAACTCTCGGAGGTCTAACAGTTCTTTTAAGGTGACAGTAAAATGTTTGCTCCAAAAGTGCAACACCTAAATGAGCGCAATCTTAAACTGGGGTCAGAAGGCGTTTGGTGTTCGCATAAGCACGTCATGGCTTGATACACTAGCAACTTAGTCCTTTAGTATATCCTAAGTACTTACAAAGCGCGTGAATCAACCGTGAGATTTACACGTATCTACAGGTAGGCACTTCTATTGTGTGTTTGTTAAAACAGGAGTCTTTCATCAAACGTACGTTTTCCGTGTCGCTTTTACTTTATATCAGCTTTTTTCATCCTAGTGTAGTTTGCTTTTCTATTTAGCCTTCTTCCAATTGTGCTCTGTATAGGTTCAGCTTTCGATGATTTATTTTCGTTGTTACTATTTGAAACAAGGGACAAAAACCACGCGTAAACTCCGAAATAATTAATTACTTTTGAAATAATGGCCAATAAGATCTTTTACCTTTGCAAAAATAAAATAATAAAATAAATACTGGGAAGGCGAATAAAAATAGCTAAAGCAAATTACAGTGTTTTCTTGAAGCTACAGTAAGCTTTATTTAACTGACTATTTTTATACCTGTACAGTTAAAAATAAACTAACAAAGTGTGAAAATGCCGGTCGACGTAAGCTTATCTTTGAGAATTCAATTTTTTTACTTCGATTTAGCTTTGTCAAAATATATAAACTTGAGCTTCCTTTGAGCAAAGTTAGGTGGAAAACTTGCGAGCGAAAAGCGCGATTCATGGAAGCAAGTCTAACGTATTATCACTGAAAGGATTATCAAGGGCCTGTTTACAAGGAGGTAGGGTAAACCCTAGTTCCAGGGTTACCCAAGTAAAAGGTTTAGCCGGCCAAAGGTTTAGATCCCGCCGTTGTTCTCCCTCCCCTCAGGTTGCAAAATATGACGGTCACTCAAGATACAAGCTCAAGTGGTGTGGCGGAAGTTTGCGACGAATCGAGCTGGCATTCATTTGCATTTCATGGCGCAATAACTGTTTGGGACAGAATGAGTCACGCTCTCGTCACGCTCTTCGTCACGCACGCTAAAACAGGGTGGTTCACCGAAGAAAAGGGGGCCTTTCATACCATGATTTATTACCCCGCCGTCAGGACGGGGTCTAGTTATACCCGCTTTTTTTTTCGTGATTTGTTGTTTTGGTGGTCACTTGCTCCAGACTTCCGCTTGTCCGAAAAAATACTTGCCGGTAATCTTCTTTCGTTTAGCGTTTATTCGCCAAATATTTTCATGAAAGTTGGTGCAGAAAATCATTGGCGATTGAATGGCATAAAAATCCCTTCGATGAGAGCAAGAACGAAGATTCTAACGAGCTTTGAAAGCCACCGATTCGATCTTCATATATTCGTATTTTCATATATTCGTATCGATCTCATTAAAAACACGCTTTTGATAAACTTCAAGCATTCCTTTTTCAGCGTCTAAAATATCCCAGCAATCGAATGCTGTTGAGCAGCTAAAAAGTGGATTTCAAAACAGTTGCCCCTCACGCAAATAAATAGTATCGGGCCACCTTAACTTGCTGTAAAATAGACCGGCAAAGAAGGCGCATAGGAACGGCCAAGCACATTAACTCAAACAGTGCCCATTTCTTATTTAGATAAAATGCGTAGCAAACGTTGGATTCACGGGGTTTCATGTATAGATATTTAGGTAGTTATTTTCAACCTGTATTTTTCAGTTGAGTGAAAGCACTAAATCTCTATCACTTTTTCATAAATGTTACTTACATTTTCCCTCCAAATACAATTATCGTCTCAGTGTGGAGTTCTTTTTCATCCTGCTCTCAAAGTTTTTTTCAAGTTTACACAAACCGGCGTGTTTGTGTAAACTTGATCGAGCCCGATCGGCGAAGGTTTACATCTACCCTGTGAAGGTGTGAGCAAAATACTGAAGTTCTTGCGTCTGCTGGCCGATTAAAGCATTTTGTCCTCTCATTTTATCTCGTGGTTGCTATAGCAACTAAGAGACTGTGGTGCAGTTGAGCACATTAACTGTTATTTTTATTTTTAACCGACGCAGTCGGGTTAGTGCATAAGGTGTGTATTTCGCTTTGGCCGATGGGATGGGATGACGTGAGAACAAAAGCGGACCGAGTCGCTATTTTGAATTGGCAGGTCAAGAGGTTAAGTGAAAGATTTGTTTCGACTGTGTTTTGACGAAGACTGTGTTGTGTACACAGACATCAATAAGTATACACACGCACGCATGATAGGACAAGGGTCCAAAGGAAAGTATCGTAGGTATAGACGCAGACGTCCGCCGTGAAAGGAAATACTGAAATATCTGTCAAGTAGTAGTGAAAGACTGAGGACTGATAATAACAGCTGAAGTCCAGTGGCACTGCTGTTGCTGGAGGGACCAAAGTGTTGCTGAGACATCCTAAGGAAGAATCGTTCTCACTAAATGTTATGAAAGGAAAAACCTGGTGTATGTTGTTGTGGTTATGTTTAATACTTGGAAAGTATGTAGCTGCCAACTTCAAGAAAGGTTATTCGCAGGTGGGAAATGAATTACTACACGAGGTTGGATCTTCTTGGATAGTAAAAGTGAACCCATTTGTTCGATTCAACTTGCTCACTCTGGAAGAGCAATACAAACGGGATTTAACGTGTTTGAGATGAAGCGACGAGTTCGCTTTTTACTAATTTCTCCAGTTTCTAACGATGTATTTGTCTTTATCGATAATCATGTTTTTTTGTGCCATATTCACAACAGTATATAAATACATTGCTCAAAACTCTCGGTAAAAGCATATTCAGTTGTGGACAAAATTTATATCGACATTTAAATTTTTAGTTTAATTCATCAAAATATTCAAAGCGATAAGACGGATGAGCTGAGTCATCAGATTTTTTAAAGATTACGTCATTCGGTTACGCAAAAGGCAAAGTACTGTCACAATTTTCGTCACACCGGTAAATGCCTATAATTCGCTTTCTTGTAACCTGTACTATAGAGCATAGCAATGATTTCGTATTTGCATTCACGAGTCCTTGGACATGGAGCCCTTGACATGATTAAAGGGAACTGTGCATAAATCGTGGTTCCCAGGTATGAGGAAGAGTTAAATTCTTTTGGGCTGTTACGGGCGGTACCCATACTGATCAATCGTAAGGATGTGGTTCAGCCTAGTGCCCAGGTGTTCTCTTCTCGCTCACACGACTTGGCGCGAAATGTCGTGACGTCACCGAATGGCATACCGCGAGAGCGCCTAGTGAATAATGCCAGATCCAAGATGGCGCCGTCTGATTGGAGGAGGGTCATCACTCTTCAAAATTTTGCTGTTAATGCCTAGTGGGAATAGTATCTAGTGTGCTATTCTTGCATTTGGAAGCGTCAAGGCTCACCTACATTCAACGATGCCCCTTCAATTACTGATTTTTCCGTTGATTTTTTGGCTTGGCAGCTGATTTTATCTGACCTGAGCAGAAGTATATTGGTCTGGGGCTGTGTTTCTCGTGGTACTTGCTAGCGATTGAGCAGTGTCATGAAAAGAAAGATCAAAAGATTTGTTTTGAGAAAAAACTTCAGCAGAGGTAAATTTTGTGTTAAAGTTTTGTTCAAAATGACTGGACTTCTGAAGTACCTATATCAATCCAGCTTAATTAAAATTGATATAAGCTTAAAGCTTCCTTATCAAAAGGGTTTTGTAGTACACAGACACGGGAACTTCTCTCGTTAAAAAGGTTTATTTCTACGAGTTTTAGCTCAGTAGGGAATGTAATAATTAGTGAGCATTTGCAAGTAGCAGTTCCAAATTTTCCATCAAACCTGTATTCTGTTGTCTATATATTAGACACGAAATGCGGTTACTGGGATTGACCTTTATCCTTTGTTTACTAACAAAATGTTAACTAAGAGAATCTAGGACTTCAGCACAATTGAGACAACTCTTTAGAAAATAAAGCAGTTCTATGATCTGAAGTTATCAGATGAGTTTGGATGGTCTTCAGAAAGACAGGCACTATCCACAGTGTTTAATTTGTTAAGTCTTTGAATGGTTTTAATGGCTGAGGAATAAAACATTTAATGGCATCCATCCCAGTGGGATGGCCTCAAGGAATCTGTTCATTTTATCAAGATTTCAGATAATTTCCCTTAATGATTTCCCTGATATCAAAATTGCAATAGCCCTGATATGAGCCCTTCAGACAAAGTGAACAATGTCCACAGGATGTCCCATACATGGGTTATGGAGTGAGGGGAGTGTGAACGCTTTTTGGATTTGGAATTTGTGATTTTGGCATTTTTGTAAATTAAAAAAAAATTATAAATTCCCAAATATCTTTTGGAATACAACATTAATAGTAAGTTTGAGTTTGCTGAGATAAACACAAACTGGGCATCATTTGGTTAAGAAATTATCATGGTATTTTTGAGGGCTTAGCACTGGCCCATAGGTATTTTGAGGGTTTAGTTCTGCCCCCACTTTTTTGCAATTACCACCCTTCCCCATAAGTCTATGTCACCAGTGTTATCCCCCAGTATGGTGTTGATGAGTGTTCAAAAGCAATGTTGTTACTTTTTGGGAACAGCAGAGAGTGTATGTTATCATGCAGCCAAGGATCTGATTTTTGCCTTTTTGGAGTTGCTTATGTTGTGTGAAAAATTGTCTGGCTCTGCAACGACTTTGAAATTGCAAGATGAAAACCTCTAGTCACCAAACATAATACCCGAAAGCATGGCCTAACTGTTAAAGGAGGTAAGCTCTTTAAGCAAAAGGTGACTTTTTGGCCAAGGCAATAAATGCTTCAACATCTTCAAATAAACAATAAAATATAATCTTTGCTTTGTTTGATTCTGGTGTGATTGGGAATCCCTTACAACTGGGATGTACTTCAGTGTCATGAACAGAGCAAAGTGAAAGAAAATTTTGTACGATGTGGACATTATAGTTTGGGCAAATTGTGCACAGTATCATTTGCCTTTTGGGTGCTCAATTTCAGGTCATGAACCTGGAGCATGGCAAAGGCTTGAGAAAAGTTTCTGAAGTAAATGAGTCATTTGGCTGTCACATGACATTACAAGACTGTGATATTCCTTCCACAGATGTCCATACACTTGATTCTCAAGAGACAATTTAATAAACAGCAACTTTATGGATTTATTCAGAAATCTGCTTTACTGTTTTCCCATACAGTTATTTAAAGCTTTTGATAGAATGGGTTTGATTTGTGCTACACTTGAGTCTAGTCTTAGTTGTTGCCTATGAGTGGAGGGCTTATGAGTGTAAACTCATTACCCCCTGCAGAATAGTTGACATAGTTGGTAGTGACAGGAACTCTTCTCTTTACCATAGCTGCTCAGTTTGTTCAGAATCCTGTCGAAGTGGAACAAAATTAGCGTCAAATGATTGACTCGTTCAAGTTACTACGTTTGGTAAATGTTCATGAAATACACTTAAACCTGGAAACAGAACTGTGCCAGATCTAAAGAGGTTATTTTAAGTTGCTGTTGAAATTGGTTTTGGATATATGACAACTCTAATATATATGACAACAAAGCGAACATTTTCAACACGTTACGTAAAATTTATAAGAAAAATATCTAAGACATGCTGAGATAAATGAACAAGAGAGCTGACACGACGAGCAAATATCTATAGCGTCGCTGTTTCTCCACTAATTTTAGGGCTTCCAGACTAATTTTGGCGTTCAATTGGAGCAAAAGCTTTAGTACATCGAGGCACCAAAGGAAATTCAGGGGTTGTTTTGACATTGTTTCCTAGGCGTTCTCCGGGGACCTCATTCGGAGACGTCACGACATTTCGCACCAAGTCGAGTCGAGTGAGAGGGAGGAGGACGCCTTGGTACTATGCTGATGATTTCTGTCTTGTGGTTGAAGAGTCATTTTCAAGCCTTGGCATGGTATCAAAACGTAGAAAAGCTTCTCTCCCTCTACCATGACCCTTCCACCGAAGGCAGTTTGGGAGGCGTACAGCGCTTTGCTTTGGCCTGTTCCACATCGGACAATAGAATGTTATTTGGCCTACACGTTGCACGGTTCTCGACGTCGACGGTTTCCTGTGGTCCTGGGCGGTCTGGATGACCAGTGGGTCACTGATTTGGTGGAGGTGCAACGCTTGGCCAATTACTATCGCGGTTACCGCTATTTGCTTATGGTGATCGACATCGACATATGGTGATCGACGCGTGATACGCGTAAGTGCAACTGCTGAAAATCAAGACGGGCAGCATGGCCTCGAAAAGATTCTCGAACAAGGACGAAAACCCAACCGACTGCAAGCGAATCAAGGCAAGGAATTTTTCAGTCAGACCTTCCAGCGTTTTCTCAACAAGCAAGCCATTCAACAATTTTCCATGCATGGGGAAGCCAACGTATTTTCCGCTATTTCACTTCAGCCCGACAAGTCGTACCCGCTTACAAGATACACGAGTTGGACGTGACGCCAGTGGAAGGCACGTCTTACGAGCAAGATTTGCAAAGAGTCCACGTGCCGAACGATGATGCCCTGTTTTGTATCGAAAAAGCCAGGGTACTTAAGCAAAATAAAGGACAAGCGCTGATCAAGTGGAAAGGTTGGTCCGACAAGAACAACAGTTGCATTCCTAGCAGCGAACTGGATTACTTCTACATGACTTTTCCGAATCATGCCAACAAGGCCGACTTCACCAACAACCAAGCCAACGCTTTCACTTTTCTTAATGCAATTAACTTTATTAACTGCACTACAAGATTGGCCACAAGATTGGCCAATTACTATTGGCAGTACATTACATTGCCATGTAGTACACTAGTAAACTATAGTTAACTACACGATACACTAACTAACCAAATTACAGTACACATTAGTACACATTACAACTGCTACTAACAAATTCAGCCAAAAAAAAGTACAACTGGAGAAACGAGAACGCGGAAAATGGAAAGAATTTGTCGAACTTGAACTTGGAAACTATGGCGGCAGTCTAATTTTTAAGGGCAATCTAAATAAGGCCGACTCCCTCAAGACAATAGCAGTAAAGAGCATTTCTTTACCAGGGCTACTAGAAATATGGTCAGAAGTTAACTTTGAGGATGTCATAAAAACCAGTCAACAATTCTTTGAGCAGCCATTGTGGCACAACTCATTAATGAGGATTGATAACAAGTCGGTATTCGACAAACAACTCTTTCTTTATGGAATATTAAAAGTAAACGATTTAATGAAGGAATCGTGAAATACAAATAAAACCATTGAAATATTTTGGACTTACGTCTGCCCTTAGACATTTCTATAAAGAGAACTTTCCAAAGGAACCTGGTGTTTCTGTTACACCAGATTCTTTCTTTAAATCATTCCTTAAAAGCGCAAAAGGAAATAAAGTGGTTTACAAGAAACTTGTCTCTCTCAAAAGCTCTTTACCCACTGGTAAAAGTCAATTAAAATGGTACAGTAGTATCGCTGCCGACGAAGGGCGGACTGCTGATTGGAAAACCGCTAATGGTTTGGCAGTCAAGTGCACAAAAAGTACGACACTCACTAACTTCCAATACAGATTTCTTCACAGAATATTACCTACAAACTTGTTTCTAACAAAAATTGGCATCAAACAAGACACAAACTGCTCCTTCCGCAGCAACGCTCGTGAAAATCTCATTCACCTTTTCTGGCATTTTACAAAAGTCAAACTTTTTTGGAAAAATTTGACTGATAAACTCCTGGACTTTGAATTAATCCCTCGAAACTACCCGAAAGAATTCGCAGTTCTTTTGGGCCCAAGGCCAGACAACTCTAAATTCTCTCTTCAATTAAACTTTTGTTTTCTTCTTCTTCTTCTTTTGTTTTCTTACATATGGTGCTGTAAGACCAGTAATAAGTTCCCTAACTTAAAAATGTTAAATTCCAATTTAATATTGAATCCTATAAAGTAGGCTTAAGGTCGAAGAAATGGGATCCTTTAATTCCCCTCATCAATTCTATTTAGTCTCTTGCAAGCCATAATTATTACAATTTGCACAATGCCCAGCCCCCTTCACGTTTAGAGACGCTGTGTTTTTTAGTCTGAATTAACTATCTTGCAATTTTTTTCCTCTTTGCACTGCTCACTAAATCGCTAAATTATTATTTTCATAAAAATGAGGGGTATACAGTTTATAGATTGTACAATATTTTTTATAAATTCTACAGCAAATGTCAGCAAATACAGCTCGAATAAACGCTTCCAGCGCTTCGAACGCACCGATAAGTTGTTCGGATCTTCCCTGGGGTTAAAGCAGAGTACCTTTCGTACTTCAGTCGCCAAAAAGTGGAACGGTTGAGCTGCCTGACTCGTTGTTGACTGACTATCCTCCGAAGTACCCGCCGAGCTCTCTTCCCGATCGCCCATCTTTCTCCTCAAAATCTCCTTTCTATCACGCGGATTTCCAAAATAACTACTCACAAAGGCGAAACGACTAACGACCTCGTCGCCAATGTACCGTTTGTGGATGGATGGCCACACAACACCGCTTGATTTACTCTGAACTCAACATGTTTTAATTACATTCGCCATGCTGTCGAAGATGGCCGCCAACAACAACCAAAACCCATAGTGCCTTACGGTTTACAAGATTCTCCTACATGAAGTACTCCCATCGCCTGAACACTACACTGATGGAGGAAGGCAGCAGCGACAAACGTGTGTTGGACTTGTTTACCAAATACTCCGCCAAAATGTGACGGTCATTAACTTGTGTCAGGATGTTTCCCACAGTCAAATATGCCAAGAGCATTTCTCGCAATGCCCAATACGTGGTGGTGTTCAAGTACCCAAGAGATCAATTGGGAGTACGCAATTTGCTCTTGCAATCGTTTCCCGCCACTTGGAAAAAAAGCCTCAGACCTTTCACCAAGCCATCACACGCCCTTTCGGTACCTCGTCTTTGATCTACATCATGCCTCTGCGGACGACAGACGGTTGTTGCGTCACCTTTTAAAAGACGAAGGTTGGTCGCGTTTTCAGCATAAGCGCAAGGATGATGTCGAGAAGTAGACGTTTGCAGGATCTGTCTTCCGAACTATTCGAGAAGGATTTCAAAAAGGTAGTCGCGGAGGATGGACGAGGATGACATGGACTACGAGGCCATGAAAAACGTATTTAACCTTTAGACATCTTGGACACGCAGGTTCCCTCCCTCATTCAACAAACCTGAGATCAAATGGATGCAGTGGACAGCCAAAAGTACCTGAAACAACTGCCAAATCTCCTCTCGCCGGTGGGTGTGGAGAAAACGTCCTCCAGAGCGAGAACACCTCCCGTGATAAACCCCTTCCCCCAGAATCAGAGCCACCACTTCGGTATTATGCCGACGAGGACGAACGAGACGAACTCAACTTTCTCCTTCTCTCCCGTGGACCCCAGCACGAAACTCACGACTAACCACACCAAGAGGATCCACCACTTACCTTCAGTGTACGAATCAAGCTGAACTGAAACGTCAATTACGGATGTTGTTGGAGTATCAACGACAAGCCGCGGCAGGGGGAAGGATTGCTAACAACACGACCACCAGTAGCGTCACCTGTATCTCTGCTAAATGGTCCCTTTTCGAGAGCCAACAGTTGGGCATCAGGGGTCGAGCGCGGCCTCCACTGGTTGATACGTGAATTGTCGTTGGCACTCTCGTGGGCAAGCGTCCGAGATGGGTGGTGTGATTGGTGACCCAACGTTTGTATCTTGATCAGGAACCCATCGAGCTTGTCGAAGGGGCGACCTCGCACGTACGTACTCAATTCGAACAACGTTTTGGCATACATGGTGAAAGTAAACCAATTCATGTCACTTGGAAGCTAAACGTCTTGAAATCGATCCATCCTTTGACCACCGTACCGGCAGCCGCCGAACTCAATATCAGAAGATGGGACCGACTATCATGCCTGCAGCCACGATCAGCAAGGCCAATCCATTCAACAAAGCACTGCAGCGCTTGAAATGATTTAACATGTATCGATGACACCACCATAAAGGTAAAGAGGGAATCCACTTTTTTGCAAGGATAATAGCAACGGCAACAGCAGTCTCGTGTCAGGATTTGACCATGGCCAGAACGCAAAAGAGCAAACACAAAATGCAAAAGCAAGAGAATGCGACGAAAAAGCAGAGGGGAAACGGTGCCCCGTGGCTGGTGAATGTCAAGAAAAGCTACGAGGTGACGCGGGATATGACTAAGCTTTGCAGAAACCCATCGATGTTCAGAAAGCCAAAGAAAAAAATCGTTGCTGGGTACAAGCGAGAGCATAAAAAGTATTAGCTTCCTGCAAAGTGAACTCGTTCTGATCGACATTTGGAGAATTAAGAACCCCGACACTAAGAGCTACAAGTGGAATCAAAAATCGCCCAACGTATTTTGTCGTCTTGATTACTGGTTGATCTCCAATAATCTACAAGATTTGTCAAGTCAACCGATATAATCTCTGCCATTAAAACAGACCATGCTGCGATCGACCTCGTTTTTACCGACATAGATTCAGAACTTAAAGGCCCAGGTTTTGGAAAATGAACTGTTCACTCTTAGAAGATGAAAAGTACTTCATTGATTTGAAACAAAAAGTCGCAGAATGGAAAGCGGAGGGTGAAAGGGTGTTGCCCGATAAGCGTTGTGTGTGGGATTGGATCAAATATAACATCCGTGCTCACGCTATTTTGCATTCAAAAAAAAAGCTGAAGAAAGAAATGATAGAGAGAGACGGCTGCAAAATAACTATGAGGAAGCAACAAAAATATTTGAAAGCGATCCAAGTGACCTCATTGCGTTTCGCCTTAAGGAAATTAAAGAAAAACTTGAATTGTTTTACGAAGAAAAAACCAAAGGAATTATCATACGGGCAAGGGCGCGCTGGCATGAATGTGGCAAACGTAGTTCAAAATACTTTCTCAATTTAGAAAAGAGCAATCATGTTAAACAAGAAAGCTCATTGGGCATTTTAACCGGCCATTCTGACCCTCCCCACCCCTAGGTTTCACAAATGTTAGCGCGATCCTCTATTTATACGAATCGGCGTGACGAAAAGAGTGATTGTGTGACACAATATTTTGACTATAACGTTACTGGATGACGTAATGTTTAAACTCTGATGACTCAGCTTATCTTTCTTATCGCTTTTACTTGTGCTGAAAAACGCAAATTCACTCAAA
>Ga0126336_10000610_pt1 | contig 15444 bp, 7 predicted proteins | sample SidCmetagenome_FD_92530 | JGI IMG/M metagenome (GOLD analysis project Ga0126336, IMG submission 92530) | Coral microbial communities from El Islote,Puerto Morelos, Mexico - Siderastrea C C metagenome | ecosystem: Host-associated > Invertebrates > Cnidaria > Coral | place: El Islote,Puerto...
GCTGGTTTGCACTAGCGCTGAAGTCATCAGCATAGCGAGGACAACAACGACATGAACCTGAGCACAAATATAAAACGAACGAACAAAATGAGTGTATTGCCGTCACTAGAAACTAACGCGACAGAAGACATACCGTATTTGCTCGATTAAACGCCTTGCCTTGAATAAACGCCGAGAACACCACGGTCAAATTTTAAATAAACGCCTCCGGCGTTTATTTGAGGTCCTGCGTTTATTTGAAACTGAACCTTTATGTTACTGATTCTCATGGAAAATTAGTTACAGCAATTTTAAAAAGGGTCCATGAACCCACTACAGTACTTCAGCTCAATCTATTTCGCTCATTCCAAGTAAAGGAAGGTGATGTAATGCACTATACGCTTAAATGAGCACCCAATTTTCCCGCCTTGCTTTGAATGTTGTTGACTACAGAGGAAATCGGTGACATTCTATTCCTGTCTTCCTTAGTATGTTGTGCAACCAAAAAACTAAGGCTACCAAAAATGATAAAAAATGCCCCTGTTTAGTAAACGCCGGGCCCCGAATAAACGCCAGTTTTACGAGGTCTGGTTTTAACTAAGCCCCAGGGTGTTTAACTCTTTAAGTCTCAATAGTGACAAGCATCTAATTTTTCCTTACAGTATTACTACTTGATCAAACATACAGGACTTGAGAATAAAAGGAAATAATCACCCATCATCAGATGTTTTGATTTTTAATCAAATTTTCCCAACTAGTAACATAAGAAATATAAAGAGAATAGTGAGGAGAAAATGGATGTTAGTATTGGGCGTTAAAGGGTTAATCAAGGAAATACGGTAAGCAAGAGGAAATGTCTCTTCAAACCATTGCAAGGAGAACAGGTCAAACCCCTACAACCGTGATGCGAGTTCTAAGAGATGTTAAGTGTCGTGCTTTTGAGGCCCAATTAGGGGTTATGGGGATACGGGATATTTGCGAAAAAAATCTTACGGATACGGTATATTTGAAAAAGAAATATGGGGATATTCAACGCGAAGTTTACGGATACGAGACTGCACAACTAAGGGGATATGGGATATTTCAAGAAAAAGTTTAAGGGATACGGGATACCCCCCCCCCCTAATGGGGCCTCGCTTTTCATTGTTTCGAAGATAAAAATACGTTTTTGAGAAGAGATAGGCGTCGAAAGTTAACGGACCGACAACAGAGACTTCTTGTCCGTATCAGGACCTTGTATAATAAGGCGTACGGAGGAGATTTTTACTGGTAGGCGCATTATGAAAGAGGTAAACCTTTCAGAAACTGAAGCCTCTTTTCGCACTATTCGTCGTTTTATTAATAGCAAGGATCTTGGTATCTTCAGTCGGTAACGTCGCCCCGAAGGGGCGAGGAAAAATACGAACAATGAGCAAAATGTCCGCGCGTATTATATGTTAAGCCATCGAATAAGAGATTTATTATTCCACTTCAAAAAAATCACGTCACAATTTGGTTTTCCAGTCCCGCCAGCGTTTGTTTCGTCCTCCTTCAACCAGAAAACCTGCGAAACCTGGATTTCGCAGTGTAATACATAATTTTACTGTGTAATACCGTGGCATATTTTGCGCGTTCAGTTGACCTTATCTGGTAAAATGGCACAAGAGTGGAATAATAAACGGAGGGTATTTTGAGCTACATTTACGCCTATTTTTTATTGTCATAACATGTTTGATAACTCCAAAAACAATAGAAACAACCGTGGTTCACCGTGCCTTCAACTGTGATGGTTTATCGTCCGTCGAAACATTAACAGATATCATAGCGCAATTGGTTAAAAAATAACAAACCGATAAAGACAAAACGCGCTCAAAGAAAGTCTTTCTGCTACCAACTACTTTTCATTGCCATTTAGAATGATTTTCGCGAAAGATATTGGGTAGAGAGGAACGTTCCTTTGTTCATCTGATTTTCAGGAATCTGCGAGAAGAAACTGAAAATCCTCCAAAGAGCTATCATCATCTCGGTCTCTTTCTCATCAATTTCTCATCACCCGTAATAAATATCTACCCATGTTTTTTTTCCATTTTTTTGGGGGGGGGGGTGGGGGGAGCAAATGTCCTCGAACCAGTCGCAGATGTGACGGTACGTCAATCATCTTTGGAGGTGGACCCCCTCAAATCAAGAAATAAATTACACGAATTCGCATAAAACTCCGCCCCTTGTATGATTTATATGGAAGAGAAAATTTAAAAAAATTAATAATGATATAATTATCTAACCGAAGTAGTGAAAAATGGATAAGCGATAGCTACATACGGCACTTTTGCATCGGAAGTGACTCAAATAACAGTTTTTAAAAATGTGTTACCAGGTCATGCAGCGTGACAGGCAGATGTCACGAAATAGCTACACTGTCAGGAAAATCTTAGTTGCTTTTAAAGCATCAACAGTCGTATTCAATATAATTAATAAAATGTCAGTTAACTGTTAACTTTTCATTTATCAGTTAACTACTATTTTTTTGGCCAATTGTGAGTGCCCATTGGCACCCACTTGGCCGAAGTTTAAAGAATATGCCGTGAACACAAAACGGCATGCCAAGGCTGAGGTTTAGTTCACAATTTTTTTTTTCATTTTTTAACGAAAATGGAGAATAATTTGCCCTGAACACTTAAAGAAGCTCTTTTACATTTTTGCCTTTAATTAACGTGGTCAAGGAGGCCTTACCATTGATAACATACTAAAGTAGTATACAAGTATTTCAAGAAAATCTTAAGAACATTATCATCTCAAGTTGGCGAAAAAAAATAAAAAATAACAACATCGGTTGTGTTTTGTCTCAGGCTGGACTCCAAATTCAAACGTTTTTAATAAATAAATCTGATTGTATTAAAAAGAAAACGATTTCAATTTCGAGAGTTGACTGGGCTTGTTTAGCTCCGTTTCAAATGCTGAATATTTCATGTGCAAAAGTAATTGAGTTATTGTTTAGGCTAATCTGCATCTATTTAGATTATTATAATTGTAGATTATATTCGTCACATGAAAAGAGAAAAGTCTGACGTTTGAAAAAGGGCTAGTACGGCGTGAATTAATATTTCAGAACTGTCCTAAATATCACGAGCCGCGTTCACAGCTATCAAATGACGCATGACCATCGTGAAACGAAACAGCCGAGGAAACAAAAGTCGCGTGATATTTTAGTGACCTGGAGTTAAATTCTATAACCTTTATTAGACGTCGTCTCACACAATTACTGATCGAAAACACTACCAATAGTTCAATCTGAAGAAAAAAACGTAAACTTGAAAATAATACTTCATTAGTGTGATCGGTTACTAGGCCACTCACGCTAGAAGACAACCGCTGTTAGTAACAAATTAAGGCTGTGGAGTCCTTTTGTTCCGTTTGGAGAACCCATTTCTGGGCTTCGTTAATTCACTTTATTCAAATTTTCGTGCGACAGGTAGCTGCAAAATTGTTGATCGAGACACTCGCCCAAAACTCACTCTTGCATAGTCAATATTGTCTCAACCCACAGGACAGCCGCCTATGCCTCAGTCCAAGTATTCCCCTTCCCCTTTCAGTGAGGGTGGGGGGGGGGCGTACTTTAGAGTGCATTCCAACTACATTGAAAGGGGGAGGGGTGGGAGGGGGAGCAACTGAGTGCACGAAGCCTAATTTTTCACCTACGCGTAACAGTGTCTCAATTATTTTTGCAGCTAATTGTAGCTAAAACAAAATCTTAAGGAAAAGGCCACTCCTTGTTTGTTTGCACCCTGAATGTACGCCTGTACCCTGAACATATGTATAAGACCTTATATGTATAAGACCTAAGTTCGCTAAAAGGAATTCACTGTCAAAACACATTTTGCAACCCAGTGGGTCGTTCACTTACAACGATTGCAGTCTAAAGTTGGTTTGCTCCCAAATGAAAATCCAATTTTCGATCACTAACTTGGAATTTAGATTGGCCAGAGAAACTCCCACGGCCAGTACTTCGCTCGCGTGCTTGGCAACCTTACAAAAAAATACAGGGACTTTGAGCTGGTTACTCATTTGATTGCAGTTGCATATTCGCTCATCGATGTATGATTCGCTCAGCGATTCAGAGCTTTGGGGGGAAAGCAGTCCGCGTTTGATACGCACAGATTTGTCGATACTGAGTCTTCAGTTTTTTCGACAGAAATAACCTGAAAATATATCCGCTCTGGTAGAAATAAGGAGTGCGGTGCATAAACAGGAATTTCATAGTCTGTATCAAACGAAAGCATTAAGAGCTCATTCTTGCAGGTGGCAAAGAAAAAGCCTAAACTGATTCACAGTACCTCGAAAGTGTTGCCTCGGAGTGTTGCAAATCATCTGTCCAACTTGAAAGCCTTTGAGGTCAATATGGCGAAAGTGTAAGTCATCACATTAATAATTTTCATCCGCAAACGAAAATGGCCTAACATTAAGATATCCCAGAGACGAATGAATCAATATATATCCCAGTGCAACTGATATTGTGATAAGTTAACTGATACGTTAGGCCAAAATGACATCACCTAGTAGCTTTTGACCTATGCGCGGCAAATTAGGGGAATCCCCGGTAAAATTGTGACATTATTACCGATACAGCAGCCATATTGATTTTGCCCCCTGGGCATCCCATAACACTCATTAAAATTTATTGATTCTTTTGTAGTGATAATGCAGTGGCTCAGCGGTTAGAGCATCCGACAAGCGTACGGAGGGTCGTGGGTTCAAATTCCATCTGCAGCTTAGAATTTTCTTCTGAGTTTTCTCTCTCCACACATCATTCTATTTTCAATTATTACAATAGTAGAATCAATCCATCTTTTCTTTTTGCCACTTTCTGTTCTGCTGCTGTCAGAAAAGCCTCGGTAATAATCGCAGTATCGAAAGCTTAAATGAAACCCAGCTGCCAACTACCACATTTTAAATCTCGGTGTATGTGATCTGCTGATACGGTATTACAGCCCGGCCTCTGGGTAGTCTTCTTTACTTGTTCCCTGACAAAACTGTTTTCCGAGCAGCGACCTCGATCGGGCATCTCGCGTATAGTGGTTCTCGTCTTACTATCCTCAGTCTTGAAGTCGAACGTCTCATGATAATTACCTACTCGTTCAGAAGTACAAATTGTTCAACCACTTCTTATCCCATCCTTGGGATTGTGCCAATCTGGTTTTCCCTGTTCCGTCGGCTGGCGTGCCCATTATAAGCTTAAACTCGTTCTACAGTTAGTTAGCGTATACTGCTGATGATGTTGTCGATATTCTCATTATAATCTCAGTACATGTTAGTATTCCCCTGTTTTATACACAATTAAGGATTTACTTCATAGTCAGATGAAGCTTAAATTTGTAACGAGATATAACGACACCACAGGAGAGGCAAGAAGAGGAACAAAGCGTAACGGAAAGTGTTCGAAGGATTTAACGTGCAGCGGCGGCTTAGGGCGGATTAATTGTTTGTTATTTTGTTCATTGTAGTAAGCGTCGTAATCTTTCGCTAATCGTTGCAGTCTCGGGGTCGTGGTCACAAGTGCCCAGATCGTCATTGCTTTTTCTGAGTATACGAGTCCCAGGCACAGGCTACGTCTTGCCAGAACGAATTCGAGGTATAAATATCCTTTATGACATCAGTGTAATTGGCCGAAGTCTACTGCTAATCTGCTAATCGACAGTGACGTGTGCCAAACACGAGGGCTTGTTTTGAAGGGACATGTCTTTGCAACATGTAATAGTTAAATGCGAGCTGTACACAGTCAGGAACACGTATCAGCTAGTGACATTTAGCGGGAGCTGACGTGTGGTATGGACAAAAACACAATCTTTAAAATCTTTAAAATCTTAAATCTTTTAAATTTCATATTTTTGTGTCGTATAATATCAATAATAATCAAAACTGTTCTTCGTAAACTTAATTTGTCTTACAAGAATTTTTATAAGTATGGGAATGTTGAGGCGGAGATTCCAAGATTGTCCAAAGGTTTCGAAACATGCTAATAACATGCCTAGGCCAAGGCTGAGAATCTTATTTTCAACAAAATAGAGGCTAATATGTAGTGAAAACTTATAGAATCTATATTACTTTTATAGTCTGATATATGCCACCTTTTTACATAACATTTTGAAGAAGGCAATTGCTACTGATAATGTAATATTTTACAAGTATGCAAGTGGCCAAAAAAACATCTTATGTTTTTTCTCAGTCTGAACTCCAAAGTTTAACGTTTTGCGTTTATCAATCAGAAGGATTGATTAATGAGATGAGAGGTGTGATAACGTGTATTTGTAATAGTATGTGTCGTAGTCATATTTGGAAAGCAATTAGGCCCGTTTAGTTCGGTCAGTTCCGTCTCAAACGTTTTTTGGCGTCCCGAATCTAATGCAGATGAGCAAGAGTTATTGAGCTATTGTTTTGGCTAACTTCCATTTATTTAGATTATACTCCGCACATAAAAAGTTTAACGTTTGAAAAAGTCCCAATACGTTATTAATTTTCCTCAACTGTCGAACATCTGGTCACGAGCCTGGCGTTCCCGAAGTTTGGAAATGACTGACACGTGATATCAGTCAGTGGCATTCGGTTCAATTCTCAGTTAACCTTAAGACGTCGTCTTAGTAGCAAACGGCTTTCGTCAGCCATTTAAAACTGACCGATATGAATAATTCAACCATCGAGAATGTTCAGGATTTTAGAGGTAAACATTCCGCCAAAGTTCATGTTAAATATTTTAAGTACTTTAAGTACCTCTTGTGTGTTTACTTGGTGTGCTAGAGTAGTGTTTTAGAGCGCAAACCGGGAATCTCTGGATTACCACTTGTTTATTGATCTTTGTACCAGTTGAAATAAATATAAAGTTTGTGCTCGAGCTAGGTTATAGTAAGCTAGTTGACCTAAAAGACGCTTAGAAGGTGTGGTTGCCGGAAGGAATTCCTTGCCTATCCATGTTCCTTACTTAGGACTGTTCCTTAAAGCACAACAAGAGTTATAACCTTAGCCTTGCTTCGCAACTGAGTACAAGATGCAAAGAAGAAGTAGAAGCGACTGACAGAGTTAACTGCCCTTAAAAATCTTCTGTTGACATTACACTACCGAACTAAACAAAGTAATTCTTGGTGGTGGTCACAATACTTTGGTTAAACAAGGGAGGATCCCAAGTGATCCCAAGTGACATTACTTGCAAATGTGACCACCTGTGTTGATCTTATGATCAGCACGGTCAAGGTTACTTAAATTTTATAACGTGAAGTAATCATGCAGATTTAGCGCAATCGTTCAAGTCTACAATTACGAAAACAGCAAAATAACAAGAATTCTACTTCGCAACATTAGCAGGCCACTTTTGAGACACTAGAAGATAGACACTAATAAATTAAGATATGTGTTCCTTTTTTTTCCCTTTTGATGAATTCCTTTTCAGCCAGCTTCGTTTGTTCACATCGTTTATAATTCCGAGGTTTTATTCTTCCTGATTTGTAATGTTTGATCTCGCGCGACTAAACGAGCGGAAGGCCGTAAGAGTTGACGACCTCTAACACCTTTGTGGAATACTCTCACAATCATGCAAAAAAGAAAAATGCCAAAACTAAGGGAAAGACGAGGGAACGATATTTTGGAATATCCATCTCAGGGCAACTGATAGTTTCCGTTTCATTGATATGAAGAAATTGATAAAGTCGTTGGAAAAAATGTGAAGTTCACATTATTATAGAAAACAAACGCCAAAATTATTTTAGTGAACCCTTACTTAATCGTGGAAATGTCCCAAAAAGGCATTCCTGGTAGCCTTTAACCTGTGTGTGGCAAATAAGGGAAAACCTGAGAAAGATTATGACCATATTTTAATTAGAAGGATTTCCCGATGGGCTATCCCAGAACCAATGAATAAATAAATAAATAAATAAATAAATAAGTAAATAAATAAATAAATAAGTAAATAAGTTAATTAATTAACTGTTATTAAATGCATATAATAATAACAATAATAGTAATACTGCTACTTTCTTGCCCTCTTTCGGTTTCGCTTTCAAGCTACTTGATATTTTCTTCTTCCTGGAAGTCGCATTGTCAGGCATCTAAAAAACACATTGTTCTAGTCACATTTCAACGTCCCGGGTGAAGCATTTGCCCTGTTTAGGTGAAAAATGTTAGACAGCTCCCAAAACGTATTTCAAACGCCCTGTAAGCAGACATCCGATTTTCAACAATGGTAACACTTACACGTATCTCACAGCAACCAGTCATTACAGCTTTAACCTAATCTCTTTACTAATTGTTTGTATGATTTTTTTTCAGTTTATACTATTACAAGCCCAGCGTTTTTGCTACTTTCTGTTCTAGCTGCCGTCGAAAACGCCTGGGTAATAATAGCAATATGGAAACATCCATTCAGGCAGCTTAAAGGAAACCTCGCCAACTACCTCATCTTAAACCTCGCCATATCTGATCTGCTGCTCTTGATTATAGCCTTTCCTCTGCTTAGTCTTCTTAACTGGTTCCCCCACGAAACTGTTGTCCGAGCAGCATTCTCGACCGGGCATCTCGCGTTTAATGTCTCTTACCTCACTATCCTCAGTCTTGCACTTGAACGTCTCATTGTTGTTACTTACCCGTTTTGGAGCGCAGATTACCTCACCTCTGCTTATCTCATACCACGAATTTTAATGCTAATTTGGTTTCTCGCTGGTCTGTCGGCTATCGTGCCCATTATTAGGTTAGACCTATACTGCAGTTATCTAACCTATATTGTTAATAATGTTTTTCGTATTTTCATTATAATCTTAATACTCGCCTGTTACACAAGGATCTACTTCTTAGTCAGAGCTACTTTGTATCGAGATATAACAGCATCAGAGGAGAGGCAACCAGAGGGACAACGTCCAAGGAAAAGCGCTCGAAAAATTGAAAAATTGAAAAGAAAGGAGAGAAGGGTTGCATGTACGGTGTTCCTCCTGATGGTGATACATCTCGGATGTTGGATTCCAGCAATTGTGTTGAGAAACTTGAACAAGCCCTGCAACCGCTACACAGTGCATTCTTGGGAGATGCTCTGTGTATTGTTACATACACTTCTTAATCCCCTGGCTTATGCGCTGTGCACAAAGAAATTTCGAAGGTCACTTTGGAGACTTTGCAAAGGATTGTGTCACCATGGCAACAGAGAAACACTACAATCAACAAGGTTTCCTCGCTGCCAGGTGATAAAGTGTATTTGTAATAGTATGTTTCGTAGTGATATCACAGGTACCCCAGGCTGTATGGGAGATCTGATATAGACCGCGTGACCTTTCTTCAGCGGTATGTGAGCGTTGGGCGACCGTTGCGTAACAGCAAAGGAAAAAAAACGATTCCCACTTCAATTTAAAAATACGAACAACTTTTCAATTAAAAAAATCCCTACCTGAACTCCTCTGCCTGTTTACTTGTCTCCTATGTGGTTTCTGGAGCAATTTAGAGCGATTTCAGTGAGTTTTAGTTCCATTCCAAGCAATGGAACTAAAACTCACTGAAATCGCTCTAAATGTGGAAACGACTCATGACTATCATGAACCGAAACAGTCAAGGAAACAAAAGTGACGTGATATTTGGGGATATTTCAGTGGCATTCGGTTAAATTCTATAACCTTCAGGTGTCGTCCTAAATTAAAGGAAACAAATAAACTTGAAAATGTTGAGGAATGGGATTGAATTGCACTGAGAGAGCGAATCGAACGGACCTGTTTTTGTCTTCCAGAGAAGAATGAATCAACGCAGCTTTATTCTTCCTGATTGGTAATGCCTGATCTCACGCGACTAAACGTGCCGAAGGCCGTGAGAGTTGACAGCCTGTAACACCTTTGTGTACTACATTCATAGTCATGCAAAACACAAAAATGTAAAAACTAAGGAGAAAGACGAGGAAAAGATACTTTGGAATAGCTTTTTTAGGGCAAGTGATATCATATCACTTGGATTGATATGAAGAAATTAGTAAAATCGTTGGAAAAAATGTGATGTTCACATTATTTCATAAATGGAAGCCGAAATTAGTTTAGTGAACCCTTACTTAATTAATAATGGAAATTTCCGAAAAGACACTGAAGACATTCCTCGTAGACTTTCCCAAAACTTATTTCGAAGTCCTGTGTAATAAGCCAATATCAAATTTCAATAATGGTAACGTATCATCAGCCATTACATATTTGATCTTTTATTTTATTTTATTTTCTTCAGTTTACGCTGCAAGACCAGCGTTTTTCTTTTTGCCACTCTCTCTTGTGGCTGCCGTTGAAAACGCCTTGGTAATAATAGCAATATGGAAAGATCCATTCAGGCAGCTTAAAGGAAACCTCGCCAACTACCTCATCATAAACCTCGCCGTATCTGATCTGCTGATCAGTATTGCAGCCTTTCCTCTGCTTAGTCTTCTTAACTGGTTCACAGACGAGACTGTTGTCCGAGCAGCAATCGCCTCCGGGCATCTTGCGTTTAGTGTGTCTCATCTCACTGTCCTCAGTCTTGCGGTTGAACGACTCATAGTCGTTACCTACCCGTTTTGGAGCGCAGATAACCTCACCTCTTCTTATCGCATACCGCGGATTATAATGCCAATTTGGTTTTTCGCTGGTCTGTCGGCTGTCGTTCCCATTATAAGGTTCGACTTATACTGCAGTGGGGCGAGGTGGGCGTGGTAACCTTTTACAAGCGCGCAGATCTTCTTTGAACTTTTTCAATACCTTTAATGAGTCTCTGAGCGGGTCCAAGGCACAGGCTACGTATTCCAACTACGGTCTTACCAGAATGAATTCGAGGTATAAATATCTTTTTAAATCAGACATCAGCGTAATTAGCGGAAGTCTACCGCCAAACACGAGGGCTTGTGTTGAAGGGACATGTCGTTGAAACATGTAGTAGTTATACCGATTAAAAACGCGTGCTGTACACACTTAGGAAGGCGTGTCAGTGACACGGGGCGGGAACTGACGTGTGGCAGGGACAAAAACACAACGCGCACAAATATAAGTGTTGTTTTAATTTCGTTGTTTTGGCCGTAGGCTGAGGTCTTTATTTTCAACAAAAATAGATGCTAATATGTAGTGAAAACTTATAGAATCTATATAACTTTTATAGTCTGTTATATGCCACCATATTTACATAACATGTTCAAGGAGGCGACTGCTATTGTTAATGCAATAAAATATTAAACAAATATACAAGTGGCCAAAACCTAAAAAAGAAAAACGTCTTGTGTTTTGTTTTCGTCTGAACTCCAAATTTCAACGTTTTCATTAATCAATCAAAATGGTTTAAAAAGCAAATGATTTCGAGATGATGGGGGGTGATAAAGTGTATTTGTAATAGTATGTTTCGTAGTGATATCACAGATACCCCAGGCTGTATGGGAGATCTGATATAGACCGCGTGACCTTTCTTCAGCGTTGTGTGAGCGTTGGGCGACCGTTGCGTAACAGCGAAATCATAAGGATTTGTATGGGAAAAAACGATTCCTACTTCAATTCAAAAATACGAACAAGTTTTCAATTAAAAAAATCACTACCTGAACTCCTGCCTGTTTACTTGTCTCCTATGTGGTTTCTGGAGCAATTTAGAGCGATTACGGTGAGGTTTAGTTCCATTCCAAGCAATGGAACTAAAACGCACTGAAATCGCTCTAAATCGCTTTAAATTTGGAAACGACTTATGACCATCATGAACCGAAACAGTCAAGGAAACAAAAGTGACGTGATATTTGGGGATATTTCAGTGGCATTCGGTTAAATTCTATAACCTTTAGGTGTCGTCCTAAATAAAAGGAAACAAATAAAGTTGAAAGTGTTGAGGAGTGGGATTGAATTGCACTGAGAGAGCAAATCGAACGGACTTTTTTTTTATCATAATTATAGCGAACGGCTTTCGTCAGTCATTTAATACATATGAAGAATTCAATCATTGGCAGAGCCTAAGCATACCGCCAATTAAAGTTCACGTTTAATACTTTTAGTATTTTAGTTTCTCTTGAGTATCAAGTTAGTGTGCTTGATTAGCAAGCCACTCGTGGCACTCTGGCAGATAAAATCTGTAATAAAAGTAAGGCAGACTAACGTGTTCCTACTTTTGGTTCGGGGAATCGTGAAGCCGGGGTCCGGGCTCGGGGTGCCGGGAAACGGGGTACGGGTTCTGTGGAAAACATGGGGTACGGGGTACTTGTTCTGTGGAAAACGCGGGGTACGGGGTCCTGGGGTCTGTGGGAAATACAGGGTGCGGAGTCCCGAGGTTGTGGAAAACACGGAGTCTCTTTTTGCCATAAATATTAAAAGCAGAGAAAACTAGCAGATTTTGTATCCATTTCTCTAGGAATTTCTGGTTTCATTGTTGCTCAAGGCGGCAATTATTACCGTCATTTAAAAGTCAAAAGGCCCAGCGCATTCGCTTATTATTTAGGAACAACAATTTTTGGCAAGGGTTTCCTAAACTTTTTTATGTACATATCCACTGTTACGTTCTCCATAGCCTTTCGTCCGTTCTCGCTGACTGGTCCTGTACCTATTTCCATAAATGGTTTAACAGGCATGGTTAACAGACAATTGTGCTAACATGTTTGACATTCCTGGTTACAAATTGGTGATGACTAATCGATATATCTGCTCATTTGCCCATCTTCACCATTAAAAGAGACATACAAACAAACAAAAACATTAAAAAAACTCAATTTTGACAAATCACACAGGAAAATATAAGTACTCTTTCGCCATACATAAAAATGAAAGATTGAAGAACTAAGTAACGAAAACTGGACTGAAGTAAATCAAGCTAATGATGCCAATGGGGTTTATAATCTTTCAAGATAAACTTTCTGAACTATATAATAAAACCTTTCCAATAAAAAACAAAACAAATAAGGAAACAAAAGCTACAGTACCAGCCGTGGTTAACAAAAGGAATGATAAAGTCGCTCAAAACCAAAAATAAATTTGATAAAAAAGTACTATTATCAATATGCGCGGCCAATAGAAAACCGGCCTCTTCAAAACACTCGCTCTACGGGCTGCAAATAACTTACAGCGGGCTGCTAATGCATTAACAGCCCTTCTGCTGATTGGTCCTCGTTTAATCATCCGATCGATTTTAACCAATCAGAGGCCTTTGTGGCGTTAAAAAATCGATAAATAAATGTGCGAGAAACGAAAGCTCAACGTTGACTTGAATTCTGTTACTTCCGTGGAGCTAAATGAGGTTCCACGAAAACTTTTACGCCGAAGTTACATCAGAAAAAGGCGAACCGTTAACCCGAAGTGCTCTCACTGGCACACGAGCAGCGATTCATCGACAATTGACTTCAGCTCCGATCAGCATGAGTATTATCATTTTGCAGGACAGCGAATTTCTTTCCGCAAACAAAATGTTTGAAACCGCCGCACAAACCCTCAATAGCAGCTGGAGACAAAGTAAAGCTTCGCCAGTACTATTCTCAAGATCTTGCCTTAGTTAATTAATGGACAGATCCCGAAAGACTTCTACAGTTTGCATGGTTTTCTCTCTGTCTTCATTTTGGCCGCCGCGGTAGAGAAGGGTGGAGAGAACTCACCAAGCAGTCATTTACAATAGACAGATCGAGACAGATGACTCTGGAGCGATATGTGACCTAAACACAAACTGAAGAGACAAAGAACTATCAAGGAAGGTCCAAACAAAACGATCAAGCTTATTCTGATGAAAAGCTCTTGAAAAGCTCGACGCCCTTTTATCCGGTGAGTTCTTTTCAGTTGTATGTTCTCTATCTTCATCCAAGCCCCCAGTGCGAGGCTCTGTTTCAAACACCAAACAGCGCTTTTTAAAAACAAGACGGATCAATGTGGTTTCGAAATATGCCGCTTGGCAAGAACACTATTGCTAAGCTCATGGAAAAGATTTCTATGAAAGCTGAGTCTTATATCAACGTGGCGTCGACGAAGACAGGTTTGTGCAATAACATTTAAGCACAAAGTTGAACGGAGTCTGACTCACTATATTTCTGAAACGACCAATGCACAAAAATTGCAATGCTCCTAGCCTGCGTAGCAAGTGTTTCCGTCGATTTTTTCGCCCGTTTGAGGCATTTTTCGCTTATTGGCTGCGCGAAAATTGGGGCGAGCGCAACAAAAGCGAAAAATGCTTCAATCCCGCGGAAAGCCCTACGGAAACGCTTGCTACGCAGGTTACAATGCTCCAGTTTGCTACGGGAAGCATTTTGTGGGCAGCCGACCTCAGAGACCTTGCAACAGTCATTTTCAGTGACAAACTCTGAAATCGGAACCATGAACGTGTATCAAAGTGCAGGGCCTTCTCAGTCTTGTACAGAAGAAAAAACTGTGAAGCAACGCCGGATAGTAGTCGAAAGCAACAGTCAGAACTTAGTTTTCATTTATGGAATTTTTCTTTAGCTTATTGTTAGCTATTTTCAGAAGGGTTTTCGCTACTTTCAAGCTTTTTTTATAGTGGATTAGAGGATTTGCAGTTTGTTGAAACTGCGGTTAGATGGCTTTAGATGCATTTGAAGAAATTCATTGCCCGGCACGTAAATAACATGTAAATAACATGTAAATGGGTAAAAAGATACTGTAAAAAGTATATTTACATGATTTTTGGACTTTTACATGTTCTCAAAAGATACTGTAAATATTATGTAAATTTTGGCATAGAAACATGTAAATATAAAGAAAGATACTGTAAATTTTGTAAGGCAAAAGAACACATCATGTAAATAACATGTCAATTTATAAGAGGGAGTCTTGCCGAGATCCTGTAAATACCATGAAAATTGAAAAAGGGTGGCTACCAAGATCCTGTAAATAGCATTGTAAATACCACGTAAATTGAAAAAGGGGGGCTGTCAAGACCCTGTAAATACCACGTAAAATAAAAAAGGGGGGCTGTTGAGATCCTATAAATATCATGTAAATCGAAAAAGGGGGCTGTCGATATCCTGTAAATATCATGTAAATCGAAAAAGGGGGGCTGTCGAGATCCTGTAAAGACCGCGTAAACTGAAAAGGGGGGCTGATAAGATCCTGTGAATACCGTGTAAATTGAAAAAGGGGAGTTGTCAAGATCCTGTAAATATCACGTAAATTAAAAGGGAGGCTGACAAGATCCTGTAAATACTATGTAAATTGAAAAGGGGGGCTGTCGAGACCCTGTAAATATCATGTAAATTGAAAATGGGGGGCTCTCAGGATCCTGTAAATAACTTACCCAGACGTCAGTAAATAAAAATGTGTAATAAAAATACATTCAAACTTTATTGTTTCATTCTGCCCAATTCAATAAAAATTATAATTTGAACTATGTGCTTTCAAAATATTTTCACATCAATACAATAGGTTTAAACTATACCCTGCAAGGACTGATCAAACGACGTAAAAAAAGCATTGCCCGAAGGCAACGCAGTTCTTAACACAACACCACAGTCAACAAGACCCGGCATGATAAGCGCTCATGACTAGAAGGCAGATA
>Ga0126336_10000611_pt1 | contig 15437 bp, 8 predicted proteins | sample SidCmetagenome_FD_92530 | JGI IMG/M metagenome (GOLD analysis project Ga0126336, IMG submission 92530) | Coral microbial communities from El Islote,Puerto Morelos, Mexico - Siderastrea C C metagenome | ecosystem: Host-associated > Invertebrates > Cnidaria > Coral | place: El Islote,Puerto...
CCCTTCCCCTCCCCGCCCTCTTCCCCACCCCGGAGGTAAACCTTTTTTTTTCCTCCCCCCCCCCCCCCCCCCCCACACACACACACAAGGAGGGGAGGGGGGTTAATGAAACTCTCTTTTTGCTTGGTTACGATATTTTGAAAATCTTTTACCTTTAATGGATACCCATGATGTCCTCTAAGAGAGAAAGTTACCATTCTGGGTTTAGCAGTAAAATGGCGCTGTTGGGGACCTGTGACGTCATCTAAGAAGGCATAATGTGTTTGCAAATTTCCCCTTTTTGTCAATAAAATTCCTTTTTTAGCTAAAAAGTCTTGAAATATCAAGTTTTTGGGTACGGTATATGTGCCTATCTCTCGGACGCACCTATTCTCGGACTTTTCGCATTAATGTTTCGTTATTCCTCGTAGACTTTAACTAAAACCCGAAAGGTACGTTCTGAGAGTTACTGATTAGTCTACTGTTGTTAACTGCTTTTATGACTGGTTTCGTTGGGTTTAGGCTGGAAGATTTGAAGATCTTGTGAAGGAAGGTAAAATGTGTTTCTGTTTAAGTTCCCATTTCGCTGCGCATCGAATTGCATCGTTTCGAGTTGCACTCTGTTCTCGCAAAATACTCAACAGAAATTACTACCTTTTGGAGAACGTCGGGCAAAAAGAACAAGGTTTGCTTCCACGTGAGAATTATGAGTTAACATTTTCGAGCAAGAACACGAGGAAAACTTGTTATTTTTTTGTGAGGTATGCCTTTTGTCGGACACCGCGAAGGCCAAACACGTTTTTAATTTTATTTACAGTTTCATAAAAGAATAGCGAAGAAAATATTTTTTTCCAAACTGCTCCAAACTTAATTCCAGCGAGCCGTCGGAATTAACTTACATGTGCAATTTCCACAAGCGGCAAAATATTTTAACATAAGTTGTTTGTTTTTGAAACAAGCGTGTAAAATTTGCGAGGAATATTTTTCCTTTTAGGTGAATACAACCACTAAACAATACGCGTTAGTTCAAAAATTGGCTACCTTCTCATATCCTTTGTTGTAAGCTTTTATCAAGTTTTTATGATTTGCAACTCTGCCAGATTTGCGTAAACCGCGGGCGAAAAAAGCTCTTTCGGCGAGTAGGTCACAGGTCAAGCCAAGCAAACTAAAAGTTGTACGTTTCATTGAACCCGATCGGGGGAAGGGTAGAGAGTCATTTTTTTCCTCAAGAGCCATATGTTTTATTGCATGTTGATACATCCATAGCTTGTTATACCCATGAAATAAAATCTGGGATAATAATATTGGATTAGATAACACAATAATGCGACACTTGATAAAAAATTTACTCACCAAATCCATCGGAAACGAAAAATGCTCGAGGAAGGTCTCTCTAAAACTGACTTAAAAATGATTTTTAGGTCGGCAAAAGGTAATATTCTCCAATGTTACTTCGTTTCTCTTTAACAAGACGTATACTGATATGATGAAGAGAAATTTTTCCAGAAAAAGGTAAGTAATCAATAACGAACAATCATCCGAGAATAGGGACTACTTGTCCGAGAATGGGCCGCTCAACTTCAACGATATTTTTCAAAATTACGAAGAAACCTCAGGCGTTAAATCAGGACGTGTTCACGTAAGGAAGGAACTATATACTAGGAAAGTATCAGCTTGTTCCTGCTCTTCTGAGGTAAGTTAATGTGATAAGTGCAAAAAGCGTCCGAGAATAGACACACATGCACTGTACCAGACATTTAGAGTGTGATCAAATCTAATACTTTACTGCTCTTTCAAAAAGGGGTTGCAAAACGTGCCTTTTTTGCCAAAAATTAGGCGATCTCACTAGTGCATTTCTCACCCTTTTCTCAAACACGCATCAATCCGTTCTCACGAAACTGAAAACGTGAGGTTCAAGACAAAAACTCCCCCCTTGAAAAACGTCTTCGACAAAACCAGTGGGGGTGATATCAACCCCACCACCCCCCTTCCCTCCCTGTACGTCCGAGATGTGGTTCGAGACCCTTTATGGGCATATCCTATCTTTCTGAAATCTTTCTGAAACTCACGTCTCTTGCGAAGACAATGGCCCAAAAAACTGCAAGAAAATACAAAGAGAAGCCAATTAAAAAACGAAAACAAAAAAGAACCTAGTGGATTTAGAACCTGCATAATAAAATTTACTATGCGATATAATTATAAGAACCTGTTTGAGCGGTCAATTTAAAAGGGTTTCTTACTTGATTTTTATTCCTGGACCTATTTCCAGGACCTAGAACAGGGGACTGTATTTGTTAAGAATAAATTCACTGCATTGTTTGTTAAATAGAAGCAAAAAGTAAGATCCAAAATTACTTTTTGGACCAGCAACAACCCCTAAGAATGTACAGACCTAAAACAAAACAAACTGATTTCTCACTACGGCATCGCGTACGTAATAAATGTTTTTCCTGGATTGCAAAACATCGGTTTTTATGTGCATGCTTTACTTCGGGTACTATGTAAACGTAGAGAAAGCGTATTCGACGAATTTTGTGGCTTTTCGACGAAATTGAACGAAATGACGCTTGAAACAAAAATTCTACGCGTACAAACTTGCCGCAAGAGTTTTGTTAAAGTCCGTCTCTTGAACTTTTGGCCGCTTCCTTTCACACTGCAAAAATAACGCCAAATTTTTTATACTTCGTAATTTCGTTTTAAGCTACGAATTTTCGCCATATTTTCTTTCAATTTTCGTTTCGGGGCGGTTCAAATCTCTCTTAAATTTTACCCACATTTCGCTGAAATTCCGCAAGGAGAAAGAACAAGTTCGTCGAAATTATTTTGCATTATTTGCGTAGTCCTCTATTTTAAAGCATAAATTCAAGCCTCCAACTCCCATATCCTATTGACCATGTACGTTCGAAAACGAATTACGGTAAACAAAGGTCGATAACTCAAGAGGGGAATTCAAAATGTCATTTTACTATCAGTTAAGAGATGTGGATGTTTGGCAGCACCGAACTACGTGTAAGGGCAATTCCAATATGAAGCAGGGACACGGTTATTACGGAAACGAATAAATTGTCGACACTGGGGTAGGTGGTGGAGAAACGTTTGTCTGCGAGCCATACAGTAGTTTAATTTATCGGATATCAAGATAGAAAAGTACTTTAAGTTATTCCTTCCACAATTGCATTGGCTGTACAGACTGTATTCTTACTCCGCTGCTATCCTATTCCTCTGGTCACTCATAACAGGTTAGCTTACCAAAAGCGGTTGTGATGGCACCTGCCTATTTCAGGTCCACACTCATTTCCTATAGGAAAACAATGGCCTACATTTTGAGAACCCTCTCTCTCCTCTTGAAGACTGCAACAGCAAAGAAAAGGAATCAGCTTAAAGGCTGGTTTACACGATACGATTTCACCCGATTTGTGTGCCCGACAGTATCGGCGCGCGAATCGTACATTGTACGTGCATTCTAACACCCGATTCACAGCTGATTCATGAAAATAAAAATCGACCCGATTCAGGAAATCTGTTGCACTGCAGCAGATTTTTAATAAGTTGGGACGGCATTCTCAAAAAGCCGTCACGTAATTCAAATTCATAGAATCGGATTTAAAATTAACGCTCCGATACCGTCGTTTCAAACAAATCGGGCCGACCAGAAGCCGACAAAACAAAGCGTGTAAACAAACGTATGATTCACGCACCGATCTTGTCGGGCCAACATGTTGGAGTAACAAATCGTAGCGTGTACACTGGCCTTAATATATTTGCCATTAAACCAGATTTACCATGTTTCTCTATAAAGTAAAAGTCAACCTTGAAACTAACACCAAAAACATGAAGCGAAACAAAAAGGTATATTTGTAACAGATCAGTTGTTGTAATATCCTTGTCAGCTAGTGTACAGTTTGCTTTCGTTGTTGTTGATGATGAGATGATGATGTTGATGTCATGTTTTCATACGTTTAGTGTAGTGTAAGACCATTTTCCCTCCTTATTCCGTGTGATTATTTGACACTGTTTACACAATTTGTATGTACAGTCATTACTGTGCATCATTTAGACGGTACGATTTTTGCTTACGACTGTCCTATCGACTTCTGTACTGCGCACTGCTCGCGTCAAGCAAAGATCGTAAACAACTCGTCATTCTTAGATGCGACGCGATTCGTGTTGCAGACATGACATCGGCAAGTCGCATACAACAGCTGTAAGCAATCGCACCGTCTAAATCGGCTTTAAGATACAAGAAACAGAAGTATAACCAATAACCCAAGGTGTACAGAGCTCTTAGTGAAAGGTGCACAGAGCTCTTAATGGGTGAGTATGTCACTAGGTGCGACTATAACAAATAGGCTTACCAAACTTGGCTTTCAGGGCAACTGTCCTTCCCGAATCCACATTCTTCACCATCGCTGAAACCCCCCTCTTCCTCCTGTGTCGAGAATATGAAGCAAAAAAGGGAAAAAGTCGCAAGTCAAGCGTAATACCTTTTCTCTTTGAAACCTTTTACTCCCAGGGTCAAACTGCAACTTTTGTAAAATAATCTTTTATATATAAACTTTTGTATAGAGTTTTTTTTTACCACTACCTCAAATGAAAGCTACTGAGCAGTGCTTTTCTGTGGTGTTGTTCTTTGTGTTGTTCAAGGTGGTTCTAACGTTTGAGACTGTGGGTAAAATCCTACACTGCGATAAATGGAAGCTACTGAGCAGTACTTCCTATGGTCTTTTTGTCATGTTGTTCAAGGTGGTTCCAACTTTTTAGTCCGTGGATGAAATCCTACAGTGTGACCAACCAAATGTAAGCTCTTTAGTAGCACTTTCCTATGGCACTATTTATGTTTCAGTGTTTTAAAAACTGAGTTTTTTTTTTGGGGGGGGGGGGGGGGGGGACACCCTTGGGATTAAAAGGGTTAAGTACACAGTGACATAGTATCAGCCATGACCATGACATTTCGTAAATAATTCACGAGGTGGATCATTTTCTATACAGTGAGGCATCTGTCATTAATACCTTCTCTACAAGTTCTTCTTTAAAAGGTAACAATCAACATTTTACCTTTTCTTGATGATGTTTACCAAATGCATTGACGAGCATGATCACGTAAATGAAAAGAACACGAAAAGCAACGCCACGAGCCATCTTAGTCATGGAGATCTATAAGAAACAGCAACAATAAGTAATAATCTTTCAAAAACAATGAAGTCGCTTTATCGTTGCCACATTACAATATTTTAGTCAGATGATCTGACACTGATACTGAAAACAGAAACGAGGAATGGTACAACAGAAACATACATTTGATGACAAAATACGTTGTCTGATAACAAGTATAAACCATGAACAATGCGACATGATGGCATTCTGGGAAAACAACACTGGAAAACTTGTTACTACGTCCCATTTACTGATATTCGAAGTACTTTTTATTCCTAGCGCCGTTTCTCGAAACTCCCGACAACTTTCCGGGCCTGGTAAGTGTTATTTCGAGCTCATTTATTTATCAGCTAAAGGTCATTATCGGTGCAAGCTTAGTGATATGCTTCACGAAATTATAAACTAAGATAAATCAATAAAAATTGTATCATGTGTATAGCTTTTGGAGAATGTTGTACACAAAATCGTTTTCGGGCCTGGAAAGTTATCGGGAGTTTCGAGAAACAGGCCCCTGGAGAGATTTTGAAATATGTTTAGGTAAAAAAATAACAAAATTTAACATGTTAGAATTAGTGAAAAAACGCTAATCATGATAATCAGGAAGAATGCGCTATCACCGACACAGGTAACCACGTGAACATCTCGAAAATTTCGTGAATAAAAAAATGCCTTGACAAAAACAACCCTACCTTTTAACTGTTTCCTCTTCAAGTCAGGGATTGTGGATTTTTTATGGAAGCAGTGCAGTTGTGTCTCGGAGGATAAGAATTTTTCCTTTAAATGCCAAAGCCGAAAGGGTACCCGCTCTATTAGCCAATCAGAATATGCTATCCTAGTAGAGGTCATTGTTTATGAACTAAATATGAAGTTTTGAAACCAGTTCCAAAACGGCATTACTAGTAGCCCGTGGTCAAGTTACTTAACAATCACCGCCCGAAAAGATTTCATTTGCTGGTGATACACCGAATAGTTAATGAAGCCGTTAAAATTCAAAAGACTACTTAATTTGGCAATGTTTTATTGGTAGGGTTATGTCGCGGTGGGTGTTACAAGGAAACGCCCCAAAAGGCTCACACATCAGTAAATTGCTTAATTATACATGCTTCTTTTGTTAGGCAACTGCAATGTAGTGATACTATTCTAGTCAGTTGAAGAAAGATCTCTTAGTATTGAATTTATACTTTTTAAAAAAAGGATTTTTTTTATTCTCGCCAGTTCTTTCTTTACTTGACTTAGAAGATAGATCACGAGAGTTACGCACTCTCATTTGAAAAATTAAAACAGAGATTGATCCTGTGTCCCTTTTGAGTGTTAAGGTGGTTTTCAGCCTTCTTGTGCACTTTACGATGCTACAAAATAGCTTCTCCAATGCGTTAATAATTAATGAGCCAAGGACAAAGGAAATTACGCACCGTAACGTGTTTTGAGATCAGATGGAACTCTCCTCGTTTTTGCATCCTTAATTTTCCTTCAAAATCATTTTGCTTGAGAAGACATATCAAACACTCCAGAGTGTTTCATCGGGATATCAAACACCTCGAATTTCGTTGAATAAAATCTCCGCTACGCGTCGTTTTTTCAACTCTTGTCTCGGTGTTTGATCTGATGAATTACTCTTTCTTGATATATTAAAACCAAAATCCGTGACAGAGAAGGGGCTACAGATCGAAGCTGTCTTTGTAAGAGGGATTTTTACTGAGGTTGCTACTGAATGAAGCATCCGAGTGACCTTTAATCTCCAGTGGTGATCAGTTTTGTAAGGTTCAACTATCCTTGCATGGTAACCACCAGCTTAAATGGGTCGAATCCTGCAACGCCTTATTTTGACACTACCTGAAGTTGTAAGTATAGTTGGCAATTAAAACAACCTGGGAAAATCATAAGATTAAAAAGGAATCATCTGTGCTTTGTTTTGTTTTGTTTTGTTTTTTTTACCTCATGGTGGTCCAAGAGAACCACGCTAGTTGTACTGTGATAATATCATTGCCAGGCGTTCGCAGCAGTGCAAGAACAGAATGGAGCAAAACCCTTGGAGCAAAAGACAAGAGGACGCCAATCTACCTTGAAAACAAATTCTTCCTTTGATGAGAACGATGTGCGCCTGGCATTGCCATGGAAAAAGCCATCGTTTAAGTGCCAGACCCCGACATTGTAACCAAAGTTAATCAAGTAAAAAGATATAATAATTTGAGTCCAGTAGATTCGCGCTGACGGGAGCACCAATTAAATTTAAATATACAGTTTTCCTTTTAGTATCCCCCCTTCAAGTTAGACTTTCGATCTGAAGGTCGGTAGTTCCTGAGTTTCCTTAGACAAGAAACTCTACTCCACTTGTCTCTCTTCACCCAGGTGTATGAGTGGGCACCGTTTGTCAGAATCAATACCGGGGATGGGAAAGGAGGGGGTATTTCCTCGTAATAGGCTAATGGAGATGTGCTGCTGGATGGGGATCGCATTTTCTCAACTGGAAAGACTGTAACGGGGTCGTACGTTAAATACGTCACTAGAATGGGGTAGATAATTTCCACACGACTGCCTCACTGAAGATCCAACGAGCTTGAAACAACTTGATATGGCACAATTTTTGTATTTGAATAATTAAGTACTCAACATTTAACAAATGTGTCGATTCATCTTAGGACGACTTAATTGTACATAGTTAAAAGGGTCCAAAATGTGGATGTAAGTTGAGATCGCGTAATTTGAATCTGCAAAACAGTGATCACAGATAGACTATAGTGGGGTAGAGCAGTAGAGCTCTGAGAAGCACAAATCCAGCAAAGCCTGGCCTATTGAAGCATCGGAAGGGACAACCATTCAATCTAACACAAAAGGGGCCTCTCTATGTATCACTAGGTCGTAAGAGAACTGTCTTTACTAGACAGAGAAAGTGTATCTAATTCAAATGGCACTCATACTGATGACACAATCTACTGGAGTGACGATTTCTTTCTTGTACTGGATCTAAGTGAATGGTAGTTTCACAACAAGGGGTTACAAGATGCAAACGACAACGTGTAGTTAACATGGATAGTTTTATCTTATAAAATTGACCATAGTAGACCTTAAATGCTTTTAATTGCTTTAAATTAAACGCAAGCAAGTCTCTTTCCAAGAAGAGAGCTTTCATTTGAAGTGATCTTATCTTACTACAGGATTGTTGAGGTTATTGCAACATAGTGCTAAGGCGGACTAGAAGACTGAAAAATCCTTTATCGTGGTGAAAGTCTGTAACTCGATTATAATCAGACTTCTACTTTTTTCTTGTCTCATTAGCCAAGAGAGAAAAGGAAAAGGTGTTCATTTAGAGTAAGAATTCAATACCTGGTGATGTTTCCCCATATGTTTTCCCACCTAAATAGAATCACTCGCATGGCTTAAAATCATGTATAATTGAGTGGCTCACTGATGTTAGTCTCATAGGGCGTTTATTGGCCACACCCACTTTGACATAACCTCACAAAACAAAACGTTGCTAAATCACGCAACCTCAGGGGATTCATTAACTATTTAGTGTTCAACAGTTTTTGTTTTGTTTTATTTTTTCAGGTGACTATTGAGAAATGGTATCTGATAATGTTCAGAGTTTTTTGTTTAGGCTGTATTGAAATTGGTTTCAAAAATCTGTATTCAGTTCTTTAACATGTAAACTAATGACAAAGTTTATTGGAAGCGAGCGTGTTAACAAAACCATGTATAATTATGCAGTTCACTGATGTGTGAACCTGTTAGGGGAGTTTCCTGGTAACACCCACCGTGACATAACCTCACCAATAAAACATTGCTAAATGAAGCAGCCCTTTGTTTTTAAACGGCTTTATTAACTATTAACTGCATTACTGGCTATCGTGTGGTGATTATTAAGTATTTTTATGACGGTCTACTGGTTGTGCCATTTTGGAACTGGTTTCAAAATTCCATCTTTAGTTCATAAACAATGAGCTCTACCAGGATAAGGAGTTCGGATTAGCTGGTACCTCTTTGGCTTTGGCATTTAAAGGACAACTTCTTAGGCCCGAGACACAACTGCACTGCTCTGATAGGACATCTAAAATCCCTGATTCAAAGAGGAAACAGCTAAAAGGTAAGTTAGTTTTTCCAAGGCACTCATTTTTAGTCAATGATTTTATCAGTGAAGATTCTTCAAGTTATCCAAAACACGTTTCACAAGATAAAATAATTGTTGGCCAGCAGATCTCGGTTTTATGTAATTTAAGGGAGAACTTGTTAACGTACCCCTTAGGCATAACTTCACTGCTTTGATCTTTTGCTTATTCATAATCTTCTGATTTGAGGAGGAAACATCTGAAAGGTTCGTTTCTATTTTTTTCTTTTTTTTTCGTGAAGCTCTTGTTTGTAGTTTAACATTTTATTGTAACAAAGGCGTTTATTGGAAAAGGTCTTTACCAAGTACATCACATTTGAACTGCAGTAGGTGGTACATGATAAGAAATCGTGTGGTTAGCTGTGCCGGTGCTCGTAACGAAATTTTTAAGCCTGACTAGTGTTTTCATAGTGTTTCTAATACAAGTATGTAAAATCTTTTTTATAATTACAACTTTTGTGACACTCTGGTGCAGTGGTTAGCACGTCGCACGTTTCACCTGAAGGTCGGTGATTCTATTCCTGGGGTGCTTACCATTTACACAAACCATGCGGTTGGAAAATCCATCTAAAAATATCAAATGATTTAACTTGACCTCGCGGAAGAAGGAGAAGTTACAAAGTGTAGCCAAATCAGTTGAAGAGACTAAAAAGAATAGAAAATATGCATCACCCCAACCGGCAGCCCATAATTTCTGGAGCTTTTCAATCGGAATGATGCGAACCATTTGATTTTCCAACAGGAATTTCCGGTTTCTCTGTGTAAATGGTAAGCACCCCTGGTGTCGAACGTGTCCTTAAACAAGATACTTTGCCCCATGTTGTCTCTTTTCACCCCGGCCACTCTCTCCTCCGCAGAGGCCTCCTACATATACGGTCGCACCTTGGGAAAAAAAAACAGCCGCAGCGCGCTGAGGCTGGGAAAAGGGAAAATAAAAGCGCGCGGGGAACACTTACTAACAGGAGCCTCTGCGGAGGAGAGAGCCCCGGCCAGGCGTATTAATGGGTATGGTAACGGCAATCATAATGCTGGGAATAACCTTGCGATGCACTTCATGTTACAGACACCGGAGTTAAGCCTGATGCGCCACTTGACTCGTGAATAGACTTTGCCTTACCTTTATTTACCTTATTCCTTTCAGATCTCCACGTCTAAGATGGCCCATGGTATTGCTGTTGTTGCCCTTATCATTTGCGTCATGAACGTGACTGCTTTTGCTCTTGAAAGCCTCCCTGCTGAGGTAACCCGAGACACGATTGTTATTTTTAGTTTTTTGCGGCCCACGTTCGGTGATCCTTCGTACGTGTAAGTAAAGTGAGTGGGAGAGTTCGGTAGGATACGGGGCGGAGTTGTGTTAGTGCTGATATCTTTGTGCGACGTTTAAGCTATTTTAAGGCAATTGATTGACGTAGTGGGTCAAATAATGGCACAACCATATTTCTATTTATCTGTAGACAACACAACAACAGTAAGTTTATTTTTTGAGTCTTATTGATTTGGACACTATATAATATCGGGAAATTTCTTCTTAATAAGCTGACGAGAGGTACTTAACACGAGAGACGTAAACTTACCAGAATCTGAACTATACCAGTGCATTGTTTAACCCTATTTAGCCTGGGGTGCACATTGTGCCCGCGCTGACTTAAACGAATTATAACTTTTAAACGGCTGGACGAATAATCACCAAATCTCGTGACTCTTCCTCAAATTTTATCAGAGAAAATTTTCCTTTGTCAATGACGTGTCTGTGATTATTGACGTTTCCATAGCAACCGTCTACTCAGGAGTGTGTTTTGACTATTTTTGTCTTTTCCAGTCTTTTTTCAGTTTTTTCCCCTTCGTTTGTAAGAAGAAGATAATCCTTAACTTTTTTTGCGTTTTGATTAAGTATGTTTCTTAGAACAAATTCATATATTTTGCGATGTCGTCATTGTTAGCTGTATGACTCGGGATTCAAAATGGTGGCCTCAAAATTGAAAACGGCTGGCTTGTGACGTCACTGTGACGTCATGATACGCCATAATTGACAGGTCATAAACCCAATCTGTTAAGCTAATGACGAGCTAAAAACGTGCCATGCTTCATCACAATAGCGTTAATACGATAAGATCTATGCCCCCCCCCCCCCCCCCCAAGCTCAGAAACTCAAAAAAAGCCGACTGCAGGCAAAATAGGGTTGAGAGTTGCTTCCTCGACACCAGCCAACTCAAAACCTCTTCTGTTTTGTTCTATTACGCAATGTACAACTAATAAAATGCTACATTGTTATATTTATAAAACGGCCTTATGACTTCACAATAGAAACAAACAATTCCACACATACAGAACGTCAACTTTCTCAGTATAGCGCTGTAAAGTTTTCAGATTGTTTTCTTATTAATTTTTGTCCAAAATTAAACGTGTCCAAAATTCTGTGGGTTAAATTTATGTTGTTCGTTTTTACTAAGTTAACTTTAAAATGTTCAACTGGTCAAATGTGACAAATGATTATGTGTGTGTCATCGTTTAATTTAAAGAAAAAAGAGAAGTTTTACATATTGTCTCAGTGCTTTCACCTCAGTATCGCGCAGCTTAGAAACTAGGAATCTTTATTGTACTGTTTATACAGGCTTGGACAGGCATCCGATGTGGACCTGGCGTAGGCGGGTGCCCTCCTAACCACGTTTGGTAAGTTTCTTCACTACACGCGCACCTGTTCATCACGTTCCTCCCTTTAACTCTTTAACTTCAAGGAATGCCCAAAATCAAAATAAACAGGGAAAATCCCAAATTGCATTTTGCAAAATACTGAACCTTTCGAAAGCCCTGACAAAAAGAGTTTCTGAATGGTCACGTCATAGGATTTCGTCCTTGGACTAAAAAATTTGAACCACATTTCATTTCTCAGTAATTGAGTCGATTGTCGCGGAGGCGGCAGCAAGGGTATCCATCTAGTTTCCCGTTCTTGGATGTCTTTTCTACTGAACCCATACTCGGATAGTGTTTCTAAGGCTCTACCTCAGCTGTTCTGTCCTATTTTGTTCTTTATCTTCCTCTCCCAAGTTTCCCTTCTGTTGCCCAGTCTACTGCAATCTTGCTTCTTGACATAATTATGTCTTACTGGTTTATTTGTTGCAAACGATCCCTGTTTTAGATACTCCTGGGCCAGACAAATAAGAAGCATACTGTTTTATGTAAGCAAGATTGTTGTAGCTAGATAAAAGTTGTCTAAAACTGAAAACCCTTTTGGTAGCGTGGGCTCCCTTAATTAAGCTTGCACAAAAATGTTAATAATCCTTATTATTAGATTTTTTAAAATCTAATAATCTTTGGTGGTGTTTGTGGTATACACTGGAAGGTTACCTGAGCGGTTAAAAATAACATATAGTCCATTGGGTGACAAGAAAGGAAGAGTTTTATTACTCGAGCTGAGTCAAGTGACAAACGACTTGCTAGGGACGGGAGTGAGTGTGTACTATCACTCTCTGCTCTGATTTAAAATCAAATGAAATAACGGCTTGTGTATGTAGCTTATGTATAAATCAAGGTTTTAACTCATACGAAAATATAGGCATAATCTGTGGTCCTTGCCTTAATAAGGAAAACTGCAGTCAGAAAATAAACTAATGCCCCTCATTCTGTTCGGAAATGATGGCCATTGCCCTATTCCACTTTTCTTCTTCTTTGGGTACACCTCTTTCTTATCAAGTCTCATCTCTATTAAGATCAAAGGAATCGTTTTAATTACTATCTACACCAACAATTTCTAGGCGGATGGTTTTTGCAAATGGTATACAGCCCTGGCTAGCTTTTCATTTCAGAGTTGGTGTTGTATTAAGGACGGTGGGTCCTAATACAGAGGTACTTTTGCACAGGTTATGGCTATGGGGAGAAAGCACATCTTAGGGTTATTGCAATGCAAAAGAATAATGTGGTTAGCCGTATATTTTTTCAGAGATAATTAAGCAACCATAATTCTAAAAACGCTTTAAAATATAGAACAATGTATGGCATTTTCTTTTAAAAGAAGATCAATTATGTCTGAAAAATGCGTGGTTACTTCCAATTTTCTTTTTGGATTCCAACAGCCCTTACTAAGATCTGTTTTTCACACTTTGTATTGGTAGATACCCTCTTTAAGAAACTTGAGTTTTTCAGAGCATCCCGAGATACAATTAATACTGATAAGCAGGATACAGGTAACAATGCAGATACAGTACAGGTAAGCAAGATAAGCAGCACGTATGCACAGTAACAAAAGGCAACCCCCTTCCTGATCTTTACCTATGGAAACGAAAAATGTTCCTACCGGTTGGTTGTTGGAAATGATAGGAGCCCTGGTTTAAGCTTTCCAATACAAAGTTGTGTTGTATTAATCTGCTACTCTTTTTCTTCTCTGGCAGTCTTAAATTAGGCAACAATGATCCTCGTTGTTTGCGAAAAGGTGATGAGTGCACTCAAGCGACTGTGCTAACAGACTGTCCTCAAGATCCTCAAAATCGACACATTTGGTAAGCCAATCTTCAATTTACAGGCGTCTATTGCTAGAGTGGTTTTGAATTGAGTGTCTCAAGACCAAAACCAAGTAATTACTTTGGCCAATCACAACAACCTCAGTCAATCCAATAAACCAACCACTACTCAATTACATGAGACAGATGTCAGTCTCCGTCAATATTTCTTCTTAACCCCTCCCCATAACACCTGGTAGCGTTATGTGCAAGTTTGATATATATATTGATATAGATATATTGTCCTTCGTCTTTCCCTTTTCTTCCAGTTTGTTTAAGTACTGTCTGTCCCTTGCTAGGAGTAGCAACGGCCCAGGATATACTGTAAGTATATTTATTTTATTTTTTATTTTTGCCAATGGACCTGCATTTTTCATATTTGCGCCTGGCAAGTTGTAATGATGATGCAAGAAACATGTTAAAATGGAAATAACACAGACAAAAAGAATGTCTTTCAAATGTGTTGTAAAACGTATGTGAAAAGTGGATATTTTGCCACAAGTTAACGGCTTGAATTGCCCTGACGGCATTGCATTTTTACTTTATTTAAAACGAATGAAGTAAAACAATCAAATTGTTTTATTTTGCTCCAGACACTTCGTCACGATCTTATGACTTCATTTAAATACAAGGAAAACTACCCACTGTCTCAGTTAAGATCTTCTGCTTCTCCTTCTATATTTTCTTCTTTTCCACTGAAACCCACCACCTTCTTGTAGAAACTTCTCGTGAGCTTAGTGATTTTTTCTTTCCACTTCAGATTCCAAGGCGTGATCAATGAAGATTCCACGACTTTAGCTTTAATGTTTTGCAACATCATGGAATTTAATTATCCATAAGATGGTTGGGGAAAATAAGTAGTTACTAGTCAAATAAATGTTGCCACTAAAAGAGTGCTTGCCATTTCTGACTGTTTCATTTTAAGTCCTGTTCACACCAACGCATAAACATGTTTAAATTTTACTTCCTTTAACTACATTTTAGCCTCTTCATTCGATTAGTTTAAATGTGTACTACTCAGGCTACCTGGAATAGTAATCGTTGCAATAGAGTTCCTATTGGTAAAGATTTCATTCAAAATAGTACGGGGGACTAACGTATTGATATTTGGCAAAACTTATTTTAGACTAAATAACTCTTATCATCGTTTAAGCATTGGTGTGAACGGAAGTGAATGTTTTATGGAGTTTAAGTTGAAGTATTATGCACTGGTTGAAGTGCACCTGCAAACGCTTTGCTCAACAGATTTTCCATCCCGATACTATTTCAATTCCGCAAGCGAACTGATTTCTTCTTGCCCATTTTGTTGGCCACTTTGGCCACTGATATTTTTTCTTTGGGATTTTTACAGTGATATGCCGCGTACAATTGCCACTTGACAAATGTTTTTGACATCTGGTTTTAGTTCCGTTTCTGTTGGTTTCCGTTTCAATGGGAAATAGCCCAGGAACAATATCTCTTCTGGGTGGTTGGGGGGAGGGGGGCTAGCAATTCTCTCTCGCGCAAGCCCCCCACTCTCTCCCAAAGAGCTTGTTTGCAGGATAACGGGAGAAACATTATTGAAAAATTCACAAGTTTCGCGTTTTCGCGGGTTTGGAAAACAACTTCGCTTGTTGTTATAAGTTAGGATATTTTTGTCACTCAAATGCCAACAAACATAACGAAACAAAGGTTCGCTTTTCATATCGTTCTCGTAGTGTATAAAG
>Ga0126336_10000612_pt1 | contig 15436 bp, 8 predicted proteins | sample SidCmetagenome_FD_92530 | JGI IMG/M metagenome (GOLD analysis project Ga0126336, IMG submission 92530) | Coral microbial communities from El Islote,Puerto Morelos, Mexico - Siderastrea C C metagenome | ecosystem: Host-associated > Invertebrates > Cnidaria > Coral | place: El Islote,Puerto...
CCCAGAGAAAAACCCCAATTTCCCCAAAAAAACAAACACCCCACCCCCACACCAACAGCCGTTCCACCCCCCCCGGGGGGGGCCACCCCCCCCCCCCAAAAAAAAAAACCCCCCCCCCCCCCCCCCCCCCCCCCCAAAAAAAAATAAAGGAGTGAAAGCACTGTTTGCAAGGTGCCTGCTTCTCAGATCTGGGTTAAAAGTTAAAGCAAAAATACCTGGTATTTTTGGCAGCCAAGGAGAGCACAGTGCAACATCAAAGGTTATCTGCTTTCTCAAGCTACCTTGTCCAATTCACAGGTGGAATAAAATGTAGCATGCCTTCCAATGCTCTAAAAATTAATACACAAGTCCTTTCTTTTCTTGTAACCAACAGTTTTCAGAACTACAAGGCTAACATGTCCCCGTTAACTTGTGACCAAGGCCACTTTTTCTGTTTTGCTTGACAAACTATTCAAAACAGCTTTTCTTACATTTAGGAGTCATGGGCTGTATAGCAACTAACATGTCAAGTGAATCTAAAAGCTAAGAAATGTATGTGAAATATACAATTTTTTTTCAAAAATATAACAATTAAAAAAATGAAATACATGAATTACTTTAGAATGTAACACAATAATAAAAAATATAATAATAATAAAATAATATATTATGGCCAGCTGCAACCAGTTGCTAGTTACCTCAAAGAAATTCATTCTCCTCAACTTCAACATTCATGACCATAAATTTGTCATTTTGCTTAGGCCTTTAGCCAGTTGTTTTACCTGCATAGCACATGACCCCTAAAAGTAAGGAAAGCTTTCAAAATTCAGGAAACATCTTGGTACATAGTAACCAACAGAGATGTAAAAATTGGGCCTGTTTACAGCTCAGTATCATAAGCTTGCTACCACACTACCTGCCATTAATCGAAAGACAGGTAAAATCTATCGCACAGAAAAACACCAAGGCACGCTTCAAGCTATGACTAATTACATTATCTTTCCAGTAGATAAACATCTTTTCTTCCCGCTCCCAGTCTTACTTGACCAACCAGTGATCTATTTTGTATTTATTTTAATAAAGTTTAATACCGTGACTGGGAGAAAAGTAAATGTTCTTGTCGGAAGGAAATTTAGCATTAAAGCATTGAATTATTTTTTAACATCTCGCTATTTTATTGATAAGCCAGAATGTACAATGTGCAATTGAACAATTCTTATTTTACTGATGGTTTACAACCAATCCCTAGATATTCAAAAGACAATAGTGCAGCAGCCATTTTGGAGCTTTCAAAATGGCACTGATGATGCAACGTGGACACCAAGAATACTTCAACTCAATACACTGCAAATGCATTCCATAAAGCTAGCATATATACTATGGTATCAGAACTGACGGACATTCAGTTAAAAGCAAACCATAGTTCCAAATTTTTATAACTGTGTCTGCCAATGTATTATGCATGTAATGCTAGAACATGTCATGTTTAATTTGTCATGTCCATTATACATATTTCATATCCTCCCAGCTAAACTGAAACTTGCTTGTAATGCACTTATGGAGACAAAATCATTTCCAGGAGCAAGTATTTAAAATTGAGTTCCACACATAAGCCTTCAATGCAAGCTAGTTCAACTACAAGGAGACAAAAAGGGTCTACTGGATAAGGCCCTAGGCCTAGTCACCTGAGACATTCATTTACAGAAATCCTGTGTTTATCTATGAAATTCTTACAAGACAGTTCCTACTACCCTAACAGTCATTTAACCTTTTAATAAAATACTAACACAAGAATAAAATCTTCTTATTGCTTTCAGTACTGTTGACTCAAGATCCAGCAAAAATGACTTTCAAAGAATATTCTTAACAATCACAATGTGTCAATAAAAATCTTTTTTTTTAGTGAATGAAAAGAAACTTACAATTTACCAAAATGCTTACAAGTATGATTTCAGTCTATTAATCATATTACAGAATATAAGCAGCTACTGTTTACTTTAACAACATTGCAACAATGAAATGCCCATCCTCCATTAACTTGATAAAACCAGTTCCAAGAATAACCAGAACGGGTACCATTAATCCTTTTCCAGAATACCTAACTTTTTCTTAAAGCAAGACTGAACATCATTTACTAACATAAGTTACATTTAATTTTGCTTTAACCACCTTCAACCTTGGAAACCTAATGCTCCATGCAAAACAACCATTCTCAGTTAACAGCAAAATTACTACAAAATAATAATTATCACTGACAGTGGGTAAAATAGCCAGATAATGGTTTCAACTTTTCAGTTGCTAAGTTTTGAAAATTGCCACATTAGTGCCACTTTTTTCACTAAATAAAGGATAATAATGACAGAGCAGCAAGAAATGTAAAATTTCAGTCTGTTTTGTGGAATGACTTGCAGAGTAGAGCTACAAATATAAAACAAATTGAAAAAAGGTACTCCTGACATTAAGGGCAACACAAAGACAGACATGCAAATCACATTTGTATTATTTCTGTTTGACAAAACAGAGAACAAGCCAGTTAGGAAATCTCAGGTTTCATGCACGTACAGTACCGCTCAAATGTAAGTTGACACTCGATACTTGATCCTCATGAGAATCGAGTATCAAATCACTGGAAAATCGACTCAATTCTCCATACCCGATTTTTGGAAGAGTTGCCTAACAGGAACATTCTCGATTATGCATACTTGATTTGAGTTTTGAGAAAACAATTTCTCAAAGAAAGCATTATAGTTGCTTCTTTTCTGTTCGCAGTGGTGTCAAATTGCTGTCTTTTAGTGCGACCTTCAGTCGCACACCTGTAATTTATCATTTTGCCTCCCAGCTTACTTGAAGTTCTCTGTCCACGTCATGCAATGAATAAGCAGCTATCGATGTGACGATCTCTTCCAGAGCGCAATGTAACAAGATTTGAAGGAACTTAAAGACGGTCACAAAGCAAATTTTAATTGACTTTGAACATAACCCTCTGTTGGGTTACCGTGACTAATTTGCATGCCGCAAATTTGAATTCAAAACAAATTCAGATTAGAAACATCCTATGCCAGAGCCAAACCTGTCGTCAAAAGCAAAACTGGTGAATGTGACTTATATTAAAAACAGAAGTTGAAGATCTTACAAAGAGAATTGGAGCAAAATAGTAGGCTTTTTTCTGGGATTATTTTTAGTTCACAGTGCCCTGAATCTCAATGATGAACTAGTTGTAACATATAACTTATTGTAAAGTATTGGGCAGGTTTATTTTTTCTTTTCTTTTTTTTTTTTTCGTCTCATAGTGTATTAATAATTTGTACTGTTGTAATGAAGTGTAGAGTGCTGTATCATTTGTAATCTTGGCATAGTATGTTATTTGTAAAGTATCAATATTGTAAAGTAGTGTGAAGATTTCTAAACGCATTTAAAAATCATTTAAAAAAAATTACTGTGAGTCTCAAAATAGACAACTTGCTCAAGTGATACGGAAACAAGTTTCTTTGACAGACTTAATCCTGCAATTAAAATTATAGTCAAAATACTCAGCATGTTCCGCTCATGGGGATCATTATTTAGGAATGATTTTCATTACTCAGGAACGGATTGTATTATTGGAATCAACATTCCATTTTCAAATTGAAGATTGAAATCTTCCAACGGTAGACTCATTCGAAATAACAAATGTTGATTGGGTTGTTACTTACATAAACCAAAAGTTCACACGCGAAATACAAAACCTTTGGCAGTTGTTGGTTTCAATCGGTTCGACATTACAGGGAATTTTCCTCAATTTTCAGGAACATTTCTTGTGCACTTACAGCAGACTTGTTTTTAAGAAATTATTCTTCACAGTTTTATAGCAACAGACTGCTTCTTCACTTCTAAAAGTATTTGCAATTAATAATTTGTTGAGTGAACACAAATCAAGTCAAATAGGTCAAGCCGCCAACAGTCTTCCACTTGCACGTGATCATTCACCTCATATCAATAATAAATCAATCAGCATTCCTTATTTGGAACAAGGCTACCGTTGTAGCATTACAATATTCAATTTGAAAGTGGAATTTGATTCCAATAACGCAATCCGTTCCAGATTAATGAAAGTCATTCCCAAATAATAAGCGGAATACACTGGGTATTTTGACTATAAAATAGTAAATGAACCTCATGTTGAAAATCAAAGTCAATGACTGACAAATTTGCATAAACCGTGAAACCTGACCTCTTCAATGAGTGTCAAATGTCAAACGGTGTGTAACGCAGCAATCTTATCTTGATAATATTTGGTGAAAACAAGATGAAAAACCCTCCGCTGGAAATTTCAGTATTGAATTCAAGCAAGTTCACTTTTAATTAGAAACTGATTTACTGGTGTCCACGTTCACATGACATGCCACTGACAAATAATTAGGCGGCACAATGTGCCTAGGCACGTGCGGGCGTCTCATAAAATGCAATGCACATTCCCGAATTTACGGAAGTCAGTTCTCTTAGTCTCCGCGCGGGCTCTAAACAATCAGGCTCATTAGATTAAAAGCTAATCTCTGAAATACCGCACAATTTGCTCGTGATGTTAACTTTTTTCCATCTATAGCAATGACGTAACCAGATAGAAAAAAGTAACCGTAGAAAGGAGCGTAATTTTGTTGTTTTGAGTTTCGCAGCGTATTGAGGTAAAGTAAAGGTAAGCGTTGAAATGTTTATTTCTCAGGGTAGTATTGACAAAATACATTAGAATCACTGGTCGGCATTCGAACAATGGCCCTGTTGTTATCATGAAGTAAATTAAAATGGACCTGCATCGTTGTTTAAAAATAGATTGCAATTAGCCTGCACTCGTGTCGTTAGGATCTGAATGGAGCCCTTGCCTGAAGGCTGAAACATTTGTCGTGAATGCCTAAGGGCCGTACTTAACGATATCCCGGTTTAAGAACGATTTATTTCTCCAGGTAAAGCCACAGGTTTTCTCCTGGAGAGAGAGTCGTACAGAGGTCACTGGTTACAAACAAACAAAGTTCTCAAGTTGCATACATACATATATTCCTTACATAACTGGAAGTGCAAATTGTCCATAACAGGTCACCGGAAACCACGAACTACTAAAGTTATAAGGTTTAAAACCTTTTTCCCTTAAGAAAAGGGGAGGGGGAGGGGGGTGAGAGACTATGCGCCGCCTGTAAACTCTTCAGAATTAATTCTTGTTCTGAATGAACTGTCTTGCGTCAAATTTGGAAACTTGCAGAAGGTTTTCCGTGGATTGTTTGCTACATATCATGAAAAGTAGGATATTTTCAGTATCGAAATTTGTGCTGCTAAATTTTCTTGGCTAAAGCTGAGAAACTACACTCGAAAATCAATTTGAACTCAGTGCAGAAAATGCCACCTCCTGTTATTGAAATATTTGTAGTGTCTCGTGACAATTTGCTCACGTATTAAAAAAATGCCATTTCGGGTTCTGTATGGCAAAGCAGTGATTTTAACATCAAACTACTCTTTATTTGAGGGCAAATCCTTTATCAAAAATTTTATGATGCAAGTATTTACAGAGTTATTTCTTTGAGAAAGTCTAATTTTAAGGCACATGCTTGACAGCGTCAAGACAACATTTTTAATTGTCTTCTGTTAACACTTGCATTATTCTCAGCATGCATTCCTTTAATTGTGATTCTTTTGTTCTATCAGTCTACTGAGGAATCAGTCAAGCGACAAGCTCATTATTTTCTTGAGTCTCCACACTTGATTCGTAATTAAAGACTCAAAAGAGACTGTCAACTTACAATTGAGCGGTACTGATTTCACAATCATGAACAGAAAATGCAAATAGTGCACTCTCCAAAAACACAACATTGTAGGGTTCACTGGTTTTAAAAGAATGTTGCTGGTAGTGAGAATAGGACAGTATCTAAGTGTATACTTGATTTCTTGAGTCTTATAAAATTTGTTCTCTACAAGACCACATACTGTGGTTTGGTGAATAATCTTAGATTCACATTCATTCACATTCACAACACTCTCTTTTTTTTTCCTGCCTTGAGATTCTAAGATCAGCAGACTGACAACTTGTACTTCATAAGTTATTGTTAAAAATCATATTGAACTAGCCAGAGTTGTGTATATGTGAAAAAGAGGACTACAGTCCTCTACAAAATTGTTGAGATTCTTCAGAATGAGTTACACTTTTGACTGTGAATACCACTTTTACACAATAAAATTCTTACCCCTCTTCTTCTTATCGGTGTTAATGGCCACCAAAAAAGCCTAATGAATTGAAGTCCTTCCAAACAGTAAATAACAAAAGGAGTGAGAAGTGAAAGCATTTCTGTCATCTTGTCTGCGTTCCCATGCAAGGAAATCAAGAAATATGTGCACAAATTGCATTTGCTTCAATTAGTTCTGTCCAAGATTGTAGCTAGAACTAAGCAAACAATATAATAACAATATTTATATAAAACAATTAACTGCATAATTTCCTTTAGTAAAACATAGATGTTCTTGAAAGCTTCAATTTACTGTATGTGTAATGTTTGCAAAACCAACAATCCCTATTCCTGGCTACTATATCCTTCAGTGATGCCAAAATATCACTTTGACATAACATTTTGGCATATAAATGCTGTGTTTAATCTCTTACAGGTAATTAAGTATCTTTGTACTTGTATATGCTAGTTATTTGTTGTTCCCACTATTTATTACATAACTTATTTACTAAAATCAATGTAGTATTCAATTAAGCACTAAACAATTATAGCAATCCCCAAACCCACGTATGATCATCGCTTTAGAAGATCAGTGATCAATACATGGCTCAACTAAATACGTATTTTAACCCCCTTACCTCCAAGCTGTGATCAATATCTTAGTTTCCATAAATTTTGTATAACAAATTTCATTAGGATAATGGTGACGATGAGCCAAAACCAAATTTCTGCTAACATAAATTAGAGAAGTGTGAAAAACAAGGCGGTTAGTAATGTGATCTTGATATACAATGTAAACACAGAGAGCTACCTTTCTCAAAAAACAAACATACGATTGAGTGATACTTAATTTTTTAAGATTGAGCAAACAACAGTCTGTTTCATGTCTCACTGACCTAAAATCTCACCAAGTAAATCTAAGTTAGGTATTGATCCAGTGTACGTTGTTTCTAGATTACCTTGATTAACTGCAGACTGTTCCAAAAGAGAAGTGAATGATGGTGCTTTATCCAGTGCATTGAGTGGTGAATAAGCATTGAACTGTACATCGCTGCCTGCACCTGAAGGCCGTCTCTCATTCATGTCTCTAAGTGGCGCAGAAGCTGGAGTTAAAACTGAGTAACTGCTGTCAGGAGGAACCTTTCTTGCATCATTTGATGCATGAAATTTACCTCCTTGTTGAAACCCTGAGGTGGACTGTTGAGAAGCATTGCTTCTATACATAATGGACGAATGTTGTGATCTTGGCACTCCTGGGTTTAAATCAGCATTTGCTGAAGGGGGCCTCCCTGTCAAAAGAGGACCTGTTTGAATGGGACTTGAGGAAGGCATTCCCATGTTTGGATTCACTACAAAAGAATCTCTGTCAGCAGGGCCACTTTGGGAAGGATTTTGTAATACACCTCTCAGAAGGCTAGTTTGACTAGACGCCAAATTCTGTTGTATTCCATGAGAAAGATTTCCTGGTGGTTGGGTGTTATTGCGATAAATAGGGAAAGAGTTCCGCCGTTGATAGTGGTAAGCAGCCGCCAAATCAACTGCAGGATTTGAAAACCCAGATTGGTCCCCCTGAAAGCCAGCAACTTGCCGTTGGTACTGTGAATTAGAATTGAGGAATGTTTGATTCTGTAAAGGAGGCATTGAGTTCTGCCGCTGATATTGTGGTTGTGATCTTGGCATTGAGTATCTTACTAAATCTTGTGAAGCCACTGGTTGAACTAACACTGCTCCCTGTGATGTAGACTGAACTGGTTCACTCTGAAACCTTGGGGAATATAACTGTTGAACTTGTGGTGGCATGTGGGATAGTTTTGGTGATGGTAAACTGTTCTGAGAAAAACCATAAAATGATTGTTGTTGCTGTTGTTGTTGTTGTGACTGTGTTGATGGACCTCTTTGATACTGTAGAGCCTCATACTGCCGGGGAAAACCACCAGCAATAGAAACTACTGGATGATTTTGTTCCTGAAGCATTTGTTGCTGGTCGCTTGGAATCATAGGCATACGTCCAGAATATTTTCCAGTTGAGTAAGGACGTTGTAAGCCAGTTGACTGTTGGCCTGCTGAACCAAGGCCATATTGCTGACTTGGAAATTGGTGGTTTGCATGGTCTTGGCTGTCAATGTAAGGTACTACTTGCTGAGCTTGAGCAAGCTGAGACTTGCGAGCAAACTCTTTCAGTTGATGAGATTTTGGATGATGACCTCCCAGCTGATTTTCAGGCAACTGGTTTCTGTCATCAACATAAGCTGGTAATGAAGGATTAGCCTGTTGCTGAACTGCCTGTACAGGTGCACCATCCTCGTTAAAACGTGCTTGGATAATGTGATCAAAAAATTCTAACTCCTGCTGAATGTACTCTTGACCTGCCTGTGAGTGAAATTTAGAAGACTGTCCGGGTACCTGGTTCAAACCAGTGGTCAAAGTCCCTGGGCCGTTTTTAGAAGGTGTGGGTTCCTCACAAGACACAATTACAGATTTCTCCTGTTTGAAATCCGGCGGTGCAAACGAAGCAGAGGATAATCCAGGCTGACTTCCATTGGCGTAACTCTCTGAGCCGATTGTGGTTGATATTCTGGGTGTATTCATTGAACCATCGTGAATGTACGAATTGTCCCCAACATCGAAATGAGACTGATGTATTTGTGTTGATGTATGATCGACTTGGTGGGTATCATCAACCGACGCCACTGAGTTAGAGCCTTCTGGAGCCTGCAGAAGGACACCGTCTTGTCTCTGAAACTTACTCACGTATTCCCCTCCACGGTTGTTATCATCGTTTGATGGCGCAAACGAGTTCAACGAACTGTTCATATTCTGTTCATGTTTTCTCTTTTTCTGTAGGAGTTGCTGCTGGCAGAATAAGATAAAATTGATCCACAGTTAGCGGAATGAAAAAGTGCACGTGTGTTATACACAAATCCCAAACTAAACAATTGGATACCGTTAATAACAGACTAGCGTTTAATATACGAGAACATCTGTTGAAATCGGTTCTTCACAAAAAATAATTCCAAATGCAACAGATAAAACTAGAAAACATACCTCACGTATGTGCAAGATAGCATTTGTGGACTTGTCGAGCCCGTTTGGCAGCTGTTGTTGTGGTTCTACTTTGCCTTCGCCGTCATTTTGCTTTGTTGCCTTGCCGTTTACATTCATGATTGATCGATTGCGATTATCCAAAGCACGCTGGTATAGAGTCATTCCTTCTTGTTTCTCTATGTCATGTACAGCTGAAAGTGACTGTGCATATTTATTCTCGCAGGTAGCATGATGCTTTCTGTACCCACCGATGCGGTGTCGTAACCTGTCCATGACTGCTTGGTGAGTCTGGTTTGAATGTCGTGGTGAAGACATACCGGCGGCAGTTCGAGAGCTCGTTTCGCTCATTCTGAAAGCTTTACTCATATACTATTCCCGAATGCTCATGATATCAAACACTGTAACACCAATATGGCATCCGAGGAGTGTTTATAACTCTAAAAAGAGTAGAACAATCGCATGAAGGAGTTTCTGTATGCGAAGACTTGCTCACCAGAGCATTCCAACAACACTGATACTGCGTCGGCCATATTCGACAACAGCTCGGTAGATCGTGACGTCACGAGGGAGAGTTGAAGAGAGTTGTCTTTCATCAATTTTGCCGTCAAAGGCATTTGCGTGCTTCCAATTGCACTTACAAGGTAGCGAAATGTTTGAAAAAAAAACTGAGAATGCCTGCCGAGCCAAATCTTTTTCCTTTGGGACTAAAAGATCCGTGAAAAAGTATCGTACTCGGCGTGGTTGAGTTGGCTTACTTTTAAACATATACCCTGTGGATGTTGTGCAACTTTATGCATGTTTGTGGGCAAGAAATTGATATTTAATTCTTCATATCGATTTGTAATTTACCCGATTTTTCGAGAAAGGATTCCATGACCTTGATAATGCACCGTGAAAAATAAAGCACTCAGAATGAACTGTTTATTTTTATTGTCGCGAATATAATGGGGTATTTCATGTCCAGAGCGCCAGAAGCCACTTTCATTACAAATTTGCATCATGCTTATAAATGACATCTCATTGGTTAATTTTCTTTCACGCCAATAGCACCGTGTTATGAATTATGCTGATTGAACATTTGCAATTGCTAATACTTCCGTTACAGTTGTCACGCCGTGAACGATGTATAAATATTGTTTTCGTCTTGTTTCAGCCACGTTAAGAATTAATATCAAACATTAATAAATAAATCCAAATACCATGTCAAAACAGTACCTTACAAATCAGTAAAGTGATCTTTAATTTCAGATAGCTATAATTGTCTTGGAAAAGGCACCTTTCCGTTGCCAAAAGTAAGTAAAAAAGGGAATATCAGCAAAGAAACGCAATAAGCATAAAAAACAATAAACAATAACAATGAAGCGAGATGTATATTACAAAACATAGAGGCAAAGAAGCAACAGATTAGAAACGTCTCAGATTATGAAATGACATGGATCTAATCAACATACTCTCCTTAGATTAATGGTAATGAAGATATGAAATAATCGTTTATGTGGACTGCAGATAAAATTAAGAAATGATGATGCTCTTCGCAGTTAGAGATTTGGGCCAACTTATTAGCAATTGAAAAAAAGACAACCTGAAAAAATTCAGGCTTGAATGGTTTTTTTGGGTCATAATTTCCATTATCAACTGCTTAAGTTATCTCTAACTGTGAAGATCATCATCATTTCTTCCTTTCTTTCTTTTGTCCTTAGACTGTGACAAATCATGTCAGAAAACAACTATACAAGTTTTCCTACAGTTTATTTTTGTGGCCAAGATAATTAGAGCTGCACCCCTTCCATGTTAAATCAAACTGCATGGGAGCCACACCATCTAGATGTGAGAGAGACTATAAACCCTCGCTACAAAACCCAGGGGAGTTACCAGACCACTTTCAGCCCCATTTTGCAACCCTATTCTAGACTAGATGCCAAAAATCCCTACCCTATCCCACACTGGCTAGTTTTGGATGTCTGACCGCATAGTGTTAATTTCAATGGAAAACTGAATCTGTTGATCAACAAAGTTGCCATGGTTGAATTCACGTTTATTTCCGAGTTTTTCAGACCCTAGGGATGCAGGGGGAGGAAGGGGGAGCACAGTGCGGAGAGCAGTCACCTCCCACCAGTGTGGCCAAGGTTCGATTCACCGACTCAGTGAAATGTGGGTTGAGTTTGTTGTTGGTTCTCGTCCTTGCTCCCAGAGGTTTTTCTCCAGATACTCTGGTTTTTCCTTCTCATTAAAAAACAAACATTTCCAAATTCCAATTCAATCTGGAGCCCTGGCCACCCTAATTAGCCTAGAGTTAGCTTGGTGCACCCTGTCTAAACAATGTAATTTATTATTTATTTTTATTTTATTTTTATTATTTTTATTTTCACACCACTAATATTAGTTTCCCAGTGATTGCTACCCTATTCTAGACCAAAACTCCCTGATTTCTGTACTTCATGCCAGACCAAACTGCTTGAAAACCATACCCTTCACAGTGGCTGGCACATACCTATATAGGTTATATGGGAGAGTACCCCCATGGGCTACAAAAACCAACTGTAGTAGATTAACTGGAACAAACTCATCAATGTACTCCACCAGAGAAACCATATAGTCAGAATGACAGGCAACTGGAACCTGCCATCTGATTTCCTTACAACAGAAAAGGAAAGGGGGATTCGCCGATAACCTGTGCGCAATGTAGAGATTACAACCCCATTTGATGAAAAATAGAGAGTATAATTAGCCCCTATCCCGAGTGCCGAAAGCTGATCTTCTAGGGGGGGGGGGTCCGAGGGCATGCCTCCCCCCAGGAAATTTTACAAATTTAGGTTCTCTCAAGTGCCATTTCCTGCATTTGGACATCATGGAGAAACTGGGTGAGAGATTATACGAGAAGAAAGTGTAGTATGAAATGTTTCACAATGACAGATTGCAAAAAATCCTAAAAATTAGCCAATTTTTTTCCTAGTTTTCAGAATAATTTTAATAATAAATTGGGAGAAGTTGATAAAGATCAGGAGAGCAGGAGGGAAGAAGGGGTTGCAATCTCTGGCAATGAGCCAGTGACGAAGAATTCATTTCAATCAAGGGAATATGATGTCTCATAATCTCTTGTTCTAATTTGATATGCAGTGGGAAAAACAGTATCCAGAGACACGTAACGGCAAATTGGTGGCAAACATGGCCATCACCTTTGCCAATATTTTCATGGCCAAGGTTGAGACAGACATTATTGACATTATTATAAGCCCATGCCTTCAAAGACAGTTACATTGGAAAAGACACATCGATGATGTAGTCAAAGAGAAAATAGGCTTAAAAAGCAAATAGCTGCTACCACTCGACCATGAAATTTACGGCTGAAATCCCAGAACCCGAATTTTTTGCTATTTTTGTCATCTCCTCCAGGAATGAATTCTTCAAAAACAACATTTAATAAAATATGGAACATGCACTTACAACAAAAGACTGCATGTGAGAGGTTACCCATGTAACCAAATAGATAAAAGCGACTTCGTTTTAACATGCAAGGACAACCTTAGGGAAAAAGCATGGCATGAGCAATTTCTAGTGGATCTTTGTGAAGACAAAAATAAATAAAAGATAGATAAAAGCAACTTCTTTTTACTAGGCAAGGACCACCTTAAGAAAAAAATATGACAAGAGCAATTTTTAGTGGATCTTTGAGTAGAACAGGATCACAATTAAGTTAATAAAACAAATTTTAAAAATGCATAGATGATCAAACAGCTATGGAAAGTGTCTTCTTTTCGATCTTGCCCAGCCTATTGGTCCGGCAGAACTAGACCTTCCTTGGGGGTCAATGATCAAGAAAATTAAAGCTATCATTTCAAACCACCATGAGTATAATCACATCGCAGGCCCCAGCCAAATGAATTCATCATTTCCATCTGAAATGCCATTCAACAATGTTGAATTTGGAAGGCAAAATACAGTTAAGCTCTTAGTTGAATAACGTTAAATGATTTTGGGTGTTGATTGTCATCAAACACTCCCGTACAACAAAGCTCCATCCAACAATGTTGGATAATGTTGAATCTGTCTGGCCAAGGTCCATGTTACTCCTGTTATAGAGAGCAAAAAATGGGAAGGGAGGGCATAGAGTGTGCATGGGGAGGATGGGGAGAGAGTGTGCATGGGGAAGGAATGTCTATAACTACAGACATAGTGCCAGTACACAATAAAACGTCTGCAGAGTATTGTCAGAAAATTCTGAAAAAAAAAAGAGAAAATGAATAAATGTTTGTACTCCTGGTTCTAGAGAGAAAGTTAAAAAGAAAGTGTGTAAAAATTAACACATAACACATATCTGTTCCACATAAAACCTTCATACCTCGCACTGCCCTTGCAAAAATGCTTGCTGTTTGTAACAAGCTTGCAAGGTTTAAATCAAATCTGCAAATTTGAACTCTTGACTGAAGACTCTGTTCTAAGTTTTAAATATGTTTACAGGAGAGTTGTAATTAGTATTTTGTTTTAAATATATCTGTGAAAAAAAGAAAAGTCCTTCTTACAGTTGAGAAATCTAATACCAGGAAATTCACCTTGTATAGCTTGTCCATCACAGGTATTCTAAAAAGTCTGTTTCTGCCCCAATGCCAAGCTCTGTGTTATACACAATATCTTCATGGAAATGATCAATGAGAAATAAGCCAAAAGCATTTATCTTTCATCAATATCTCCTGGCCTGTCATTATTGGTGACAGATTTTGCCTTTGTCCAAGCCTGTAGCAGGGGGATGGGCAGGGGGGCTCGAGCCCCCCCCCCAGAAAAAAAACATTACAATTAATGTGCCAAAAATATGTAATTAAAACAAATTTATGTGCAACAATCAGTCTTGAATGCTGATGCTAAAAGTGCCTTTTACAATTTCACAACCTTTAACAAGGTTCGATATCTGTTGTGGAGTTGATGAAGCACTAGCCACCTGCAGGCAAGTGGGCTTCAAAACTCTACTAGCTAGCCCACCGCACATTTCAGTCGCCCAGGTCCCTTACCAATGTCTTTCTTCACCCATATCACCTTGAACTTGGCAGTATAGCTTAAGACTGCGAAGGACCTTAACACCCTTAATCGCTAAGCGACTGCTGTGTGTTTTCTGCCCAACGTTGTAAAACAAGTCCAAGGAACAAAATTATATTTATCTCACCAATCGAGTGACATTATAAACCACGTAAGCGTTTACGAGGGTTAGGTAAAACAGGTCCACAGTTTGTAGATTAGCTGTCGAAATGTTTGAATTTTAACAAACCTTGTAACTTTAAGGATACTTTTTTAAAACTGATGCTATAAATCTTGTGGATGTTGCCAACAACTTTGTCGACGAAAAAGCAAACAGGAAGCAGGTGTTTGGCAATTTTTCAACGAAGGACGTCCCCAAAAAGGTGTCCTTTTTGACGAAATCGACACAAACTGTGGCTATCTGACATGGATTTTTGTATGCCTTGTGACCCATTTGTTAATGTCTGTAGTTTGACAGGGTGGGGGTGGGGCTTTGACTAGGCCACTTTGCTAAGCCCCCCCCCCCCCAGTTATTTAAGCCTTGCTACGGGCCTGTTGTCACATAATATACAAATATCATTACATGAGAAATCACCAATTAGCAGTTTGTATCCACAGTCTCGCTGATTCAGTGGGCTTCCCAATAGCCTCCCTGAATTTACATCCCCACCCCCCTTCCAAAAAAAATGCTTTTCCTGGTTGAGATCCTGGTGTTTTCAGTGGGCATAGAATGACCCTCCTCCCTAAACTGCCCCTTCCCTCCCCACCTCCCCCCACTGCAGCACAGTACTGTAATCTTCCTTGTATTTGTCCTGCTGGATGAATCTCTTTAATATGTAAGTTTCCAGCTCTATTCATTACACTAGACTAAAACTGCCTGTTATCTATTTTTGTTGTAGGATAAGGTTAACCTTGTATACTTAAACCAGTTACATGATTTGGAAAGATTTTCTCCACTCGCTCAAGGAATTGAATAGTGCTGAAAATTTGTGCTTTGGCTCATTTCTTGATGATCCTGATTCACCGTCATCGTTATCACTTCTGTTGCGCCACAAGGCACACACAGCTAATTGATCTTGATTTTTCACCCTACTCAGGGTGGGAATCCCATGTGAAAGAGGCAGGGATGCTTGTTGTCTCATTCAAAGGCATATTACATTACAGTTTTTTTTTTTTTTTTTTTTTTTGTTTCCTTTTTGGGGGTGGGGGAAAAAAAAAAA
>Ga0126336_10000613_pt1 | contig 15434 bp, 13 predicted proteins | sample SidCmetagenome_FD_92530 | JGI IMG/M metagenome (GOLD analysis project Ga0126336, IMG submission 92530) | Coral microbial communities from El Islote,Puerto Morelos, Mexico - Siderastrea C C metagenome | ecosystem: Host-associated > Invertebrates > Cnidaria > Coral | place: El Islote,Puerto...
CTTTCCTTTACTCTTTCTTTTCTGTATATATGTCTTGTTGGCGTAAAATTAAACAATTGGCCTTTGAAAATTCGCCGGGGAGAAGAAAATGGTGTTTTTTTTTTTTTTTTTTTTGGGGGGGGGGGGGGGGGAGGGTAGAATTTCAAGGAAATAAGTTCGACAGGGCTAGAGAAATAAAACGTGTGAGAGGGAAGGACAAAGTATGACAAGGACGGAAAAGGTAGGACAGAACGATAAAGGTACGATAAGGAGCAAAACAGAGGAGATAACTCAGTGAAAAGGGGAATTTTTTACCGAGGAATTTAACGTTGAGTGAGAAAGATTGTGTGAATATTTTACAAGTAGAGCTTTTGTAGAAACGGACAAAATCTACAAGTATTCAAATAGAAATTTGTTTATGAAAAAAACTAAGCAGTCTTTCAAAAATAAAAGTCCCTTTCAAATTCTTCAATATTCACGCGTCAATAAAGAGTTACCGACCAAATTAAAGGGACACTGTCACCAATATCTAGATAACTTTGGAAAGCAAAAGGACATATTCAAATCAGCGGAAATCCAAAAATACTGGTTGAATTTCGTTTAAAATTACTCTACCAGTTCTCTGAGACTATAATTGAGCGTGTTTTGCTGCGGAACGCTAGGATGGATATGGTTACAACTTGAAAACATCAGGCTGATGTTTCCAAGTTTTCCCTTTGTTTCTTGGAAAAATCGCCAGTAACTGACTATGGTTTGTTCTTCCTTTGAGAAAATCATTTGATTTCCTTTTCTTGAAGTTCTTGGAGTATTCTGTGTACGTGAAAAAGCATTTAATTCAAATTTCAGCACATTTTCACCCCAAAACGTAAAAATCCCCGTGACGGTGTCCCTTTAACATGCGTTAGAAAACATGTCAAGTGTGTGAACATTTTGTGAAAATGTCAAAGCTGTGGCTTTGGTAGAAAAGAAGAAAATCTTGTGTGAATATACAAAACATGGAAAATTATCATCGAGGAAACTTGTTTATTGTTTAATTCAGTTTATTTAGCTTCTCCATGTACAACACGAAAAGGAAAAAAATAAACAATTAAATAAGAGCCAAAGAGGGGGACTTTGAGGCACTTTGGTTAAATTTGAACGCCATTCACCAAGATCATGATACTCTTATGTCACATGATATTTTCGGCGTTGTTGACAGATAACTGTCAACACGTACTTAGAGAAAAATGATGGCCCTAACCTTTTTTCGTCCATAACTTTGCGTAGAAACAATCCTTTTTCCTAAAACTTTTTGTGAAGGAGAGGTTTAAATAATACCTATCTGAAAATAACAAAAGCGTACTTTTTAAAAACGTGGTCAATTTTGGGGTACCGTAATACCTTAACACACATCTCAGTAAAGGGGGGATTTCCTTTTCTGGTTGGCAGCTGAAAGAGCGACAAAAATAGTAATTATTAACAATTAATTATGAAACAACAAACAGCAAAAAATATTCCTTTGTTTATTTGTAATCAATTAAAAGATAAAATCATTTGTTTCCTTATTCGCAATCATAAACTAAAACAAAACTGTAATTTAAATGAAAGCGTGGAAATTCCATTGTTCTCCTAGAAACACGAAAGAGGCGCGTCATAATCTTTTGGGGAAGCAGCCTTGACTTTCCTTGCAAATATATTACATATCTTTGACTTGCTAATAGGCTGGTTAAATAGAAAGTAAGTTTGACAAAACAGTTTACAGAGAAATCACTGTATTGTCTCACTGTACCATGAAAACTCAACGACTTATTGCAATGCTACACATCACCGTTGCGACACGTAAGAACTACGCTTCTTACAGTTCCTTCATTCTAGGAATGGACCTTATTATTTTCGAAGGGAAAGAGTAGGCGAAGGGGGGGGGTCAGTTTTTTTTCTGCCCGAAGTATTTTTTCGAGCCTTTAAAGAAATGGAGGAATTTTCTTTCACTTGTTTTAATACATTTCATCGCTTTCTTTCGCTGTACAAGATTTTTTTTTTTTTTTGGTATTTGCGCAACCATCCCCCCCCCCCAAAAAAAAGGAAAAAAAGAAATAAAAAGGTCCGCCCCTAGATTAGCCAGTTGTCACGGAAGCCATGAAAAAGGTTTTAAAAGATGCAAAAACGTTGCCAAAGAATTATCAAACCTTTGTACGAGTGACAACGGTGCGCGTAGAGCTGTAAGCCATGCACTCCCAGTTGTCAAATACTGTGATGTGATAGTAAGGTTTTCATCTGCCGACAAAATCCAAGTGTGCGACCATAGAAATGAAAGATTTTGACCAGTACTTTCATGTGGCGTTGTTTGTCTTTAAACATTTTCCAAGATAAAATTTGAGAGCGCCCTTTGAAACGAAGGGTTAAAGACAATTCAAAAAATCTCACTGTTCTAAGGGGAAACAATAGTAAACGGTGAGAACAAAATTCAACAGAGGTAACAAACGGCCATTTGAACTGTACATTTTCGATCTCAGAGCCAAGATTCCGACCGGCAGCACAATGTACAAGACATAACATGGCCAGCGCTCAGTTCCGTTTTTTGTCGTTTGAAGCGACTACGAGCACTACTATTCTCCAGGAGTTGTGAAAAGTGAAGCAATGTCCTTAGAAGAACATTTTCGAGCGGTCGTTACACCGTAGATGATCCCTACTCCCACATATCACACACGCCTTAAGTCCCCCGGGGCCAAATGCCCGGTGGGGCTGAACGACCGGCGGGGGTTCTGATGATTCAGAGTCTGTATCTTCGGCAGGCGCGTCTTTTCTTTGGCTACTCTCACTAACGGGTGCAGTCCTGGGAGGCTGACTCTGGACAAAATCATCAAACCGTCGCCATTTCACTGCATGCCCGGATTGTCGCTGTTGTTGTTGTTGTTGTTGTTGTTGTGGCTGTTGTTGCCGCATACTACCTGGCGTGTTTTGTTCTTCGCGTACATCGCTCCGCCAATTCATACTGGCGTCAGCCCGTGTTGGAGCGTTACGTGATGCACTGCTAGCTGGCGCGGAGGCTTTCGTCTTTGACTTGGTACCCAGGACCGTCATGTGCATTGTCGTGTCCCCACCATGGGTGGGAAGGGGAGCAAGTCCTGGGGGAGGGCGTGAAAACGTTTTGGACTGATTAGGTGGCTTTGTACCGACAGAAGGCTTAGTACCAACAGGACCGCTTTTACTCACTTCCGACGAAATATTCTTAAGCACAGCGCTGTAAGACATGGAACTCACAGGTTTACTCTGTTCTGGGCTCGTTTCTGCAGAGGTGCTTACACTGACAGGTTCGGCAAGAGGTGGGGGAAAAGGAACCGTCCTTTCAGACACATCAATTAAAGGTTCTGTTAATGAGAAAGGCACATCCTCGGGGGGCCCCTCTGAGGAGCGCCTTCTCTCGGCCTTGCTAACAAATTTGCGGGGTCCGCCCCGGCTGTACGGAGTGCCATCGTGTCCGGATGGTTCCCCCTGAGGACTAATTTTTCTTGTCGGTGAAATTCTCGGTCCTCCATTGTCTTGATTGCCGCTAAGCAGGAGTTGCTGTAGTTCCTGGTTCAGTTTGTTTATTTCAATATTTTGTTCGAGTGGTTTGGTTGGTGACGGGGATTTTGAAGTTCTCTTTCGTTCTTGGGTAAGGTCAGAAGTAAGAGCAGTCTTCTTGTCTGTGGTCGCTTTTGGAATCTTTTTTACAACTTTCTCTGGAACCTTTTTTACATCTCTCTCCAACAGACCTTGAAAAGTGAGATAGAGAGTAATTAAAAAAGGGTCGACGAGGAACATGTTACATTCTTTAAAAAAAGAGGGAGCTGTAAGGCTGTTCTAACTTACGAGTGTCTGAATGAGATACTTAAGTGTGGCCATTCAAATGAAAGCTACTGAGCAGTACTTTCCTGTGGTACTGTTTATTATGCTGTACAAGGTGGTTCTAACTGTTGAGGCTGTGGATGAAATCCTAAAGTGTGACCATTCAAATGAAAGCTGCTGAGCAGTACTTTCCTGTGGCTCTATTTAATATGCTATAAAAGCTGTTCCTAAGGCCTATGGAAGAAATTCTACAGTGTGATCATTCATATGAAAGCGTATTGTGGAATTTGGTTCAAGACATTAAACAGAGAATCTAAGCCGTGGGTTTCGATACTGCACTTTGGCCGAACAATTAGGTGATAAATTTAAATACCAAAAACAAGGAGAAGGAGAAGGAGAACAATTCTCACCTTTGTCTAAATACATTCTGGTTTCTAAGATAACACCAGGAGGAAATCCCGCTTCCTGAGAAATCCATAAATAAGTTAAAAATCAGTACATGATACTAAGTGAGTAAGTAAGTAAGTAAGTAAGTAAGCCTTTTTCCACGTTCGATTTGTTCACCGATTCCTTGGTTCAAAGGTATTGCCCGATTTAAAAATTTGTGAAAAATCAGGCCGATTCTCAACCGCGCTTCGGGCAGAAAAATCGTAAGGTGTAAATTGACCTTAAAATTTAACGAATGTTCACGTCGTAGAGATACGGAACAATCAATGCTAGCTAAAAGAAAATAGTTTGTTGTTGGTTTCGTCACACATTCAAATCACTGTTCACGAAAAGCTACTTATCCCCTCCCCCCCCCCCAAAAAAAAATTACGTGTAAAATGATCACAAAAAACTCTATACTGATAATATAGCTAAACTAACTTAGGAAGTTATTCTGACAGGTCACAATCTCTTCAAATTTAATTTAACCACTCGCAGGCACTTCCCAGACGAAACTATTGCTATGTAATTGCTGTCATTTCTTAGATTATAGTGACCTTCTAGGTAAGGCACAAGTTTAGTGCGAGTCCAACTCATCATTTTCAACTAGCTGCAATCTCGGAGCCCTCGATACCTCGCGTATCCGACCAGCAGAAAAGGCAGGTCTAGAACCCAGATCTAAGTAGCACGTAGTGCTGTCGTAGTCATCAAAAGTCGTGAAAAAATCGAAAATGGGATATGGCGGCTCTACAAGAAGTTTTCTCATTTGTCAGGTTAAGAACAAGGCGCAGCATGCTTACTGAGAGAATCAGAACTGTGAGCACTTTGATTTGTCCAGAACCAAAACACTGATGAATATATATATATACGAATAGCAGTTAATGACATTGACCTCGTGTCTGCATCTTTGAACATCTCTTTTTTCGTATTTTTATTGCAGTTTAACTTGGATTATATTGGTAGCAACATAACTGATGTTTAACATTAAGACCAAAGTGTACACAGTTTTATGTTTTGCGCAGCGAAATCCTTCTTACCTGAAGTGTTCCTTTCAACTCTTCCCAGTCAGCAGTCAGGAGAGAGTCCTGGAAATTAATCAGTCAAACAACAGATAATTATGGAAAGAAAGTTTAAGAAAGAAAATAAGATGAGGCTAAAAGTTAGCGGGAAAGAAATAAAGGCATACACTTCCTTCAATTTCAGTTTTGGTTCGATTTCAGTTCATCGGATGTTTATAGGAAAACTGCTCTCACTTTTGTTTACCCGTTATTGCTCCTTAAACGACCAAAAAAAGACCAATAAATTTGTTGCTGATACTGTTAAATTGATTGAGTTTCTTACACAATGGTTTTCTGAATTGGCTCAGTAACTATATACCTCTAGGAGGGCAAGAGTCGCAAAGAAAACTTTGGACACTTTGATTTGTATAGAAACAAAACACTAACGAAAGCTGTCGCAGTTAGTGACAGCAAGCTCAAACTCACCCGAATGCAGTTGTCGAAGAACTTTGGCAGCAAATCCTGCAGTTTGAGATTCTTAAGCATTGCTTTGACTTTGCTGTATGGATCCCATTCTGAACAGAACAAGAAGACAACCGTAAGCCAGGAAGTCATAATACCACGTTTACAAACTTCATGTTATCCCCCAGGTAAGTAACTAATGGCGACAACATACTCTAATGAACTTGGAGAATTTATTTGTTAAATGTTCTTCTTGCAGGTAATTAGAAAAGAAAATTTGATGCAGTGAAAAGATGTTTTACCTTTACTGTCATCCTGGTCATCAGTCCCTTCCTGCTCCTGCTCCTCTGTGACGTCATCCTCAGCAAACACTTCACCCTCAGTAAATTCATTCCCAGTCTCCTGCTCGTCTTCTTCCTCGGTTTTCCAGCCTGACGCTCTTAAAAGCAAGATGTCCAGTAAAGTGCTTTTCACCATCCTGTCAGGGTAAAGCAAAAATGAAATTAAAAGGCTAGACAAGTCAAAAATAAAATCTATCTGTACAAATACCGTTAAGAATCTTTACAGATATCTTTCAAACAACACTTCTTTGACAAGAGTAAGTGGAGTTTATAACTAATGTAATTTGCAACAGGTATTGCTACAGGTATAAAGTTATTTACCATCCCAATTCCAGGGCCAGACCTTGACTCAGTTACTGGTAAATAAATGTGATTTTAAATTTGTGGGTGAAATCCTGCTGTTAGGGTGTTATGAAAAAACTCGGACGTTCAAGGAAGTGAACGGTTAAACAAAAGTTAAACACTGAAAAATACACGCTCTTGCTTCTGTGTCTTAGATACTTAAGTTTATCTTACTAGCAGCACTCGTTACTTACACTGCAAGATCCTGTGACAGAACAAGGTCCCTGATTGTTGCAAAATATCTGGAAATCTCATTCCTGAAAACCATTTAAGAAAAGAAACAATTGGTAAACTTAAGTGAGCAGTTGATTGTGGCATTCAGAAAGGATCCTTATGGGATGTGACTCTTGTCATATCGATGACGTAGTGCTACCCAGATATGGAAGCTCATAAGGTAAAGTCTGGGACATAAAAGACCGAAAGTCAATGAGAGTCAAGAAGTTAACTCTTTGAGAGTGTATGGGAATCAATAAGAGTGTGTGAGAGTCATTAAGAGTGTGTGAGAGTAAAGAGCAGAAGTAAGAGTGAGGTTTGAACACCAATAGATTCTGATAACATGAGAGTGCCTACAAGTGCGTTAGAATTTGAAGGCAAATGAAAGTGAGAGTTCTTGTCAAAGTTACTCAACTATTCTAAGGATAAAGTTTTTGTTAACTAAGAACAAAATAATCAGACTCCTCAATGAACAAACTAACCCTTCTGTTTGGTCAATAGTTGGTCCTGTAACCTTCAAAAAGCTCTTCAGACAGACAGCGTGAAGGCTATGAATTTCCACTGAATCAGCCTGCGTGCAAACACAACAATGTCTCAATCTTTCTTTTACAAGTACATAATGTACCACGCTCCAACAAGCATGGTACTTAGCAAGTCATCGAAAAAAAAAGAGGCATTTTTCACAAACACTGAACAGGATTTTTAGTTGAGGGTGGGAGAGGGCAGGATGGAGATCAAGTAAAAATTGTGCTGAATCAAAGAACCATTTAATTACCGTAAGTCCAGTTTTGGATCACTTACATTAATCAATGGACGTGTAGCTACAAAATTAATTTTAAGTTCAAGATGAACTAGGGCTGCAATGATACACCAATGCATCGGTGAACCACGATATTTTTTCTAACGATACGAATATCGATATCTAAATAAGATATCGCGATATTACGATACAATAAAATATGCTAGATCAACAAATTTGGCAAATCACTGTCTTTAATATTCCTTACCCAAGCTCTACATTTTAACCCTTGTAAGGCGATTTGATGTTGTGTTATTACTGTGTTAAATTTATTATTATGGAAATAAATTACTTTAAAGTAGCGTAAGTTGTTAGTAACTAGTTTTCTCACGCACAGTACTGTATCGTATCGTGTATCGTATAGTGGCCGTTGTATCGAGATATGTATCGTAACATGGGAGAATGTATCTAAGAAAACAGTTCTGATTTTGAGGACAATGGAACAAGTTTCGTTCTTTGTTGAGGAATGGGAAGGGGTGGAATGGATATCAAGAAAAAATGTGGTAAATAAAACAAACATTCAACATAAGTCCAGTTCAGGATCACTTACATCATTAAAGGATAGGCAGCTAAAAAATTTAAGTTGAAGGTGAACTGGAAATACTTCCAGTTGTATGGATAATGAAAATAGAAAACAGAGCTCACAGTTATTAAGCAGATCACGTTTTGTATGAAAAAGCCCTTACTAATGAGTCATTTTGGACTGCCGACCGATATTAAAAATATGGAAAAGCATGGCTCACAAAAATAACCTACATGATGCTCTGTACTCGTAACCTACAATCCAAATTTAGTCCACAACAACTGCTTGAAAGGTGACAAGTTGCAGAGTATATTCTAAAAAAGGAAAATTGTTGTGTAGGCCCAGCAAAGTTTTGGAGAAACAATTCTGATCAGAAAAGGTAGTTACAGCATATGTACCGAAAAGTGCAATTTTGTGCTCCAGGCTCTCTGCTATGTTAGTAATTTATGAAACACACACGGACTGAGTTAGAGAAGGGTATAAATTTTCCAGCTTACAATTTTCACTTTTCCCACTATAGATCTTAAAGTCTGGATTTCAGGCTAGAGTCTCTAGCAAGTACGATTTGCAATCCATTGTGTCTGTTTACCTGGTCAAATGACAGCCAGTTGTGTAAACTGTTTGCAATGATGCTGTCTACCGATGACTTGAAGCTGCAACATTAGCAAGCAAAAAACAGAATGTGCTGCATCAGCAAAAATGCTAAAAAACAATGAATATGCAAACAGACAAGAACAGTTGCAATGCATTACTTGAGCACTTTTGTACTGAAAAGTTAGGCTATGCTGTGAAGTAACAAAGTTTGTGGTAACAGTTATACTATGCTACCAGTGCTCAATAGATTACATTTTCAACTACCGGTACTTTGCATTGCTTACCCTGTAGAATCAACTTCAGATAAAACTTCCAGATAAAGTCTCCCAAGAAATGATGAAAATCTGAGGCATCTTTTGTGGCAATCACTTGCACTGAATTGCTAAACAAGAGAGAAAAAATATTAATTGTTTGTTTCACATGAACACACTAAATGAGAAAAACAAGGTTAAAATATTTAATCATGTCCTTCAGACGAACAGCATGTAAACTCTGCTCTTGTTTAACCAAACAAAACCTCTTTCATTTATAAAGGGATAGTCTACATGTAGACTGGTACAACAACAACAAGTTTACATTGTATCGCGTGAGGGCAAAAATATTACAATGCTGCACAGCTTCTGTGAACATGATATCCACAAAGCTCAAAATCAAGTTCAGCAGGATTTTTGTGGCCTAGTGGTTAGTGCATCTGGAATGTACTCTTGTGTTGTAGTTTAAGCACCTCACTTCGCCATGGACCATTTTCCAAGTCCCTTTAAACAAGTTAAGTTTGCCTCTATGTCAAAATGAATCTTGAGTGCCAAGCCTTTCTTATGAAAATGAATTTTACATAACTGGTTGTTGTCACAGGGATAGAACATTAATAGAAGCACTTGCCTTCCAATAATGTGGCCCCGGTTTGAATTCTGGACTCAGATTCATGTGTGGGTTGAGGGTGGTGCCGGTTTTTGTCACTGGAACTTTTTTCTCTGGCTTTTCTGCCTTTAATCCCTTTATACATATGTACATTTCTATATTCCAATTTGATCCCGAATCTGACGTCCATAGGTTTGTCAGTTGCAAAACTGTTGCTACCCTCACCAGACAACATCAATTTATTTGTTTTATCTATACAATGTGTATGAAAGGGTTTGCACTGAAGACTTGTTTTGTAACAGGCGCCTTAAGATACCTGTAACCTGAAATTCGTGTATACCCTCCAGCCCAGTACAGCGGTAGATTGTTAAGGGATACTTAACAGAATGTTTGGTGAGGGGAAGGGGGAGTAGTAAAGCAGAAACCAGAGGAAAGCACCATCAGCTGTAGGTAAGCTCAGAGGTTTTTGAAATTCAATTGCACATATACAGTAAAGGCACATACCTTTACATCACATATCAAGTGGTTGGTAATTTGCTTCAACTCTGAACAACACACGATTGTATCTCAGAACAGTGATTTAACCTTTGCTGTAGGTCAAAATGAGTTTCAAGTTAAAATGATTTCAAACTAGTTTGATTTGCATCTCTTTTGTTTAATAGTTATTATGATCAAACTGAAACAAAGGAAAATACAAAGCAAACTAGTTTGAAGTCACTTTGACCTGAAACACCTACAACACCTTTATACCATTTTACTGATTACTAAGTAATAACTGTGTTTAGTAAGTCTTACTAAACACAGTTATTTATTTACATGTACCTCCATTAAGATGTCTTCACACTCTTTAACTGCTTTGTTAAGACAATCACTTAGCTCAGGGATGCCCTTATCTACAACGAACAGAAAAAAACTTATCTTAATCTTACAAAAACAAACAACAATATCATTGATTAGTGAACAAATTAAATTTATTTCAAGTGATTCCATTTTTGGGGGTCTGTTGGTTGTCCTTGTAGTTAAATGTACGACAGGTGGAAATGTAAAATAAAACCAATAATAACCTCATGTGTAGCGTAAAAGAGTTACTAAGTACTATAACGTTGCTCTGTGGGTTCTAACCTTCAGCATTAGCATGTTATTTAAACAATAGAGTTCTTCTGTCGAAGGCACTATCGTGTGATAGGCTGCCCAAGGAAACTTGATGTTCACAACAAATATTAGCCCGAGAACGTAGTTCAAGGGCTTCTATGAAGTTTGAACATCAAATTTCTGAAGGAACCTATCACGCGTAGCGACTGAGATAGAAGAACTCTATTGTTTTTATTGTATAATGCTAAATTTTGAGTGAAAATTGCCAAAATGGGCACTATGAGCTGATAAGCACCTGCTGTTGAGAGACTATCGCATCACGTGATTGATTTCGTCCAATGGGAGCATGCCAACTATAATGATTATTATTACTGAACTTTTCATAGTCTTCACATCCAATTGCATAACAATGTAAATTATCATAATTCCGATCAACTAACTTTAAATTGTTTCAATAAACAGTGCATGTTGGTTTACTTGTGTAGACACCAACATTTTACCTCTTAACATTGTGCACACCCTAACAGCAACATTGTCAAACTTGCTTCCATCCATCACTTCCTCAAGGAGCAGTTTTACAATAATGGATACCTCTGAAATTCCTTTAAACTCCTGGGAAAGTCTGCTTTCAGCAATAATTTTGTAAAACTCATGCGTGTAGTCCTCTGAATTATTTGCCACCATCTTGTCAAGAACTCTCTTCACATTTCGTTGAAATTTCCAGATTTTCCAATCCAGTTCTGCTTTCAATGTCTTATCTCTTGTGTTCTCATTTAACGGTTGCATTTTCAGAAATTCTGGTTGTTGAAATGAAGTTTGCTGCTGTGGTGGTCTTGAAATTGTTGACAGATCTTCTTTATTTCCTAGATTTGAATGAAATTGAGCAGCTATGTGGCTCCTCCCTAATTTGGGACTAAATGCAAAGTTTGAAAAAGGTGCCTGTTGATTCCGTTGCTGCAAAGATGAGCTATTGCTTCTTTGCGGTAATGAAGTAAAGTTCTCTAAGTTGTGTTCTGCATTTGTGGCAAAGGTGTCAGCCATCTTTGTTTGCACACTTCTGACATGGGGTGGTTGGTACTTAGGGGTGGATTCATCTTTTGGTAATGAGGAGTGAGCTACACAATGCAACAAGGAGAAACCAAAGTTAGGATTGAAACCAAACTACATCAATTGCTAGAACAAATCCCAGTTTCCTCAAGAATCCACAATCGTCAGCCATTTTCACTGTCACACACAAAGGTGTCGTGCAGACAATTCAATGACAGTAGCTTGCTCATGAAAAAGATCTTATCCAGTGGGAATGGCAATTTTCCTAGACTACTGCTATGGGGGCACATTGGAGGTGTTAGTAGTGGTTAGCACGTTGGACTTCAGATCTGAAGGGTGGTGGTTTCACGTTCAGTCCCTGCCCTTAGACAAGAAACTTTACCCCACATTGTCTCTCTCCACCCAGGTGTCTAACTGGGTACCAGTGACATACTGCTGGGGGTAACCCTGCAATGGACTAGCATCCCATCCAGGGGGGGGAGTAGCAATACTCTCAGTTGCATCTTGCTACAGAAACTGGGATAAGCTCTGGCATGTGTGACCCTCCTAAGCTTGTGTGCAACATTACCATGCTATGGAAACAAAATGGTGTGGTAGACCTCATGGGACTTGTGCTTTGTACACAGATTTGAAACGTTTGCCATAAAGTGAACAGGAGTATTGTTTAAAACTAGGATGCTGCATGTATGTGCTGAAATCTCACTCCCCTCCCCCGTTCCAAAGTACAGGTCCGGAGTATTTTGCAAGTTTGGGCCAATCATGTACCTACTTCTCACAGACACATACCCAGTTGCTATTACTGAGTCTGGGGGAAAGGGAGAGAAGATTGGATTCTACTGAGGCACGCAGGGTGACATGGGAAGGGGCAAAGGAAATATAGTGACTGGCAGATTTCGTATGGTAGAGCCATGCAGTTCCTTTTTTGACAGAAATGGGACTGAACTCCTGAAGGTACTTGGATTCCTCGTTTCGAGAGATGGAAGTTAATCTTTCCACGAAGAGCAAGGAGACATTACCAGCCCTATGTCAATCACGAACAGGAGTACATTGTCATAATTTAGGATCCAATGCTTTCAAGAACATCTATCGTCTGTTTGCATGAAAGGTGGATTTCCACTGTTGTGTAAAATTTTACGTGCGTAAGGGTGTGAATTTAACTGGCTTTACATATAAGTAAATAAAATTAAATTCATGCCCGTACACATGTAAAATTTATGCAACAGTGGAAACCCACCTTAAAGGTGCAAATATTGTGGCTTGTTGCAGACAATTTTCAAATAAATGGAACCAAGATATCAAGGTATAAATTTCTTGCTATTTGAGAAAACTATTTTTAACTTTGAAGAAAGATTTCAGATTTTTCCTTCGCCCCTTCCCATGTCACCCTGCACGCCTCAGTAGAATCCAATCTTCTCTCCCTTTTCCTCAGACTCATTAATAGCGACTGGGTATGAGACTATACTTTTCAATGTTACATTTCTTCAGAAACTAATCTCTATCCACTGACATGACTAAGAGGCAATTTGAAAGAACGTCTTGCACAAGGGCACATAATGAAGCTACAATGAGGACCCTTTGAATCCAGAGATAGAAGCACTATTGGTTTTGGTACATCAGTACACAAGCCTTGAATGCTTATGACAGTACTCGGTTATCTTACCATTTGAAAGTCCAATATCCTGTCCCCTTGAATGACTCAGGAACTCATTTGGACTTGCCAGATGAGGCCTACCCATACGCAAGGATTCAATAGGACCATGTTCAGTTCTCTTGATGTTAAAAGTCTCAAGATTGTCACTTTCCTTGTTTTGCATGAGCAAGTTTGGATTGGGAGGCAGAGGGACATTGCTCAATGAAATGTCATTCAAATTGTGTTTTGATTCCTCATGATACATTTGTGAGGGACCGAAAGCTTTTTTTCCAAATGGACCTTGACTGGAAAGTGGACCCCCTTGTAAAGAATGTTCTTTTGAGGAAAAAGGTGAGCTACTGAAAGCATTTCTTCCTGTGTTGAAGTGATCACTTTTCTTGTCTGTAGCAAAAGTGCTCCTTGTTTGCCATGACAGTTGCTGTGCTGCTGGTGGTTGGAATGTGAGCGAGTTCCACTGTTCATCCAACTTCTTTTGTTGCTCAGAATTAAATACCCTGTCAAGAGAACACAGGTAAACTAAATACGTTAAGAGAAAATGCAATGAATTCCAAGCCTTGAGAAGAATTTGCTCTAGTTCTTATTGTGGTGGCTCACACTTCTCTAAATACCTGCTTCCATTTCAGATTTATAATACAGTGGAACACCAACATAACAAAGCCCTAAGGGACTGGCAAAATATATTCACGATAACAGGGTTCTTTACCATACATGTTACTATTACTGGGCAGAAGAATATCAATTATTCCATGAGGGTGTTTGTTATATAGCGTTTCAGTATATCGGAGTTCCAGTGCAGGTTTTCACCTACATCTGAACTGTTTTTCATTTGACTAACAAAAGACAGATCAAAATGCACCAATCACGTTTTACAGTCCTCACAGCCAATAAAATTGCAGCTTAACTGACAGACGACCAATAACATCACAAGATCGTCAACCAATCAGGACATCAGGATAATGACCAGAGACTTATAACATCTTCTGACGATTCACAGTTCACTTGAGTCTGATGATGACTTCCAGACAGGTTGTCGAAATGTCAGTCAATGTCATCACTAACAGTCCTTCTCAGGACTACACTCACCCAGACAGTCATAATTCACTGACCTACAATTTATCTTTTTGTGCACAGTTACATGAAAAACTTACAAGTAAGTTAAACCATGTACTTGGTTTGCAAGATCAATACAAATTCTCTATTGTTTGTTTTCTGCAGAGGGAGGAGCTCTCAAATGAAAGTGACAAGGATGCTTGACTTGTGGATCAAAGCTTCATGTAAAGAGTTGTGAAAAATGATTTCTAAAACCTGACTAGTCAGGAGCCCATATGCTCTTAGCAACTGGTTTGGTATCTGTTGAGTAAAGAGTTTGCATCATGCCCACAAAATGAAATTCTAGAAATGTTAATTGGTTTGCTTCACAGTTTCTGAGTGAACACCCCTCTTATGTTTTTATATTACAACGCTAAATTTTGGTGTACTCCCATTGGTCGAAATCAATCATGTGATGCAATAGTGTCTCTCTTCAAAGTGCGCCTATCACAACCTCGTACTCAGAAAGTACCCTGGTTTCGGCTGGTCATGTGGCACCCAAAATCTGGGTGCTAACAAGAATGTGCTACAGGGGAGGGGTAGCAAAGTGTAAGATTGTCACTAGTGTCAGAATGGTGGAAAGCACCGGAGGTGATGTAAGCTTTTTCCAGAATATTTGTGGTGATAAGATATCCTTTTAGAGACAAGTATTTCTTCATTACATACGAGCGTTCAACATCGAAGCGGTCCATGTTATTTTTGACTCAGAAAAACATGTTTACAAGTCTCTGAATTTCAAAACACTGTCGCTAACCATCGCCATAGTCAACGGAAGCCGGCACGAGTCACAACATAACAAATTTACAACAATGAGAGCCGTCAGGTTTATGCTTTACGGAACTCAAAATGAAATGGAGTGTCAAGGATTAGGAAGGACTAATTTATTTTTGGCATCTCCAAGGAGCAGCAGAATTTTCGGCAGCCGTACACAAGACAGACAAACGGCACGATGGTAAAATCAGGTTAAATACGCCGCGCCAACCGACTGAAACCACCATTCTTGCAAGAATTTGAAGGTAATTTGTTTTATTCCTGTTGAGTAAGCGAAATTGTTCTCACACCGCCGATTGAGCGAAAAAAAAAACCTAATTTTTTTCACCACAAAACAGTGACATGACAAAATGAAAAATGTGCTAAACTAAATAACATTTATAATTAAGAGCTTTGTTGACAAGAAGGTTGTACTCTGGTCTGCAGGATTTATACCATTACA
>Ga0126336_10000614_pt1 | contig 15430 bp, 8 predicted proteins | sample SidCmetagenome_FD_92530 | JGI IMG/M metagenome (GOLD analysis project Ga0126336, IMG submission 92530) | Coral microbial communities from El Islote,Puerto Morelos, Mexico - Siderastrea C C metagenome | ecosystem: Host-associated > Invertebrates > Cnidaria > Coral | place: El Islote,Puerto...
AATGCTACAATACAGGGCCCGGTTGTTCAAAACAGGATTAAGCTATAAGAGGATGTAGCGTCCGTTTTTAATTACTTTTAAAGCCAAACGGATTCTTGTCAATCCTTTTCCCCCTTCATTTTAGCTTTGGCTGCTTTCAAACGATCACTTGTAATTTGCTGCGAGAACTCTTTTGAATAAGAGAAACAGGAATCTTGGTTAAATTTTAATCCGAGTTTAGTTTAACCGGCTTTCGAACAACCGGGCCCAGGTGCACATGGAAGGGCGGGGTCTTGAGTTAGGCTGTTAGACGTACCATCGTACCTTTGTTCTGAGGGTAGATTGGGTCCTTTGTTTGATAGACATACTACACCCACTAGCTACGAAAAAAAAATGGTTTAAACCATTCACAGATGAAGTGACTGGCTCCTTACCTTTAGTGTGTTGCCTGGCTTTTCAGGGTTCCTCTGAAAGTTTATTTCATAAAAGAGAAATCATAGGTGTATTTATACGATTAAACGCGATTAAATGTGAAACTTTACCTTGACCTTGTCAAGCTTCATTTCCCAGTTTTAGAAATCGTTTAATCATTATTATTGGTGGATGTCACCACTCAGAAAACTGAAATATAAGCGTCGGACAGAATATTATAGCTAAATACACATATTAATGACTACCATGGTGAGGTTCTCCGGCGTGCAAGCCCAATAAAATCAGAAGATACAAAGTTGCTGTAAAAACTAATTATAGTAGGTTGAATACCAAAGAAAAGAAAAGTAAAAGATTTCGAAATCAACATCAGCTGAGGTAGTTACATATAAACGTCCGTAATAGCTATATTTATACAACTGTTAAAATGTCACTGCCTTCATTCAGGACAAGGGTTGTTTCTTTTAAAACTTTCCAATAAGGATTCACTTCATTGTTAAATAAGAGACACAATCCACAGCCAACGCCCCCCCCCCCCCCCCCAAAAAAAAAATGGTTCTTGTACTCTACTTCTAAGGTCTTATCTTTTCTGCGTGAGAAAAGAAAACCAGAAAACGAAAGCTTCACCTAAAATAGCGTGTGGCGTGACCGATAGCGTGATCAGATTGGCACGCAAGACAAACTCCCGCCAGAACGTGAAGTGGTCCAAGTCCCCGCAGAAAACGCTCATTTGCGAATTACCCAATTATCATGCGAATATAGAAGTCTTTATCATCTGCAGTTTCGTGTTCGAATTACACTGTTTCTTATGTACATGTTAGAGGACAGCTGGTCTTCTGTTTTATTTTTTAATCAAAACACGACTGCCTCATTGTGTAAGAGCAGTGTCTGAGAAAACTAAACCAATCTGGGTATTACTTACTATCTGCCCCAAATAGATCGTTTCGCGTAGTATTAAAATAATGAAATAAAACAAATAGGGATTTGTCCCTCTTTCAATTTCGAGGACCGGTTTCCTTTTGTGTGGGCATTTCCTCAAGAATACTTGAAAATTGTCATATTTTGTGCATTCTATGGATGCCTAACTGCACTAGTGTAGTATTATAGCACGCTTTCATACACTGTACCCTAGCATTTTGGGTTGGAATTCTTAAACATAAAGATGATAAAGATGGTTTGCGATTATACATAGACAAACCATTTTCAAGAGTAATTATCAGGCCTTCTACGTAAAAAAAAATGTTTTGGGTTGTTATGTTTTTATCAGTACGTGTTTTCAGATTTCATTATTTCCGGGAAAGACCGACAATTTGTAAAGACGGTCTAAAGTTATCCGGACTTTCCTGGAATTTTCGTAAATTATTAAACATTGTAAACATTGTAAAGTGTTTTTTGTCACATGTAAATAAGGGTTATTTTCGGAAAATGGTTCACTCTGGTAATCGACCGTGAAGTCACTTGATTTATTAATACAAAACATGACATTTCTAGGAAGCGGGAAGGCCTGTTTACAAGCAGTTTGCTTATAATAAAAGTTTCTTTTTGTGTCGTAATCAAAGTAGTGTTATTTATTTTCATTTTCTCAGGTGTCGGTGAACATTTTCAAGAAAACAATTTTTTCCGGGTTTTCTGGGAATTTCACAGTTGCAACGCAAGCCGTTTTTGTTACAAAGACGCTTTCTAAGAATACATTGTTTTTGGTGTCCCTGAAAGTATAATATTTCAAAGGCCATAACATTGAGTAGTCAATACATTTGCTGAAATATGAGGATACGTAAAAAGAATGAGGCTATTTGTAATTAATAGGGGTAAATGAAATGGTTTTGTTGGTTCGTTCAGTTTTGTTGTAAGAGAGAAAAGAGCTGTAAAGAAAAAACCCTCTTAGTTGATTATTGCATCCTCGTAACAGTTTCACCAAATCAGTTCTATTCTACGTTCATTATGATTAAATAAGTGATAAATTTGCCTCTAAGTTTTACAATCCACGCAATAAAAGTTCCGTCATCGAAGCAAGCTCAGGACTATGCTGTGTTTGAGATTTTGGTGACATCATATTGGTCAAAGGGGATCGGTTACAAAGACCAAATCACATTCGACTACAAGTTTACAACCTCAGCCGTCGAACGTCGGCTAACTGACAAGCAATTTATTAACTGTAGCATGCACTGAATATCATAACAAATACATGCTGACAACTATAGCAAACGCTGCCGTTATACATAAATGTAATGTAAAAATCTATGAGTCAACCTGGAAAGGATCTAACAACGTTCACAGTGTTCAAAGTAAAACTACCGAGTCGAACAAAAAGCTGTAAATGACAGCGTACAATATGTCGTGTTATCCTCTACATGCTGTATACCAGTATCGGTTGTTATTAATATCTCACTGAATTAAGCTCCACAAAAAGAGTAATGCATCTTACGCTTAGGCTGTAATAGTATTATTATAATCGAACACAGTCTACGACGTTATAGTAAATCACTCGCAAGTCTGTTGTTCCCTTGAGTAACCTACGACTTTTACTGAACAACTCCACGAATTTTTTAGCGTTTTACAGAGAATTAATGTTCGTTTTCAAGCTGTCTTAAACAGCTCAGTTCAACCTGAGCCAGTTGACACAGTTCAATCGAAGAAGAAACCTTGAGAGGCCATTTTATCCACCACAGGACGGTCAGGCACGGAATATCTAGCCGGCACAACTGCTTGGTCCTCGGAAGGGTTGTTTACCACCAGTTTCCCGGTGTCCATATCAAAATGCAGCCGCTCCTGCCTTGCTTCTTCTGGTCGATTACTGTAGTTGTATACTGTGGCTTCTTCCCTTCGTCTCGATCCGCCATAACCAGTGTCATAGGGACTTGCACTTTGTTCATATTTGTCGTCCATGCTTTCTATACACTCTTCGACACAAGGGGATGTAGTCTAAGGAGTAGGGAATCAGCGATTTTGTTTGCCCCCGCGATAACAACGAGCTTTTGCTTCACTTGCAAATTTCAACTTGCTGCGAGGAAAACTACTGAAACGAACGCAGAAGAAATCACGCATGCGCATTTTTCCAGGAAAATTTATCTTTTCGAGTCCGTAGTCCCCATCGATGTTTTTGTCAGCACGAAAAGGATTGTGGAGTAGACAAGGTTTTGAAATCCAAAGTCTTGAGACAGAATAAATTTGTCTTCATATTATTAAAGAAAAAACGGGAAGATATCGTCATGGAAAAAATTAAAGTAAGTCGTTAACGAAGGAACAAATTGGTGATAACAAATTTCAAGGAAGTTGACCTCTGACAAAAATTTGACGGGGTGGATTTGACGAGGGTTTCCAAGAAAGTGCTGGTGTTGTTGTAATCATCAACCGATAGCAAGGTTCTCAAATAAATTGTAATATTAGAGGGGATGTAAACTGCAGAAACTCAAAAGAGGGAAAAACATATATACATAAACAGATCACTACAGGTATTCCTTTTACTGACTGTTTTGGTGTCCATGTATTAAATATTAACATGAAATATTAATTTTTAACTCATTTAAGTCTTAATTTTCCTCGGTTTCCCTAAAATCCATGACCCACGTTCTTTGTAAAGAATCCAAAAATCTAAAACAGAAAAGTTTAAAAAAAAGTCTGAAAGATTAATGGGGCCTCGCACTACAAACTTAATGAGACATTTCGCATTGCTTGAATCCTCCAAGAGGAAAAAAGGTAAATAAAATACTGTAAAGTTACAAAAGCTTTTAAACAATTAAGCAGACTCTCCTCTAAGCTGTCTCTTTTTGGTATCATGGAATACGGTATATTTTTTGGGGAAAAGACGAATATGAAACAATTATATTCATTAAATTTTCGTCAATTGGCTATTTGCCCACAGCTCAACCTTAAAACATTTCTAAAATGTTACAGTATGTCTGACAGAGCATTGTATGGCTTTATCAGTCCGCATTAAAACAGTTTTGCTAGTCAGTTTGCTGGCAGCTAATTCCTTCTAACACCAGTCTCCGCCAATGTTTTGTTGACTGGGAGAATCAGGCGGTTGATCAGTCTCCATCGGAGTTTCCTTATCTTTGTCTTGTTTCCTTATCTCGATGTGATTGTTCCTCCTCTGCTCTTGACGAAAAACCTTTGGTCCAGGAAGGAATTTCATTTCACGGGTCTGGTAGGATTCTGAGCTTTTGCTGAAAAGATATGGCGCCAAACTTGGTTCTTCCCCCACGGTATAGGCAATAACCAGAACACCACCGATAGGATACTCTTGGGTAAAGATGGAGGCTTCTTCTTTAGTTGGTTCGTGTTGCTCCGGTGGATGAAGAATACATTTTCCAATGTTCTTCATGAATGGGTACTCCTCACACAGGCTTTCTCCTCCTTTCTCTTTCTCCTCTGGAGGATGATCATCGATCACCAATAGTGGTGGCTCATTCTTCTTCCTTTCAGTTGGCTTGAGAACAACATGCAGTACCGGTTCATCTTCAGTGGTCCACAAACCAAACAAGTCTCCTTCATCACTAATTTCCCCTGTACCACGCTCTCTGAGCAAACCCTCAATCATTTTCTGATCTTCTTCGAACATGTAAACATGATCATGTTTCTGTTCGCCTTCTTTAGCAGGCTGCGGGGATGAAGCCGAGCTCGGCCGGTACCCCTCTCTCGGTCTTTGTTCGTTGACAGTTGAAGACTTATCTTCGTCTTTTAGTATGTGGCGTAAGATAACGTCAACCAAACGAAATGGACTCTGGCCAGGAAGTTTGTTGATTTCACCTTTCTCATAATTTCTCTGCCCCTCTTTGTAAAGGTATGGCGACAGGCTAACCTGTCCATTTTGCAGTATATTAGCAATGATGAGAAGAAACCCACATGTTCCTCTAGGGTAGTTTCGAATCACGGTCGATGAATCACCCGAGCTTGGTTCTGACAGACGCAGTCGGTGGTGCGAATGCCACTCTCCAATGTGGCAAAGCTGGTAATCTTTCGTTAGGAGCCCCCCGACTCGCTCTAGATAAGGAATGCTCTGATAGAAAGACACTTCTGTGCGAGTACAGCCAATAGCTGGGCCGAGCACGACATGTAATACAGGCTCTCCATCGCCGGCCCACAGACCAAAGAGATTTCCGCCTGTTTCTTTGGCTGGGTGAAGCCTAACCAGACTTTTCATCCATTCGTAGTCGTCTTCGTAGATGTGAACTGTAAAGCGCGGACCAGAGCCGAAATAACGTGAAAAGGCCATTTTTGTGTGATTGTTTTCAGCATCGACAGAAGCGAATGTTGATATGAAAATTAATCCTGCTGTAAACGTCTTGATATATTAACCGATCATGCGCTGCAATTCGTTTAATTTCCTAGAAATGAGTTCAACTTTTACTAGTCGGGCTTCTATTTTTTAACTGTAATTTATTAATAACCTCAAATTTTCTTACTTAACCGGCAGCCTAATGTTTAAGGAATTACCACCGGGTCATTACCCGTTTTGATTTTCAAGTTCAACGTAGAAAAAAGATGTCCTTGTCTTTCCCTTGTTTTACATGTGCAAATATTGGCCCGAAGTGTTAGCAGGGAACTTTATGTTCCGGCTTTTCTCGGAAATGTTGTCGTGACACTCAAACGTGAGCGCTTTGTATGCCACCCCGGTCAGTTATATAGATACGGCAAACATGCTGAGAAATTATTTTACTGGACAAACATGCACAGACGCTTTATTATGACATAAAACCTCGGTTTTGAAGAAATTGTATAGCAGAGTTACAGAACTCAAAATCTTAACGCCTCAGTGTATTCTTGTAGTTTTATTAATTTTTGTGTCAACTGGCGAAAGGGACTTTGAAACAAAACATTTATTTCTTTGCTCTTCATTCCAGCTAATTTTAACGCCGAACTTGGCTCTGACAGATGCAGTCGGTGGTGCGAATGCTACTTTCCAATGGGGCAAAACTGGTAATCTTTCGTTAGGAGCCCCCCAACTCGCTCTAGATAATGAATGCTCTGGTAGAAAGACACTTCTGTACGAGTGCAACCTTCTGCTGGAACGAGCACGACATGTAATACAGGCTCTCCATCGCCGTCCACAGACCAAACAGATTTTCGCCTGACTCTTTGGCCGGGTGAAGCAAAACCAAACTCTTCATCCATTCGTGGTCGTCTTCGCTTGTGAACTGTGTAAAGCGCGGATCAGAGTCGAAATTACGGAAAATCGCCATTTTTGTGTGATTGTTCTCAGCATCGACCAGAGGAGAATGTTGATATGAAAATTAATTCTGCCATAAATTAAACGTCTTGATATAATAATCGATCATGTGCTACAAATCATTCAACGTTCCTAGAAATGGATTCAACGCTTACTCGTTTTTTTAGCTGTAACTTATTACTGATTTCAAATTTTCTTTCTTACTGGCAGCCCTATGTTTGAGGAGCTACAACCGTACTGTTACCTGTTTTGATTTGAAAGTTCAATGTGGAAAAAAATTGTTTTGGTCTTTTCTTTCTATTAAATATGCAAATATTGGCCTGCACTCAGGGGGACTTGATGTTCCGCCTTTTCTCGGAATTGCTGTCTTGACACTCAATACATGCACGCCTTGTAAACTACCCCGGTCCGGTATGGCAAAGAAGTTATCTCTTTGGATTTAAGAATAGGTTGGAAATGCAACCTGTTGGCAGTAGATCAAATTTTTTTATCAATAGTTTAAATACACTAGGCAAATGAAAATATTTTAATTTATACTTCTTTTAAATTCGTAAACAGCTAAAATTATAATTACATGTAATTGTCTAATTAAATATAAAAAAAACAATTGTTTAAGTTTCCTGTGAATTATCTCAGTATTGTTACTTCTTTATTCTTTACGTAAATGTCTTCTTGTATAGTAAGTATGCATATCCATGCAAGGCAGATTTGCCGATAATCCTGACCTGTGAGAGAGTGTAGTGTTTCAGAATATGGCTTGTCACGCTAATTGTTCCTTTCTACCCATCGCATTGTACGTCAAAAAGTTTGTGATCGACAATGGGTCAAGAGGTCGGTTAGTCCCCTCCTTTTTTACTTACCTCTTATTAACCGAGCTTAGTCGGTCTGTATGGGAGAATCTTGACCGAGGTCGTGAGTACAGACCGAACGCAGGGAGGTCTGTACACACCACCGAGGTCAAGCTTCTCCCACACAGACCGACTGAGCTCGGTTAATAAGATGTTTATTATATGGCCAAACAAGAAAACTTTAATTCGCTTAATGTAAATGGTTCGTACTAGCTGACATTTTGCTTGCAAAGGTCGATGAGCTGAACTTCAATCTGCCAAAGTTTGCTCGTCCTCTACCTTTTTTCTCGTCAGGCTTGTTGGCGCTTCATTTTAGTATTTTGAAGGAAATAGTCAATATTTTTGTAGTTTAGTTTGCACCTTTGTCACCGCAAAAAGTAACCGGTCTAGTTGCCGGTCTAGATGGGAAAATCTAGACCGCGGTCAATATCGATTTCAGCCAATCAAATTCGTGAATTCGGTAAGTTCCCAGTCCTTGTGAGACACGGCCATTTAATAATAGTCTGTATTAACCAGATACCGTGAGACAAGAGGGAGTGGGGGCATGAGGGGATATTGGGAATAGGACCTGAGGAGTTCTGGCATCCAATTCAGAAAAGAGGGAGAATTTTCTTTGTAACTTTTGAAAACAATACTAAAACCAGATCATGATTATTTGTCTTTGAGGAAAAATGAAGCATTGACTTGTCTCCTTGAAAACAGGGAAGACTTATTTTGTCCTTAGCTCAGTTATGTTGCAACGTCTTTGCATTTGCAATGTGACTTAAGTTTTGGTTTAATGAAAGCTTCTATAAACACTTTCCTAGCCGCTTCTGAAACAAAACGGAGCCTAGTGAATTTTCAGCTCTACAAACCACTGATCCGTAAATATGGCAACCATTTCTTGGAAAAACAGTTAAGCATCAAGGCCTTAAACTATTGGTCAATTGTCGTGTGTCCGCTGTTAGTTTCCAGGCGATAAATTGAACACTACTCTTGCGTTTCTTGCGTTATCTTGCCTATTGTGCCAAGCTATTGCTCCAACAGGCTTCTAGTAACTTTCAATTTTATTGCTGTATAGCTGTAGTACCGCCACCCTCTGCTTTTGTTTCCGGTGGTAGACGTTATGATATAGCAAGTGATATGAGAATACGTTGTTCACAATGTTCGTATCGAAGATAATCAAGTAACAAGTAAAACTGATAAGATGGCATATATACACATTCAAAATTTATTGGTGCATGCTCATGTACAATCGCTAATATGTAAACCTGTATGCTGAATTAAGCACAATATTACAGACTGGACACTCTCTGGGTTAGTTTCATTGACAGTGTGCGTTATACCCAGGTTTAATCTAAAGTTAGTGTACGGAAATCAATTGAACACACGTTACATCTATACAGAAATACCGCATCATCTTTCATACACATCCCTTAATGAGATCACAGCTCGATGTAACCTTCACTAAAAACTGCACACATTTTGGCAATTAGAAAATCGTTCCACATCATAAAAGGCGTGTCTCTGAATATGGCTGTTAACCTGTTGTTAAGGTAAATTATCACTGAGTATAAAAGTACTACATAACTGACATAGTTTTACATTAAAACTATAAAAACATCAACAGCAGCTTATAGACACGGCGTTTGAAAACGTGTTAAAGTTGGGCGTATACTGAATCTGCAATTCATCCTAACTTTAAACAGCATTAAGTGTCCAATCCAGCGTAAGAAAATATTTAAGTCAGTAGCTCCACGGGGGGTGATCTTCCAGTTTGTTTCTAGCCGATTTGGGTTTGTTTACTCTTGCCATGGTGATTTTATTTCAATTAAGACTATTCTAACTTTGTAGACGAATGTGGGCCATAGACATGAACAAAACGAAGCGAAATTTCCCCGAAATAAGCAAGAAAAAAATTAACACATTCACTTATGTTGGAAAAGGAATGGTTTATTTGCAACATGTCTCAGTAGGGCCTAGTGACCAGCACTCACTGACTGATCGAGTCACGTATGCGTAGATTCCCGTTAAACTTCCCGATTTCTTCGTTTCTTCTTCTTCTTCTTCTTCTTCTTCTTCTTCTTCTCTATTTTTATTTTCCCATTATGACACACGGTTGAAATTCTGGAAACCTCACTAGAGTTTTATTTTCTGGCCCCTTTATCGGTTTTGATCTCACAAGTCCTAGAGAAAACGCGCTCAAGCATAAAACTTTCTTCTCTTTCAAGAAAAGCAACTGTTATAATCGCATGAAAAAGTAAGATGATCTTTCTCCATTGAGTAGATGCATTGGAGCGGAGAAGATTTAAGCATTCAATAACAGTTAAAACACGATTTTGTACTTCCATCAATTGAGAATGATATATTTAAAGTTCATAACTGCAAAACTAGACAGTAGTTTGGGTCACATTATTGATTGTTACGAGCTAGAATTGGAAGGCGCTATTGCATGCGTTAAGCAAAAAATTGTCAATATCCTGTCTAAAATTAGAAATTGAAGTGGTAGAATAGACTTAAGAATGTCACAAGAACCTCTTTCGCCTATCCTAAATGTACATCAAGACGAAACACGTGTCAGTCATATTTATATTCATTTGAATTATGCTTTACTCTGGTCGGCAATCCTACCCCTCCCCTGTGAATCAGCGGTGGGCATTTATGAACGTCCTGTAAACATTGCCATACACTTACATAAAAATCATGATGGGGGTCATACCGCAACAAAATCATCATCATCATCATCATCATCATCATCATCATCATCATCATCATCATCATCATCATCATCACACGGAAGAAGAACAACAACAGTGTTACAAAGAAGAACCACCTTACTGTCGGGTGCATATTTATTGATGAACACATTTTAAAACTGATTACTTACTTACGCGGTTGGTTGATCATTGCATACACATTGATACTAATCGAATTTTACTGATGTAATCTTTACTAATAGCGACTGTACAAAAATAACGATAGAAGAACCCTGTCATTTAAGAAGTAGGAAAAATAAATTTCCTAGTGGAGCGTCCACAATTTAGGTTTTCAGATGGACAAAACTTAAAAATAACAAAACCGCAGTACGCGAAGTGTTAGTTTGAGTGCGCTGTTAACTTTGCCTTTTAGTTATTTCTGTACCTCAAGGCAGAGTCTTTACTATCGTTTCCGTTTGGATTTCGCGGTCGGGCCTGCATCGTCCACTTCCATGGGTTCCACTGTGTTTCCTCGTCCTTTTGAATAGGCTCTCTCGCGTGGCCGTGGCTGAGCGTAACCCATCCCAATAGAAGTCGAGTAATTCTGATATCGCGACGCTATTGCACGCTGCGCGTCTTGCTCTGTTTCTTCTCCTTGTTTTATGGCACGCCCAATTTGGACAATTTTCTTGAAGGCATTCTGCATTGGTAGAGTAACAACCTCCCCCGTTTTATCATAGGTATTTCTTGACTTCTGTGTATATAAATAAGGTGACAACATCACTTCGTTAGGTGCCACAATGTTAGCAATGATCAAAATGAACCCATCGGCATCCCGGGGATAATTCCTTATGACGGTTGATGAATCACCCTGACTTGGCTGGAAGAGACGCAGTTGATGGTGGGAATGCCATTCTCCTATGTGGCATAACATGTAATTCTCAGTCAGCAGTTCACCGTTCCTCTGTAGGTAAGGAATATCTTGGTGGAAGGAAACGTCTGTCCGGTTGCAGTTCCGTCCAGGTCCGAGTACAATGTGCAGCACTGCACCGCCTTCAGTGGTCCACAAGCCAAAAAGATCCCCACCGGTCTCAACATGTTGGTATCGAAGGACAAGATCTTCCATCATTTGCCTGTCTTCTTCAAACATGTAAACTTTTAAATCGTTGGCTTGATATCTCACAAAGCCTAACTCTTCTCTCGGAACCTTTACATCTTCGTTTTCGAGTACTGAATCCATTTCTTTCTGTCCGCTTTCATCCGGAGGGACTTCGTATTTGTTAATCTTGGTGGCTTCGCTCTCAGTTTCCTCTCGACTAATTAATTTTACTGACGAGTCACATTCGATAATCTTCCCGATTTCGTCAACTCTTCTGAAGGGGTTTGCTTTATCAAGCAAGCTTATCGTCCCTTTTGGTGAGACTGCGTCCTCTGATACGAGATACGGTGACAACTCCATCTTATACTCGTTACTGAAGTTTGCCATGATGAGTAAAACAAACTTGGGAGGTGTTTTCAGTTTAAACAAGCCCGGCTCAACACGTAGGGTTTTTGCAATTTCGTTTCGGATTATTTCACTGTCACGCTTGTTCAGCCATTTCCCGATACGAGGAAGACAGAACTTGTCACGTAACTGTCTTCTCACACTTTTCGAGGGCTGTTGGCTTTGTTGTTTTTCTCTGCTGAGCTTTCTTGTAACTAGGTGAATAACGGGCTCGTTCTCGGCGTCTGTCCACAAACCAAACAGATCTCCGCCTGCCGTTTGGCCGGCTGGATGGGCACTTCGAGCAGTCTCCTTTATGACATCTTCATCTTCTTTGAACATGTACACGGTTGGGCTCGGTATCTTCGATTTTTTCATTGCTATATCGCTCAAGACGCCGCTAGTCTACACAGACGCTGCTAACCACGCCGACGAACTGTGCAAATGGCGTCTTCAGCGATTTCCATACAAACAAACATCACTCATGCGCGTCAGATATTTTGATTTCCGAGAAAAATTTCATTTTCATTCATGAGTCGTTGTTTTTAAATAAGTCTGACCTGACTACAAAGCAAATCCCTTATGATAGTATTTTTCACTGTCATATTGAGTAGAAAACGAAGTTTTAACCTATGTTTTGATTCTATTCCGAGCTAGTTGAATTTTGCCTGTCATGCCAGTTAATTGACAGCTGGCTCTTAAGCCTTCCTCATTTTCTAAGAAATGTTTTTCAGTAATACATACCCTTGAGTGACCTTTTCAGTGTCAAGGTACGTTTCTCAGAACGTATCTTTGCATGAAATACTTTTTACAAACATTCCTCCAATCGTAAAACCAATTTGCTAGTAGACTTTTTCGTGATTCAGGTTGGCTGGATAAAAACAAAATCTATATCCACTGGTCACGCTTTCATAACATTTCTATTGAATATTGTGACATACCATTGAGCTCTAATCTAAATGGGAAAAATCCCAAGCTATCAAAGGGACCATTTTTTTATGTTTTTTTTTTCCTCCGGGAAATTTTTGCAATCCATTTACACTTTAAATAGGTGACTGAAATAAGTGAAACAAAGTCTTTGCTTTTGTCCACGGAAGTTTCTTTCCCAGGAAAGGTTATTTTTTACTGGGCATGGCTTATATGACGGCGTGCATGCATACTGTGCATTTGCATTAAATTGCCAACGGAGATTCTAGCTGTATGAGTGTCACACACGAGATCATAAATAAATTGAGGAATTTTATCTGGAGCGAACAAAGCATGATATTAATTGAAGTTTTCCTTTTAAACAGAAATAGTTAATGATGATGATGATGTAATGCTTGTAAATTCGAATATAAATCATCCGCTGCCTTTGTAAATTCAAAAAAAATAAATGTTAGAATTGTCTGCACATCATACAGTGTGACTGTCCAGTGTCCCTCAGAACGATCCGACAGGAAACCTGACTAAACGAAAATGGCCCGCTGTATGATCAGTTCATTCAACTGCTCCCACCAAACCAGCCACTGGAGACCATCCCTTCTATGACCTGTCTATCTGGTCTTGTCGAAACAACCTGACTGGACTCTGGCTCACTTTCCACAGCTAGTTTCCCAGTCTTCAAATCGAACACCAATCTTTCTTTTTTGGAGCTATCTTGTCCACCTGAAGCGATAACTTTCAATCGACTCACGACCACTTCTGATTTAAATGCAGTTGTGCTGCCATCTTCTGCTTTCGTTTCTTCGTCCTTCTGTGTGACGAAGTGAAAGTCGAATTCTCTTGCATCCTGTTGGTTGCTTTTCTCGGTTGAGTCCATTGTAAAGTTCTCCTTGTGGGACTGGCTAGCAAATCTTCTGCCGTAAATGCGCACGGTACAGGAACCAAAATCAAGGAGCAAATGGTTTCCTTTTGTCCAATACCCTTGCACTTAATTTGCCACAACGACAAAATATTTCTAGAGATTTCAGTTTTAAATATCAGGGAATAAAACTCCTCTGCATAACAATTACAACTTCCGCCTATTTTCCTTATTAGGTATGCCAGTCGATGGTGGTCAAAAAGTCCCAAATAATTCCAAGAAAACGACATGCATGGATGACGTCAGCACCAAAATCAAGCAACAAAGCGATTTGAAACCGAAAGCACTCAGTGGAAGCGAAAGCAAACACAAGGAAACCTTGTGAGGGTTAACTGGAGTAACTGGGGATATTCTTCTCTAATAACAAGCGGTGCAATACATAGAAAAGATCTGGTGTGTCGCATTCCAGTACGTGTGTCCGGTTCGAAAAATGTCGTCCAACCCGCAGCAAATTCAAAGGCACCTTGAAAATAAGGGAAGCGGCTCTGAAGCACTGGCTTTTGATCCCGCTACGGGAAAGCTGATGGTTCTACCACAACAAGAAGCGGCCCAGAATTCCGACAGGAGGGTTGTCCTGGATATGAACAAAGCAGGCTCAGGAGGTTTTTTCAGTTTTGGTGAACACGACCGACTACAGGAACACGACGGTGGTGGAAACTTACGTTTATGAATAATCAGCGGAAAATAATCTGTATTCTTCTCATCACAAGGAGAAAACTGTTAGTGTTCAAAAACGGGTTCTAACAAGTTTATATGTTCTAAACTTTTTGTATCGTGCTTTAATGTTCATCAGACTGAGAATGACAGAGAATTTGTGCATCGTGCAACCAGAACACAACGAAGTATATTTATGGTCTGAGCGGTCATATTGAGACGTTCTCCGGCCAAGGAACTGATTCTCTCGTTGCATGTAAGAATAGCGAAATTGTATTCACTTATCATATTTCTTTTGCCTTTATATAGTTCATATTCTTAATTGTAGAGGCACTGAAGTAGCTAGAATGGTGGCTTGTTTTGTTAAGTGTTGTGCTTCTGTTGAATTCCAAGAAAATTAGACTAAACAGTCCGTGTACAAATTCAGTGAAATAGTGAAACGTGATGCTTGATTTGTTAATAAACGTTTAAAAAGGTTTTCAGTTATCTTTTTTTCTTGTCTGACGATTTTCCACAATTTCTACGCTGTATTTTTTTCTTACAATTTACCAGGCACATTGCAATTCTATAGAAGACTACAACAAGGGAAACACTATGGCTAAGCATATTTGAGACTTGTGCAAGATCTTAATTCCAGCAAAATATTTTTTGTGTGTCATCCATGCAGTTTCACTGTAGAACAGTTTTAATGGATACTTATTTTCGAGCAAAAGTTATTAATATTCTAAGAAAACATCAGTCTTGCCATGAGATCAAGTTTTCCATGGATTGATTTCTGTTACTAACAATGCCTAGCTACTTCCGGTGACCTTAGTTTTTCACTGCGGTTTTCCCGGAAAGCGATGATTTGCATACGAGCATTAGGACCAAACAAAGTAAGCCAAATAGTTGTGGCAAAAGAGTAAACGCAGCGTTGTGATAAGGGGCACGCGAGGGTTAGAAGTCTAGAAAACAAAACTGTCACAAACATTTATAGTTGCATTTGACAACAGTGCAAAATATTTTATTTTCGATTATTACATTTTCAAATTCTATTCAACTACTGAACCCTGCATCAAACTGTACTTGTCATGTTTTAACACCCACCAAAAATACATTAACTTGAAAATGAACCTACTAAAGTAACAACAGTGTGATAATTTTCTTCGATGAAAGATGCAAAAGAGGTTTGACTGATATTTAATGTAACTTTGTGTGATTGCTCTGTCCCTGCTATAGCTTTAACAGTTTATATCAAATTACAGAACCGATTATTTTCCAGCGAAAAACTCAACGTTCTCCTCACTGACTTCTATGTCTTGACAAGTCTTGCAGTCAGCTTTTCTTTCGCTCATCATTGGATACCACCTG
>Ga0126336_10000615_pt1 | contig 15429 bp, 6 predicted proteins | sample SidCmetagenome_FD_92530 | JGI IMG/M metagenome (GOLD analysis project Ga0126336, IMG submission 92530) | Coral microbial communities from El Islote,Puerto Morelos, Mexico - Siderastrea C C metagenome | ecosystem: Host-associated > Invertebrates > Cnidaria > Coral | place: El Islote,Puerto...
ATGATTGTCCCGTCGTTTAGTTGATTGTCTATTGATACTGTTGAATGCTCGCGCGTATTTAAATATCGCTATTGAAAGTCGTTTCGCACCAATGATGTTGCTTGCGGTGTTCAAGAAAGTACAGTACAAGTTATTGATGCATCGCTTGGCACAAATGAATGTACGTTTTGCGCTAATGAACAGCAAAAGGTGTATTTCTATTTGATGCATTTTCATAAAAAAAATAGGCACGCAGTGCGTATAAAAGGCAATGATGTTTTCCAACTAGCATGCGATCCAAATTGCAACATATTAGGTTTGAATGCATAATTAAGTATAGTTTTTCCAGGAACCTAGGAGGAAATTGGGAATAATGAATTACCACTACGACAGTATGAAAGCTGCTGTAAATATGTAAGAGTGCAACGAGATTAACTCCCCTCCCCTCACCCCAGGGGGACTAGAGTTTTAAAGTGACGGGGAGGTGTGGGTGCTTTTTGTCCTGGAGTTTTATCAAGGTATTTTGGGGGTTTCCTTGTCAACTTTTTGGCGACCTGCCATTAACTATTTTGCACTAATGTAGAAGGGCTATATTATTTGGGCCCTTGTTGTGCTCTATGATTTATTAAATTAGGGACCGGTCAATATTTATCGCCTAAGGGAGGGGGCGGCAGAGGATTTTGGGGGAGTTCACTTGATTTCACGTTTAACGAAGGGGTAAAGAAAAGCTAAGAGAGAAAGGGTTGTTTGTCAAGTTTGCATCCTTTTATTTTCATCTTGCAGTATGATGACGAGCTTCATGCCAGAGATTTATACCATGATAACTTCAGCTTTAGAAATGTGGGCCATTATATGTGTAAAAAGTATAAATTAGCAAATTTTATAGCGCGTGGCAGTTTTTGATGCATTTCCGGCCACTTCGGCAGACCCAAATATAAAATTTTCTGGGGGGAGGGGGCATCCCCCCGGACCCCTTCACAGCCACTACCTTGTGTTGGCACACTCCATGGTTTCCAGCCTCCCAACTTCCCACCTCTTTTTCCGCAATTACGTGTTGTAGGCATAGACATAGACCTAAACTTTATTCGAGAATAGTACAATCAGGTTCAAAAATGGTGAAAAAAAAAAAACATTTTGCCAGATATGAGTTCTGTATTGTATTTGTGAGTTTTAAATCTAATTGAGAGTTGTTTTCAGTTTTCTATACATTTAAATGTTTCCTGCAGACGTTTCAGATATTTACAAATTTAGAAATTTGGGCCATTATATGTGTAAAAAGTATAAATTAGCAAATTTTACAGCGCGTGGCAGTTTTTGATGCATTTCCGGCCACTTCGGCAGACCCAAATATAAAATTTTCGAGGGGGGGCATCCCCCCGGACCCCCTTCACAGCCACTACCTTGTGTTGGCACACTCCATGGTTTCCAGCCTCCCAACTTTCCACCTCTTTTTCCGCAATTACGTGTTGTAGGCATAGACATAGACGTAAACTTTATTCAAGAATAGTACAATCAGGTTCAAAAATGGTGAAAAAAAAACATTTTGCCAGATATGAGTTCTGTATTGTATTTGTGAGTTTTAAATCTAATTGAGGGTGGTTTTCAGTTTTCTATACGTTTAAATGTTTCCTGCAGACGTTTCAGATATTTACAAAGAAGAGGTACATAAGCATAGTATAAGAACCGACCCCAGGCGATAAATAATGACGGCCTCATTAGCAAATGCGAAAATCACCGACTCTTTTAATACCCTGTAACCCTAGAAACAAACACGAGCACAGATCAAAGGGGTTGCGTTGTGTTCAAGAGTATAAAGGGAATACAAGGGTATACAGGGTTCACTAGAGTATACAAGGTATACAAAGGTATACAGGGTATACAGGGTGTACAAGGGTATACAGGTTATAGAAGGGTATACAGGGTGTACTATACAGGGTGTACCAGAGTATACAGGGTGTAGAGGCGTATATGGGGTATATAAGGGAATATAGGGTGTGCAAGGTATACAGGATGTACTAAAGTATGCATGGTATACGGGGATATACAGGGTGTACTAGAGTATACAGCTTACTTTACATTTTCTTCGTTTCATTCTCATCATCATCATCATCATCATCATCATCATCATCATCATCATCATCATCATCATCATCATCAATGATATTATTAACGATAACATGCTTGTAGTTACGTTCCTCTTCCTACCCAGTTCCGCCTCACATCACTTACATTTCTGGAAACCAAACAGTAAATAAGGCCGTTTCCGTGACTCTGTTCTGTAATGCAACTGGTAGTCCGACACCAACCATCACCTGGACAAGACTTTCTGATAACAGTTCTGTCAGCATGCCTTTGCAGAATATCAGTAGACAGGACCAAGGAGGATACAGATGTACTGCTGATAATGGTGTTGGAAGACCTGCAAGTGAAGAGACCTTCATAACTGTACAGTGTGAGTGTTATGACGTCATGAACTCTGCTACAATGTCACAACCGACGTGCGTGGCTCTCCCTTTCTCTCAATGATGAGCAAGTAGCTGTTATCGCTGGCAATTTTAGAGATAGGAACAGGGAGAAGTGTTTCAACAAATGTGACGAACATTTATTCCACTGATTACAATACATTTGCATTTTTTTGTTGATAGAGACACCTTTAACCATTTTTTTTCGCTTTGATCAGTCAATTGTGTCTACTACTGAGGCTAAGAGATCTTGATGTCGAACAGTTTTATCTATAATAGAAATGGTAGCATAATAGTGAACAATTTTCCGCTAATTTGTATGCTGCTTTTGCCACGACAAGCATTGATAAAGGTAATATAAAGTTATTTCTTGACAGGCTGAAAAAGTGAAAATGATTGAGAGGTTGCTTGCTTTGTTTGCTCTCAACAAAACTTGAAACCGAGGGTTGTTTGCAAATGAAATAATACAGTTTAGAATCCCGAGACTATTCACGCGAAAAGTTGAACACAAGAGTACGATAAATAACTTTAAATTGCCTTTTCGACACACTTTGTCAAGACCACCGACGACGTCAACAAATAAAAAATGAAAATGTTCCATTCATTGCATTTTTTCCTCAAGGTTCTGGGACAAGGTTTTCATGAAAATGGTCTAATAGTTCTGTTAAAGTTATAAAAAGGGCCTGTCCGATTCACTGTGTGAAAGTGCACCTAAAATACTGACATTACGTTTAACACACGAGACTGAGAAAAACCAAACGCCTAGCAGTAGACAGCTGTTTATTCCTTACTTGGACTTGTCAGCATCGTGTTAGACATAGTGGTTTTCGGACGAACCTCCTGATCCAGCCACAGTATTAATAAAGTTGAGTACACCAGTCAACTTGGAATTTTTCACGTCACCGACAGACACAATGTGATTTACTACTGTTTTGTTTTTTTCTCCTAACAAGAATAACGCTTTGCAAAAATATTAGCCAGAGAATTATGCGCCGATCAATTCGAAAGTTCAACATCCCCCCCCGGGCAACCCCCCGGGCATTTGAACTTTTGAAGATTGACTTGCTCAAATTCCCTCCCCTCCGGGCAAAAAAGCCGTTCAAATTCCCCACCAATTAGTACTGAACTACCTCTCCTCAAAGACAAATTTCTTCTTCAATCAAACACTTAACACGCCCTTCAGAGAGAGATATGCCATAATGACACCTTCAAAATTCTTTTAAAGACTCTTTTGAAAGAGTTATTCACTAACAAAGGCGAAATTCCATCTTGTAAATCCGTCAATCCGTGAAAAAACCGAAAAAACTCACGGGCGCATTACGTCAGAACAAGAGAGAAATCCAGTTCAAATTCCCCACCCTTCCAACGCAACGTTCAAATTCCCCCCTCCCTGGGTACGATGCACAGTCAAATGCCCGGGGTATGCCCGGGGGGGATGTTGAAGTTTCGAATTGATCGGCGCATTACAAAAGAAATAAACCCGGCAGGCTTGCTGGCATATCGGAGGACATGGAAGATTTTCCCTCGAAGCTTTCTGGTTAATATTCTAGTTAACTGAACGGGCTTATCTGCTAAATATATCCTGGCTACCTGATAAATCTGTGTCTTCCGACGAAATAGGAAATTGCTCTTTTTTTTTCTTTTCCTCTTTATTCCTGATTTTTTTCTTTACGGTCTTCCATCAGTCCATTTAAGTAAACTGCAATGTGTACAGAATTTAGCTGCCAGATTAATCTGCAATATATTAAGATATGGCCATATAAAGCCAGTGCTGTATACTGTACACTGGCTACCCGTTCAATACCGTTTTTGTTTCAAAATACTTATTCTTACTTTCAAGGCGATTCATGGCCTCGCGCCTGAATACATAAGTAATCTGATAAGTGTTAAAGATGTATCGAAATACAGTCTTAGATCCAACGGTGGCTTGCTGCTCCATCAACCTAGCGCCCGACTTCGAAAGACACTAGGAGACAGATGTTTTACATCTGCTGCCCCTAGCCTTTGGGACAAGCTTCCTGCACATTTACGGAACATGGACAAATTTACGAATTTTAAATCTAGCCTCAAAACTCATCTATTTAGAATTGCTTTTAATGTAGGATAAGATTTCGTAGTTCTTATGAAGATTCCATTATCGGTGATATTATTTTTATCTTTAAATTGTACTTTTTTATTGTAATTTTTATAATTTAATTTTTTTATCGTTCTTATTTTAATATCTTGTAAAGCGCATGTGATCATATTTACAAGTTAATTTAGGCTATCTAAGTACGCAATAAATTTGTTATTATTATTTGGGCATACTTCAAAGTGATTGCCCTATTTGTACTCGTCGTATGTGAACTCCTGAGTTCACGTATGAGATTGTGTAGAATAATTGTTTGTTTTAAGAGAAAAAGTAATTCATCTAGCCTGGATGCAATTCACGCTATATAACAGCGAAAGCTAGGTACACACAAATAACTTGGCTGTTAAAAATGTTACTTGAATCCTCAGTGGACAGATGACAGAGAAGATACATTTTAACTTTCAATTGGTACCAAACACCAACTCAATCTTCCTTTTGTTGTAGACTATCGTCCTATCAATACAAATCTGGTTACACCCGGTTTGACTAACCAAACAGTCGTCATAAATACAAGCTTCAACCTCACCTGTAGTGCACAGGCCAACCCACCTGCCAAGTATCGATTCTACAGAGAGAAGCAGAGTTTGTTTACTACCATAGCTGGTAGTAATTTGACAGTTTACACAACCTCGGTCAATGACAAAATAAAGCAGGTGACTTACAGCTGCACTCCGTTCAATGATTATGGTGATGGTCCCACACAAACAATCACTGTGACAGTACATTGTAAGTATATATTTTTGCCCTGATGTGTATCTCTTTCGTTAAGTTATGTTTCCCTGTACGTAACAATTTTAAATCTGTTTTTTCTTCTCTCGATGACACCATATTTATCCACTTTGCAGCATATTGATGTTCCTTGATCTAGTTTTTCGATTCTTTGATAAGATCGTGGCATTGAAAGGCACAGCAAAGATTATATAGTACCCTTCGTAGTACCCACAAGCATTCTGTCATTTGTTGATGTACTTGACTATAGTTTTTAAAATCTTTAAGCTTTATTCAAAACTTAAAAATGGACGTGATTCTTTCAGGAAGGCACGTGAAGCACACATTATTCACAATTTAAGCTAAGACCCTTGAGCCTCGAGGCATCAACAAAAGTGATGAAGTGTAATATATAACTGTATCTAGAACATAAATGTTTATTTGTTTTTTTCTTCTGTTATCTATCCATACCACGTCATAATATATAAATTTAGCCAACTGGCTAAAAGCGGAGCTCCCAAGGAATAAGCTGGCCAGCTCGTTTCTCAAGAATAGTCCTGAAACTTTACGGTCCCAAGTATATTTCGGGTTATTTTGGCTTGTTCAATCTAACAAAAAGTCTTTCTCAAAAAGCCCGAAAGTGTTCCGAATTATCCTCCAATATTTTGGGGATCTGTTCTGTGAATCGGAGCTCGAAAGGTCATTCTAGAGGCTGAGCACCGCTTGATTTAATAGTTTTCGGCCATCTTTCTTTCCTGTCATTTAACTGTCAAGGCTTGTCAAATCTCCTTGGATTATTGGCTGTTCGCTTGAATGAACTTCAAACGGCGCTCATTTACAACAACAAAATATAACTTACTCTGAAGTAAATAATGGGTCATCTTTTTGGGTTTTCATAGTGTTCGGATGTTAACAAATAACACGAACTGCCACTATTAGTCTAGTCAAAATATATACTGGCATTTTACTGAGATTACCCGAAAGAAGCTTCCAAGCACCTGTATTAAAATTATCAAAGAAATGTCTCGTAAGTTTAGGGGCCGCGAAGAAATTCGGGCACTTTGAGAGAACACACAGAACTGTTTTCGGAAGCTCATCGGATAAAATAGCTTTAATAGTTACTTAAATAACTTTAATATTTCGTTCTCTAATTAGAGACCATCGAGATTGAAAACAAACAATCACCAAACATGCTTAAATATTAAAAACTTCTAGGACAAGAAAATCGACAATTGCAAGCAGAGGTGACATCTCACTGAAGTGATGCTTGTGCTGTCGTGTTACGACCGTGTTTTGACCTACGGTTGTGAATAAACAAACACAAAATGATGGACAGAGAAACCTTTTTTGAAAACGTTTATTGGAAAACCCGTAAGTCTACACTTCCTGCATCGTGATGGCAAAACATTCAAGTCTACAGCTGTCTCATGTCTGAACGCGTTTTCTAATAATTTTCTTCTTAAGTCAACGCCGACATGAATAAGAAGTAAATGACACATTTCTAATGACATAAATTAAATTTCCATTTCAAAACGTAATTTCGTTGACCGTAATGCTCAAAATCATGTACCTTAAACCCTTTAAAAACTTCACCTACTCGTTTGTGTTTCAGAACAGGACAAGCTCTCCACCGTGAAAAAACAAAGGTGAAGTCCTTTGAGGGCAGCTTTCTACCAGTATTCTTTTGAGCTTTTTCTTTCCATTTATAGATATCAGATCTTTTTTCTCAAGTTTAAAACTTCAGTACTGTCGAACAATCATTGCTAAATAAACTTAAGCTTTTTAAAGGAACCTCTTTTTCAAAAGCGACGATGAACATGCCATTTCCCGCCGAGAAAAACGCCGGTTGCCAGAAAAAGCACCGGGCAATTTCCCGCCAAGAAAAGATGGCATTCTCCACCCCGCGTCGGGTAGCCTTGTGGCTCCTCTCCCCTCCCCCAGAGTCTGTACGGGTGGGGCACGTACGCTAACGTCACAACCAAAATTTCTCGGCTCGGTAGGCTACCAGATTTGTTTACCGATGGTGCTCTGCGAGCTCCGCTATTATATGTAACTTCCACTTATTGTTTCACAACATACATATCTTTGAAAATGAAAATGACGAAGATTGGTATTGGCCAGTCCAAATATCAGAACTTAAGTCTTTTCACATTGTTTGATCAGTCCCTGAAATAGTCTTTTTTTGACAATCATTTACATGTTTATCAATGTTGACTGCTGATCACGATCTTTTTTTGATCCGACGTTGAGCAAAGTGGATCACACACGGTTTTTTGCAGTGCTTTTAAACCTTAACTTTTCATGACTATAACATTCCTTGATTGAATTTCTGGACGTAAAGATTTGAATCCAATCGGAATCAACAGAGTTTTTATTCAAATTTGTGGTTATAAATCGTAATTTGAAACGGCAACTTTAATTTCTTATCCTTTGTCGCACGCATATGCCGGGACTTTGATGTGGGTCTTGACTTTAGACGTGGTGACCTAAAACGTTTTTAGCACAAAATGTTTCCTTCAACTATTGCAATGTTCTCTATGCGAAATCCTTTTTTCACAAGTCTTCTCTCTTTACTTTATTTAGATTCTCCTACAGCTACAGAAAATTGTCGTACTATTCGGATGTCCGAAGGAAGCTCTGTTTCGCTTTCTTGTTCCACTGATGGAAATCCTAACCCTAATATTATATGGCACAAAGGAAGCGAGCTCTGTGGTACCATGCTGTCCAGAGGAAAAAATTTGACATTTTCAAAAGCTATGTCTAATAACAGTGGATGGTACACATGTTCTGCAAATAACTCCTTGGGGACAGTTAGTGTCAGTCTTTATCTTTTGATTGGTAAGTTGTTTTTAGAGTTCTTAGGCAGTATCTAACTATTGGTAGCACATAAGGATGGACTAGTCCCAGGTAGTTGGTCCCGTGGGACCTAGACCCTACTTGTGAGCGGCTCATTTTCATCTAGACATTAGTCGTGGAACAAGTATTAAGTCCCTTTGACTTTCCCTATTAATTCAGACTTGTCCCTTCCTCGTGTATCTAATAAACTTTATGAGAAAACCATTTTGGAATTGAATCATTTACACGGTTTTTACTATATAAAAAATTACTTGTAGTATATTTTGAAAATGACACAAGATGTCCCATGAGTACTGTACTACGTGCGACTAGTCCCTGCGAGTAAAAAAAAAAAAACAATCATAAGCCAAATCAGGGCTGGGCGCCCGACCAGTCCCCTCGTGTAACACGACAGAGGACCTGTCTTTGCGACTTGTCCCGTCTTGTGCACCGCGGATGCGTTGTGCGGTTTTTTCGTACTCTGAGAAAGGAACGTGACCAGTGGCCTTTAAACTAATTGTCTGACTTTCTCAAAGTGTGGTTGAATGATCTAGTGAGCGATTTCTGCTAACAATTTCCTTCTTTTTTGTAGAAACCATGAGTACTCTCAAAGTATCACTAACCGTCACAAACAAAAACTGCAACGATTTTTCAGAAAACGAGTTCCTTATTGAGGTATGCAATTAGTAATAAACCTGCCACTCGCTACTGATTGTTAAAAAACAAACATTGATAGCTTATAGTTGCTGAGAATAAGGAATTCGTTAACAATTTCTTCCAGGGTTTGAAAATTTTCGGAAAATACCATTAAGAAGACATTGAGGGGCCCCTGACTGCATTTGTCTAATAGCAACGACATTTGAGTACGTGTTGGTAGAAATTACCTAGCGAACTCTGTTAACAATTTCCCTTTTTCTGTAGACAAAAGGTTAGGTAATTGTTTTGTAAAGCGCCATTGGACAGCAATGGAAATGGCGTTTTTTTTTTAATTAGGCGCTACGTGCTGTCCCCATTCTCATCGGCAGGTCATAAAGGCTGATCATTTCTAGACCGGTTCGTGAAACCGGCTAGAAATTTCAGCCCGGTCAAACGGGCTGCGAAACCTCGTGTAATCGCATTTAAATTTCTGCCCGGGCTGATATATGAACTTCGGCATGCGCACCGCTTGAGTTGTGAATGTAAAACGCTTCCCTGCAAACGTTTCCGGCCCATATTTTAAGCATTGCACCCGGGCTGAAATTCGCCATGTAATTGCAACAAAATGTCAGCCCAGTGGGCAGACCAAATATATTTGGACTTCAACCGGAATTTCTAACTGGTATCGTGAATGAGTGAGTCACCTGGTACTGGCGAAATTGCCTGATGGTCTAAGTCCGGGAATCTCATGGCATTGCTTTTTTCGTTTTTTTTTTTAGACCATGGGTTAGCCTTGACGTTTTCCGCATGTCTCCTATATTCCAGTTAGTTATTCTTTCTATGCAGAAAGTATATGGCTTTCGATCAGTTATTAATTTTTATTTTATTTTTAGATTGCTAAACAGCTCCAACCTCTAGGCATCCAGGGCGCAGAAATCGAAAGAAAGAGGTATGAGCTCCCATGCACTTTGGAAATGATAACGTCTGCATTTTAGGAGGCGCAAAACATATGCCGTTGTCAGCACTTATCTCGCATAACGGTCGACGCAGTCGTTAATGTACGAAAAAATTAATATTGTTTTTTAAAGATGACCCGTTAAATTTGAACCAACAACCCTAAACTTGGCTTTCTAAAAGCCTTCACAAGTTATTGCTATCGAAATGTTTCTGAGATGCCACTTTTGAAAATAATTGCGGCAAAAATATTAAAATGTTGTCACTGTTATTAGGGAAATATTTATGTACCGCTGAGCGGGTTGTAAACCCTGCATTTTTTTCATCTGAGTGATGAGTAGTTGAGCTGAGTCGATAGTGTTTTCTAAGAAAGAATTTCCAGAAAATCAATTGAAAATAAATCGATAACAAGCAAGCAACATAATCATTTATAATCCAGCTGTATTAGTTATCGTACAGAAAGCGCTCGGAGCGAGTACAAATATCCCTCGAAATTGTACAGTTGGTTATTGTACAGTACCATGCGCGCACTCATCCTGTTACACTTGTAGTTTTCTTACAAGTTAGTTAAAAAAAGGCTGAAAAAGGTTAGGTTGGATAGTAAATCTCTTATTATAGATGTTTCGGTGTGAGGTATCACCGTATATTCTTACTCGACGTTTGTATTTTGACTTGCCCTGCGGGCTCGCCAAAATACAGCACAACTCGTCAAAAGATACGGTGATACTTCACACCGAAACATCTGATAAGATATATATGTGTGAGCTTTCTTTGAAAATGAAGTTTGAGTGAGTTTTCTGTGATCAAAGACACGAACCAATACGAAGAGTCAGAAATAAATGTATGATGTGCATAATATAACTTTGAAATATTCAATATTAATTTTTGTTTCAATTCAGAGTTATTCCGATGATGTTCTTTTCAACTCAGTTGATAAATCCAAACTTCTGTTTCACTTCCTTACCGACGCAGTACCACAGTTTCTTTAGAACTGACCACTTGATTAATTTTAAAAAATTCTTTTTTGCTTCCTTGTCATCGATTTATCTTCAGTTGATGTCCTGGGATATCTTCCTTGCAAAGGAGCATTAAGTCAGGTCAACAGGAAATAGGTAAATTGGTCACCTGGGTTGGTTGTCAGCTTTCAATTTCGTACGGTGGCCAATTTACTTTTATTAACAACTCAGTTGATGAATCCAAATTAATATATTTGAGCTTTCTTTGAAAATGCAGATTCAGTAACTATTCGGGGATTAAAGACCTAAATCAACAAGAACAAACAGAAATAAATAGACGATAACAGAACTTTGAAATATTCAATAACTGGTTGCAAAATACCCAGTAAGGGAATCTTTGTGATATCAGACTGTAGACTTATCTAGACTTATCTAACTAAACTGAAATGTGCAATTCGTAACACTCCTCGTTGGCGTTTTAAGGTGTGGCAGCGTTATCGTTGATCTTGTGCTGCGGTTCAATCAAAGCGTGAGGATAAACGATGTGATATCTGTTCTAGAGACTGCTGCACTACAAACCAACTTTGGGGGCTTTATCGTTGATCCTGAGTCCGTAAAGCAAATTTCTCCTTCGCCCACCGCATCTCCATCATTTACCACTTCTTTGTCAACCGCCACCACTGGAGGCACACAAGGTATTGTTGAGGTCTTGTTTTTTGTTTTTTGTTTTTTGTAATTTTTGAACAGGTTCTAATTGCTTAAATTGTGTTAAAATAAAATTAAGTGTGCTTAATAACAGTGTATTTCTTAAATAATCTCACTGAACGTAGTTCAGTATTTTTCTTATGTGAACCGCAGTGTTTTCCTTATGTGAACTATCACAGCAAAGCTAAAAACTGTGAAAGCAGTGAGTGACACAGGTATTCTCCAAAAATAAAAAGAAAGAAATCCGAGTTCTCCTAACAGGAGAAAGAAGAAAAATCTGTTACCAATGTGCAAGGCTCCGTTGAACTATGTTATATTAAATGGTCATTCTCACTTTTCTTTACAGAATGCACATGCTCCTGTTATTTTGCGATATTCGGATCGATCATTGGAGTTCTTGTGGCAATCATCATTCTTCTCATTATATACATCATTCGGCTGCGCAAGAAAGGTGAGATAATAAGTTTATTTTGAAGGATTTTCAAATCTTTATTCTTATTTTACTGATCGATAAATTTTATCTCCTTTAGTAGGGACTACAGGGAACAAAAGGTACGTTTCTTTCCATTATGGGATGATATCAGTAACTTTTGTAATTCCTCAGCATCGTAAAATCTCATTTTAAGTTTTTACATGTGCTTTTCTGCTGAATACAAGACGTGCTATAGCAATTCAGTTGCTGCGATGCTTCAACTCATGACTCCAACGATATTTAATTCAAAGTTTCTTCTTAACTGGCTTGAAAATAATTCTTAGCAATAGATATTAAGTCGTCGATTAACTCTTATTAAATAATAGCTAGGTTAGTAGTTGAAAAGCTGTAAATGGTGCGGTCAGTTAGCGTCGAAAACTACGAAATGGTGACAAATCGCGTAAGAGCACCAAATTTGGCATAAATGTCTTTTAGGGCAAATAAAACAAATTTAGAAGGGGTGCCACGTGATACGGGTATCCAGGGGGCCACAGCACTCAAATGAATTTTCATTCGTGGTCACAGGACTCCCACGCTTATGAACAGACCACTCAGTGGCACACTGAAAAGGATCCAGATGGGCCTTTTTAACTGACCTTGTCAGCGAACGACAGAAAATGACAACAAACAGCCGTTAAAGTTTACAAGCCACATATCCTTGTTATTTTCGCTCCCTTTTCGCTAGCCTGGGTTCCCTGTGGTCAAAAAGACCTACAAACTGAATCGTCAAACTTACGATAACTGTCAAGGGAACGAATTATTATTAGTCTACAAACAGTCCCAAATAAGCAGCTTAAATCTCAAAGGAAACCGTTTCCTACTACAACTGTTCAAACACTGTTTATTTTGGGTTATTTTCGTCATACGTTCAGGAACATGTACGCAGACCAATTAAGGAGAAGGATAACTGAAAGAACTGACTTCCGTTATTAATTGTTTTAAATTACGTTTCTTCACAGCCTCTCCCCTATTAAGATCCTCTAGACAATAAAAGCAAGTCGAGTTGAGGAAAATCCGGAAAATGTCAGGGAGTTTATTCAAGTCAAATTTCAAAGTGTACTGTTAGAACAACATATTGGGAGAGACATATTAAGGCCACTGACATATCTGTCTTTCCTTTAAACGTTAGTTTAAATAAAAATACAATGACTGATGAAACAAAATTGGTAACGTTCGGTTCAATTTGCCATGAGTTATGTGTCACCAGCAAGTACCGTGAGAAGCACGCGCGCTTTCTAAGCCCCCTTTCACGGTAGTCAACCAGCTCCAGCGATTAGTCACCGCTTTTTCCAGCATCGTACGTTTTTCTTTCCTTTTTTGTCTTGCAGTTCTCAATTCAGTACACCGCATCGGGTACTTAAGATCGCTAATGCTGATAACATAAATAGAATATCTCCCTCTGAAAAAAGATGCCGAAGTCTGCAGAACAGGATTTTATTGTAGGTTTCAGGCGAGTGTCGCCTGAAAAACGCGTAAAACATTAATCAGGCTAAATTACACGCGACTACTAGAGTCCGAATGCAACGCATAAACGGAGAGCGAAAAGGCCTAGGTACGGCAACGAGCTCAACCTTTCGCCCTAGAATAACGAGGGACGTAAATAATTACTGTCTTAGGGTTTCAGTGTTGGTCTTTTGAATAACGCCTAGATCAGAGGGGACGCTTACTGTAATAGGCCAGAGTCTTCTTTGACAACATCACGTGTTCTTCAAGATTAACGTAAAAAACGCTATCGCCTCGTTATTTTATATTTTTTTCTCTACCATCACATGTGTTTGTTTTTTCTCTGAACGTAGCTGACAGCCTTCGCAGTTCACACCTACGACAGCCTGCAGAACAGGCGTTTTTAAAGAATGCCTTTCATGTAGGGTCCTATTTACACAAGAGAGAATGACAGAAAAACCCATAAAAGTCCCCTTTTCCAGTTTTCTGAAATTCGCCAGGTCATTCTAACCAACTACACCTTGTGATGTTTTTTTTTTGTTTTCTAGCTTTGTTGGCCGTTAGCTATTATAACGATCGACTTTGAGATTTACAGTATGCGTGGCGTGGCTGAGTGATCACAAATTAAATTATTGAACTTGTTCGTTTATATCTAACAGTTTTTTTTAATTAGAAAAGAAATTTCTCTCCCAGATATGTCTTTGTCAGAAAAAAAGCTTGAACTAAGACTTTAATAAGCTGCTTAACCCGTTTGGGATAAGCTTAAATTTTCCCTTAGACCGGCTTATTTTTGTTGTCCATTTCACGGCCAGTAATCTATTTGACCACAGGGTACCCAGGCTCATGAGAAAATCTCCTGGTAGAAAAATACACATTATATGTGGATTTGATTTGGCAAGTAACTATAATGACTGTTTATTATCATTTTTTCCTTTCGCTGATGAAACCAGTTAAAACGGTCCCTAAAATAATTCTATTTTGCCATTATTGATTTGCTAGTGAACCTGGTTGCCCTGTGACCAAGTCATTGAAAATAGATTTGCGTTCCACGGCCCCCCAGATGCTCAGATCACGTGGCACCCCTTGTAAATTTGGCCTCAAGAATATGTGTGCAAATTTTATGCTTTTACGCGATTTGTCACGATTTTTCCCTTAACCGACCAGACTAAAACAGGTTAAAAACTGTTCTGTAAAAGCTAATAACATGTCATAGTTTGAAGCTTTCAATGCAACTGGCGAATTAGCAGCAACCTGTTCAGTGTACTTTTATTTTGCCCTCAGACCTTATGAAGTTCCTCCTGACGATATAGGAGCCTATGACGTAAGTTCATTTCCTTTTTGTTCAATTTGTTATCTTTCTACATGACGTCGCTAGCGGGTTTCTGCAAAATGGCCTGGAAAGTTATAACTGAAAGATGATGAAAGACAACGAAGATAAGATCAGATAAGATAAGATAAGATAAGATAAGATAGAAATTTAGATAATATAAAAGTTGCATCGCAATCGAATACAGGTGTTCATCTGTTTAAACTAGTTTGCATCCCTACAAACTGTGTATAACGGTTTTTTAGTTTGGTGACCAGATAACCGAAAGTCCTTTCAAACAGGGGCTACTATAAAAGTTTTTCTTTTAGGGAGTGTGTTACGTATTATAACACAAATCTCACTAATGCAACTTCAAGCGAAACGATATACAAATATCACCATTGGTTTGAATTTGCGACAGCATAGAACTGACAGTAGGACATTTTTTTCGAAATAGAAGTTGTACGTGCTTATCCCCAAAACAATGACCGGTCACCAATACCATAACTTAATCATAGCATGGCAGGTTTGCACCATGAGTGCATTTCCTTTCTTGATACGCATATCTCGTTTTCAGAATGAAATCGCTATGGAAGACGTTACGCCAACTCATGTTCGTCCAAGTAATTCTACCCAACAATTAACCCTGACTAGCGGCGCCACATACATGCACCTACAAGACGCAACTCCATCTGGAAACGATTGCACAGATCAATCAAGTCCAAACAATCCACAGCTACAAAGTCCATCTCAAGGAGCTGAATATGCGCCTCTTAATCCAAGGACACGTTCTTGGGAGGTAGCAAGAGATCACGTGACAATAGAAAAGATCATTGGTAAAG
>Ga0126336_10000616_pt1 | contig 15428 bp, 9 predicted proteins | sample SidCmetagenome_FD_92530 | JGI IMG/M metagenome (GOLD analysis project Ga0126336, IMG submission 92530) | Coral microbial communities from El Islote,Puerto Morelos, Mexico - Siderastrea C C metagenome | ecosystem: Host-associated > Invertebrates > Cnidaria > Coral | place: El Islote,Puerto...
ATAGTCTCTCCCCCCCCCCCCCCCTCCCTCCCTCCTCTCCCCTTTTCCAAAGAAAAAAGGTTTCTTTCAAAGTAAAAAAAAAACTTTAGTAGTTCTTGCTTTCCGGTGACCTATTATGGACAATTTGCACTTCCGGTATGTAAGGAATTAAATATATGTAAACGTATTACCGGTGACAGATGTCTATTCGCGAGGAGAATGTGCGGTATTTGACAGATTGGTTAACTGATAAAATCAATAGCAACTTGAGAACTTTGTTTTGTTTGTTTTGTTGTAATCTGTGACCTTTGAACGCGTTTTAGCGAGACATTTTTCAGAGAGAGATAAAACCCTGTAGTTTTGCATGGAGAAATAAATCGATCTTTAACCATGATATCGCGAAGTACGGCCCCTAGGCATTCACGACAAATGTTTCAGCCTTCAGGCAAGGGCTCCATTTGGATCCTAACGACACGAGTGCAGGCTGCTTGCAATCTATTCTTATAACAGCGATGCAATTGTCTTTCAAAGGTCCAGTTTCATTTTGAATTTTGAATTAGCCACATCACTGAAGGCAGCGAAATTCAGATATTCACAGGAATCCAGTGCCTTCTTTTCCGAAATCTAGAAAATTGACACTATAATAAAGAGAGAAAATTGTCTTGATTATTCAAAGCTAGCAAAACAAGTTATGATGTGCAGTTGTGTCTGTTGGCCGCGCGACACCAAGAGGACTAAGTCAAGTGACGAACGACTACTAGCGACGACGACGATGACGACGACGAAAATGAAAAACAAAAAACGTCCACATTCACAATGCGGACAAAATAACAGGACCCAAGCAATCGATTAAAACCACTGATCGTTTTACATGCACCTCCGCAATGCTATCTATTGCATAACTAGCAGTTTATACAAAAACTTAAGATATACATTGTTGAAACAGGGAGGAGACTAGGCAACCGTTTCTGCGAACACCTACGAGACATTGAAAGAAATGACAAGGGCGCATCCAAACCAGTCGCCCGACATTTCAATCGCCCTAATCATTCTAGCCAACACATGACGATTTGTGGCCTTTCCCTACACCAAGGTGACACGGAAAGCCGTAACAATCTAGAACAAAAATCATTTTTCAAATCGGCACACTCAATCCCCACGGTATCAACGAACGCTTTTCATTCAACTAATTTATTCTTGTTTTCACGTTACCATGTTCCTACCAATAGCGTAGCTCCACCACTCTCCATCTAAACGAAGTGCAACCCACAATTCCTTGATTCGCTCTGACGAAGGGCTAGCGCTCGAAACGTCAGCTTTCAATCTCTTTACGAAGGCAAATTTACCTTATCAACTCAGTTGATAAATCCCAAATTTTGTGTTCATTCTACGAGTCACCGCAACGTGCGCGTGCGCACGACTGCCGCCTAATAAGAACACTTATTAACCGCAAAGCAGCTTATTGTATAGAAGGGAAAAGGTGCAGGTGTTAAATATCATAGGCTGCTATGAAAAGAAACAAAACTCTCATACAATAACTCTCTGCTAAATTAGAATAATACGTGAAGCGAAAGGAAAGGGAGGTGTAAAAGGGAGCGCATTGCATAAAGTATATAGGGAACGGGGAACAAACACGTTTTGGTAGCGATTTAACAGATATTTTTTGATCGTCGGCTCTATATATTATCTTTGCCTGATCACTTTGGTACTTTTTGATGAAAAGTTTGCCAACCATGGTCCAGGCGCTATGCCAGTTGTTGTTCTTTTAAATTTTCTCTAGTTTGTTAAGTTCTCATTAATATAAACAGCCTCAGTATTATGGAGATAGTTGCTTAAGCTTGCTGACTTAAAGTGTTTCCTGGCCTTGTACGGTTCACAGTTCACTTTTGGCCCCGTAAGACCTAAAGCGTACTATGATTGGTCCTGGATCGCCGCTAGATCTTCGTGTAGCCACTCTGTGGCAGATATCGATGTCGTTATTGGCGATATGTATGCTGAGAACTTTCTTAAGCTTGATGATTTTTTTAGGAAGGTTTTCTTCCGGAGACTCAGAAATGCAGTGAATTTCAAGATTGTGTTTTCTAGTGCACTGGTCTAAGTCGTCTGTTTGGTTTATTGCAGCTCCGAGGTCGTTTTTAAATCCATCTAGGTCGTCATTTATGTCAGCCTTCAAGTAGCTGTTGCAAATACTGCAGATGAAATTCATGATTTTCTCGAGTATACCAATTGCCAGAACAGATTAGATTTTAATTAGTCTGGCAATTTAGGGGGTGTTTTCTCAGAGCCTCGTATCATGTGATTTTTCAATGGAAAAAATATATGGCAATACCCTGCAGCGCCAAAATACTCAAGATTCCACACCAATAAATCTGCTTTTGAAAATACATCTGTCAATTCAGGAAATATTGACGACTGTGAGTTAGAAATTAGATATGCTAGCATGAGAAAAGCAATATATACCCTTACATGTAACCAAATAGCTTCTAAATTTATAAATCAAAAATAGCCTTTAACTATAGTACTCATAATTGCTTGTACGAATACATTACGCTTTGATTCCCTGATTCTCCTCATTAAACTGAGGCTAACATACAAAGAGGCTACCATGGGAGCGAGGCGTCTTTTTTGGCGGCCATTTTGTTATTCTTACTTTTGTTCGGCCAGTTGAAACCACAATACTTTTAGTGCAACTTAACTGTAACTTCCAGAATAGGTAGAACAGACCAAACTGCAGCCCCATTTTCAACTAGATTCAGGGATTTACAGAAGCAACAAGCTCAAGGAGAAGATTTAGGACTCTCTTGAAGATAAAGTGATTTTATTTTATAAAGTGATCTCTAAATCCTTCCGAGCCGTCTCTCATAATTTCACCTAATTTAGGCTAGGCTGCCTTGCACTCCTTGTTGCAGGATCCGAAACGTAACTAAGCAGCCACTATGTTGTACAGGATGCCCTGAAGGTTTACCATGACATTTAAGTTATGCCTGGTCGTAACTCTGTGGGTGGCATCCATATGGAAAATGCGGGAAAAGTAGTTCCAGAAAGTCTATACATGCTTATAGGCCTCTTGTGTGCTGGAGACGCGACTGATGACGGTGCGGGTGAAATGGATATAGGCGTGAAAAGCAGGATTCTCAGCATTTGCCAAGACATTGTTTTTCTTGTTTCAAAAGGACGGAAACTCACTCCCAAACATGCTGGTCTAGGTGTAACTGTTCATCAAACTACACGCTCGAAAGAACTTGTCCAACTTCTCCATTTAGCAGGAGACACTGTAAGCTCTGAAATTGTTTTGAATAGACAACGATGTTACCAACGATGTGTTAGAGAGATATTATGATAATGGGAAGGTTTTTGTTCCGCGTATCTTCACAGATAGGGGCTACACACGCTATGCAGTAGACAATATAAATGTCAACGAGAACACACTGAAAGGCCACACGTTTCATGCCACACGGTTGGCTGCATTGCGCAGAAAGAACAAGGAAGAGCGAAAACGGGGACTACGAAATAGCTCCAAACTCTGGCAGAAAACTTAATTTGGAAATCTCTTGAGCTTCGGCAAGTGGACATGGGGGGCGAGAAACCATAACCAGTGATGCCACGATTAGTGGTCCATTAAGTGGTATCAGCCTGACAAGAAAGTGATTGACAAGATGTTTGAGAAGGAACTGGCGTGGATTTTGTTCCATCTTGTTCAGCGACAACCTGAGCTTCAACGTGTTCCCGGAAGGTCTGGTTTAAACCAATTGTTGTCAAAAAATGATCCCCAAGCGACAATTATTGACCCACTTCCGATTGTCAATGCTGCAGCTCACAAACGTGAGACTTTATGCACGGTGACACTCAAATGCAAGGCAATGACAAAGCTGACACATGGACGATGCAGCATCATCACTCTAGACAAAGCCTTCTGCAGTAAGGCTAAGATGCTGCAGTGCACCAAAACAGATGAATGCAAATATATAGTCATCATACTGGGAGGATTCTACGCAACGATGACCTTCTCCAAAGTGATAGGGAAGTACGTGGAATCTTCTGGGCTAAACGACATCTGGGCAGAAAGTAAAGTTTTCGGAGAGACCACCGCCATAAACGTCGTGAAAGGAAAGATGTAACATCGCGTCAACAAAGCTCCCAAACTGATTTATGAAGCCCTTTGGAGGGTTCTGTGGCCTCTCTTTCTGACATGGCCCAAGGAAAATGCAAAGGATATGGCAGGTTCATTAGAAGATCCCACACAAAAGCTAGATGAGGGTTTTCAACTAGAGGAAATGGAGATATAGATGTTGCCCATGCGAAGCTGATGGAACCACTGGCGTAAATGCCTGGAATCATTGAAGAGATTGATGAGGCACACGAGGATAACGCAACATTCTGCTACTAGAAGTTTCGATTCTTCTGAGGTTTACACGAGCTCTTTGGAAGGGTGACTGGGAACTTTACCTGTCATCATTTGCTGAGATGCTTCCCTGGTTCGCTGCATATGACAATGTAAATTACACCAGGTGGGGAGTGGTTTTTCTTGCTGACATGCACCTCCTACCACAGTCGGCGCCAGAAGTTTTTCAGGGGCTCCAAGATGGTGATCTCTTGACCATGGAGACACCAAACAAAACCAGATTTCCGATTACCAAGCTCTTAAGCGTATCAACAGAGCTGGCAAAGTAGCAGGAAGCCTGGTGAACAGGTACAGCAAGAGATCTTCAACCAACGAGAAAGCTCAGTTGTCAGAATACACGGAGGTTATGCATGGCGTTGTTTACGAACAGGTTATAATTAATGACCAAAAAGATAGCAAGAATGTGGCGGGTGGCACAGTTCCAGAAGTAAAGGTGTTTCGGCTGGCAACTGACCTGGTTGCAGTCACCACGGGTTACGTTGCTTGCGATGAAGTCAAGCATAGTCTCCTACAGGCACAAGTTGCAGGAAACACCGTCACTAAGAACGTTTTTTTCGTGGCAGGTTGATTGCAAAGGAGACAACGTTTAATGTCAAGATTACCACAATATTCCTGTAGTGCAGAGCAATGACCCCTTGAATGGCAGTAAAATGTGTACAATCAGTGAAGAAATGGCCGCCGTACAATCCATGGGAAATCGAGCTGGAGCAAAGACGTTCGGGGAATGGTGTGACCTGTTTTTAAAGTATGTTGTTTCACACGTTTCTAGGGGATGTAGCAGGGTAGGCGTTTTCTTTGACCAATACCAACAAAATTCCAACAAAGGTGGATCAAGTGCCCAGAGGACAAGCGAGAAGGACAAAGGGATAAAGAGAAGTGTGGACGGCAGAGAACAGGAGATTGGCAATTGGAACAGATCCATTATCCTGGATGAGAACAAACAAAGTCTAGCAAACTTTCTTTACACAGAAATGTCTCAAACATATCGTGGGCATCCAAGGAAAGAGCTGGTCTTGTACGGAGGCTTCAGTGATCCAGTGAAGGTGTGGTGTGCCTTGGGCGACTAATTGTAAAATATTAACTAATAATTCGAGGTTGCGTTCTGGCAGTGTCGAGGGGCATCAGGCCCCTTTTTGTTCAGATGACTTCCACTTTATGTGGTCAGTAGCAGTGCTCAGGGGCCTCAGACTATCACATTTTGTCTACATCTGGAAAAAAGCTATTTTTTGCATAAACCTTTAAGGTCTGGGAACATTTCGTGGTTGGGAGCATTTCAGGGCTCCACTTTAATTCTTCTAAGAGCACAGCCCTATTACATATTATTCATAGCGAAGACCGCGCGCGTAACACGCCAGCGGAGCACCATTGCTAAGCAAATTTGATAACCTATCAGGCCAAGAAATTTTGGCAGTGTCGTAATGGACACGTGACCGTCCGTCTGTCTGTCCGCACCACAGGTCACCAATATGAGGTGGCACACAGCTGAGATAACCCTGTGCTGTATCCCGCGTTTTTGGCCCGAAATTGCATGGTGACCAGCGTTTTAGCAGAGACAACAAAAGTCAAAAACAATTTTATCAATGGAAAATAATACTCATTTGTCTTATTAGTGGAAGGCGAAAAGTTCAAGTTACGAATTTGCCTTCGAGGGCTTCATCTTTGTTGTCGGTAATGCTGCGAACTCAGTCGGCACAACGCTATAGTTCACAGCGTTTGGCAGCGGTCCTGACGCCAAACCTAGCAGAGGTAATGCCTTCTGGTTTTTTCTGTCCATAACCATGGTTTTTGCAGCGGTCCAAACACATTTTCCCAGGAAAAACACCTGTGTTTATCGTAACACAGTAACTTGCGTAACTCTGGTAACTCGCAAACATCGAATCGAGTCCAAGTACTTCGCTTTAATTCGCAACGTTTGGCAATGGTTCGGACGTCAAACATAGCAGAGCTAGTGTCTTCCGGTATTTTTGGTCTACAACCATGGTTTTTGCATCGGTCGGAACACATTTCCCCAAGAAAAACACCCGTGTAAATGTCAATGGAGCTGCCATCACTAAACAGCTGTTTAAGTATTAAAATGAAATCCGTATTTGACGACATAGCAAACATTGTGCGGCGGTTCGACTCGCAGAGGGAGCAAATTTTTTTCCATTGTTTTCTTTCTTTCTTTTTAAATTACTTTTAAAAATGAATAAGTTCCAGCAATTAAAAAAGTGGCGCTCCGCTTTTTAGGCTTGGCTAAATTTTTATTTACACTAAAAAAGGATAGCAAATAAGGCGACCTTGATGGGCTACACCATAGGCCTTGGCTCAGGGTTTCCCTACATCGCCCAAAAAACCTCTAACCTCAAACTTTGAATACCCCCTTTATTTACCATTTGTATACAAATAGAGACCTGAGCTTTGATTGCAAGCAAAGCTAAACTTTCTGAAGCGAACTGACCTGTAATGGAAAGTTGAAATTTCGCGTTAAGTTTTCGATTTGTTCTTTTTCATTCGGCTAGATTGCTCAGTAGAGTTATCAAAATCGGCTACTCGTCTGATTCGTCTGCTTCAGCGTTTGGTCTACCCGGTTTTCATTCCATCGGCTGCTTCAGTTTATAACATCCACTGACAATTTTCTAGACCGAGAGGAGCTAAGTTTTGTTTTAAGATTTTATAGACTATCGGCCGGTTTATTAGGTACCGTTTTTGTTTTTCTTCCATAAAGTTGCTTCACAATTTGTTTACTGTTTTGACTCTTTCTAATCTCCGAAGAACAAATTACAAACGGAAAGATTTTTCATCAGATGTAAGCCTTAGATACGTTTCCTTTCCCTCTAAAAGAAAATGCCACACGAGAAAATGACAACACGTACCTTAAAAATAGGAGTGATTAATTTATTTTCCTGCAAAAGATCGGAAATGCAATACTGCTTGTGTCTGACTAAAACTGTCGGTTTCGTGTTAGATGAGACATTGTTTAAATCTAAAACAGGTAGTTTGCGTCAACTTTGTCCTCTTTGTCTTGTTACGACTTTCATTTTAAGAGAGAGAGGAAGGTCGTGCAATTATAAAACTTATTTTTCTACTCGTGAATTGTTCTGCGTTTTTATCCTGATCGCACTAAACACTCTTGGAGTGCATTTGTGGATTGTTAAGATGAAATTCTTCTCAACTTATCGACCCCTAAATTACAGTACATTTCAATATTGTGCAGTTATGCGTTAATGGATGAAAAACAAGAGAAAACATAAGGGCAAAAAAACACAATGCGGACCGCTGAAGAAACAGTGAAGTTGACTTATTTTTCTTCAATAAGAAGACTTCAGCACAGCTTTTACTGATAGCTATTCTTGCAGCATTGTTTGGAAAGCCAATTAACTTCAAGAAGAGTACTCGTAAAATTACAGTTGTTCTCGGTAGTGACTCGACGGACTTTTCAATGTAAATACGCATTTCTTACTGAATCACATGCATCCCGCTGACTGTTAAGTTCTGTCAACCATCACACAACTTTGCTAAAATAAATATTGCTCCGGCATCAGGCAGTTTACTGGCAAAAATTACCCGAAAAAGGTTTTCATAAGCTTCCAAGCACATGTAAATTATCGAGGGGAAATGGCACAAGTTTTTCGCCCGCGAAGTAATTATTCGGCAGAGAGTTTAATTAACGATCAGCTGCCGTCTAATGTTATTTTTTCCAAAGGTTTAGCGGTAAAACAAGGGCATTTTTTTCTAGGGATGGTCTGTTTTTATAATTAGTGTTTTTCTACAGGCCAAGGGAAATAAATCGTAGGCCTACATATGCTAAAATCCGCGTTGGCCGTGTTCGTTAACTGTAATGTGTACAGAGCTTCAAACAGTGACACTACAGTATTGGCGACCGAGCGATTTTTCGGTTGGTCAACAAATAAGTCATCATCGAGACTACCCAGTTCGCAGGGGTACCGAGGAACAACAAAATGGCTTGAAAAGGAACACCAACGCAGTCTAGAGTAGTTAGTATTAATAATACACACCAGTTGCGAAATAAACATTGCCAAACAAACTTGAAATGTAAAATAATCAAAAATTGCAATAGAAGATTTGGGTCCTTTTAACATTACAAATGGCTTACTGATGAAATTCCTTCAATAAATAATTTTAAACACAGTAAAAGAGACAACAAGCCTTCATAAACAAAAACATTTATTTAGAAAAGCATTTGTTTGCCTGGGAAAGTAAAATCTATTCAGTTGCGGCCTCGAGAAAAAATTACTCGGAAGCAATTCCATTCGATCGCGAGAATTTAATTCAGTTGAACATCTTAAAAATTATTTTCAACATACAGACTGCTCATTTAAACAATTCTTATAATGTAAATCTACAATCAAATACGTAATTTACTTCCCCTTGGAAGTGGAAGAAGTACTTGATAATTAAACCAAAAGATTGACCCTCATGTAGTCTTTTGAGATGGTCGCTTTCCAGATCTCCCCTGAAAAAAACAAGTCTGTCCTCGAGGGAGAATTTTGTACCTTCTACTAAAGCAGTTAGCTCTCCAATATTTCTTCCTGCTTGGAATTGAATGATACATTGTTGAAACGGAAATGCATGTTAATTAGATTCACTGGGGTAGGACAGAAATTTCTAACATCAAATTGATGTAATTCAGATTCATTGACACCGTAAATCATGATTCTGTTCCTGAATATCGAGTCTGGTGACGGATTTTTTTAGCCGACCCATTGATTGTTTGCTCGATGGATGAATTGATGGATGATTGTATGGATGATTGTTTGATTGATTGATTTTTTGGATTGAAATAGCCAAGGGTAACTTAGGTTAGCCAAAAAAAGGTACATATATATTTTTAAAGCTGTTATCACTAGAGGCCCTACAAACATTGAAAACTGCACTCAATTGATTTGACTGATTAGTTAACACTGATTGATGAAATTCCTGATTTGTGAATTGACACCGCACAGGACCGAAAGTACCGGATGGGAAGTGAAAATTAGACTGCGGGCTCGCGGCTTCCCCGCTTGCCGCTCGAAAATCGCGCTCGCTATTTTCGCTCGTTCAGCACGGATTTTAGAGCAAAAGAGAGACTGCTCGCAGTCTAAGTGAAAAATTTCGGCAGCCAAACAAGGAAGTAAAACTTGATCAATGCACTATAGGGTTAAGCACTTGAACGTGGAGTCTACAGAATATAAAATTACATATATTTCGTTCCAGTTTCATTTGTAATAATAATAATAATAATAACAATAATAATAATAATAATAACAACAGAGTAAAATAGACGTTATCGTTCATGAGCTGGTAGGAAAAATGTTTTTTATAAGGTGACAAGAAAAAAAAGCTCAAACAAATTAAGCAAAAATCTGCGTATATGTGAAGTATACCCTTTGATTATAAATTTTTTAGCACTTTTATAAAGAGTTGTGTTTGATGCAAGATATGTTGTTGACATACTGGATAAAACTTCCAAAACTTGTAGGAGGGAAACATTGATGTTTGTGGTATTTCAGTTTCATCATACACGGAACGCCTAGTCCTGCGAGAGTAGTCAATCATCCAAATGTAACATCTTACACCGTAAGAACATATTTTCCTTCTAGGGCAAAAACATGTATATCGAGGAGAAAACTAACAGGCACTGTCGGGTTTGACTAATTTTACACGAGTTTCAGCGATCTCAGAACATGGAAAAAAGAAATCTGTCAATTTTATTCCACCTGTAAACAAAAATAAATTTTCTCTTCTAGAAATCCTCACAACTCCAGAGCGGAAGCCGTTAGAGTCTCAGAAGAACAGGAGGTTTTCCTCGTTCCTGCTCTATTGGCTTCCGGATTTAGAAAAATTTCTTCGGAAAAATCCTTTACTTCTTATCTGCCATGTCCAGTGGGAACGTTTTCCAACTTTTCGTCCAGGGGAACTGGAGGATGCACACCATGCCCGCCAGGTATCTTACAAGCTTTCGGTTTTCTTCCGGCTAATAGCCATTAATAAAACTATGAAAATGTGAAAACGCATTTAAGTTAGCAATTGAAATCCCCAGTAATTGTGTCAGCTACTTAAATAAGTGCGTATATGTATATATGCCCGTGTATAGAACTTATATTATTGTGTAAACTTCGAACGATGATTTTATTGTTGATGGCCGATTACTTTAATGTGGGCCAAACTTTACATGGGACGAGCCTAATACAAATAGGTAAAAAGAATAGTTTTTGCTTATATGCATTAGGTTCGTCCCATGTGAAGTTCAACGTTTGGCCTTGGCCTTAGTTTTTTGATTTACGAACGCTTTTTCATGAGAATTCTAATGCCCCTCAGTCCTTCGTGGATAACTGATCGATTGATTGTTAATTGACTAACTGAAGTCAAGTGATATGTCAAGTATGAAACAGACAGACACAAATTCTGGTAATTTTTCATGTGTGGAGGACCCACAGTGGCCTCTAAAGGGAATCTCTATGCTCGAGAAAGCAGGCTTGTTTAAAAAAGAAATTTTGCGTTAAGTTTGGGAACGTTGTGGTAAGCAGTAACGAAATTAATTTATCGAAGCAAACAAAGTTCTTGGTGAAATAATGCTGTTGGAAGCTCTTTGGAGTGGTTTCTTTAGCTAGCTTGCAAGTAAAACAATCGCGAAATCCGTAGTTCCAGAGTACTAACGTATAGTTTCCTTTGTATTTGATTGCTTTTAGGAGGCTTTTACTCTGACGATGCCGGCTACGTGGGTACAAGCTGTAAGAAATGTCCAAATGGTTCCTATGTTGCATTTGATAAAGCACCAGGAAATCGTTCTGAAGATTGCAAGTCTTGCCCGCGAGGTAAATATGAGCAGTGCATTTAGGTTACATTGGTTAGGTTAATCTTGGTTGCTAACCAAGATTTTGTTTTTGCAAGGCAAAATTTGATTTTTCGTGACATTTAGGAAAGCAAGGCAATCTTATTTTGCAATCTGAACGATCAATGGGTACGTAAGTTGATCGTTAGGTTGTTGTCTGTAGCTGCTTTTAGATTGTGCGTTCCATTTAGGGATCTTAGTTCTATATAGCATGTGCACATTCAGGTAATTCGATTGATCTAATTTTTCCGACCTGAGTAATCCCAATAAATCAAATCTGACAATAGATGAACCAAACGGAATGAAACCTTAAGAGCTAGTCCACGAAAAGTTCAAAGACTTTTGGAAATGGAAAGAAGCAACCCTATCGCAAACTTTGCCAGCTGAAGGATAGTCATAAACAAGTAATCAAATCGACATTATTTTGTCTTCTTTTTTTTTTCAGTGTTTCTAAATCTAATGTAAAGGCCTCCCATATTGTTATTAGTGTTAAGCCCTGCCTTGACGTCCATCTTCTTTGTTATCCCATTTGTTGTGGGGGGAAATGACACAAGATTTCGGTTTTTGAAACAGCAAAATAGTTTCAGGAATTGAAAGCAAAAAGCTCGACTGAATTGAGAATTTTCCTGTTACATTTGGACTGAAATTTACATGACGTAGTGTCTATGTGGAACGAAATCAAACTCAGTTAACCAGAGATAATGTGATGAAAAGCTCTTTAACATTTATCTTCAGTTGAGATTCGAAAAATGTCAGTGTTTGGTAACAAACAGCCTTCTTCAACCAGGTTCGTAGATTGCAGGTGATGCTATTTATCCTAACGCTGAGGTATGTACTCAGATTATTTGTAGTAATTGAACTCATGCGCGATACGTCAAAAAGTTGCTGACGGGCGGAAGAATCGGGAGCAATTACTACTCGCTTTTGAGGCCCATCTTAGATTATCCAAATTAGTTCTTTTGCTTTCATTAGTCCACTTTTCTAATTCTTATTTATTCTAAATTTCAACTTGCGGCCTTAATAATTTGAGATCAATTAAACTGACGAAATCAGTTCCAACAGTTTATTTATTGATTACAAGTATCAATGTTATTACATGTATGTCAGATTACTGGTATCCTCGGACGGCATTCAGCAAAACCCTTTACTCCCTAAACAAAGAATTCTGGAGACAAGACATAGCTGAAACAATGGTTCTACTTCAATTCTAAAGGTTTTATAGAATGTAAACTACATTTGGTTACCTACCAACTACAACAAATGAAATCGGTTCAGACACAAGCTGACAGAGACAAATTGCAAAGTCGGGATAACAGTTGTTTAACTGTAAAACGTTAAGCCTCCAGCGTGTGTAAGGTGTAGGCTGGTATAGTAAATTGTTGATCCTAATGGAATGGAATATATCAACTTATTTGGTTGCCATTTTCCCCATGTAAAATAGTAAATCTGCCGTCGAGAAGTTATCCATGCACGAAAGTCGCTTCTTTATGTCACGCACAATAACGCAACCTGTCGACTTCAATTCTCTCATTTCAGTCTGTTTTTATAGCCTGTAACTTTATTTTAGACTCTAAATGATTGAAAACCACACCAAAAAGCCAAATGAATCCATTCGAATAGCTTGAAATGAGTTTGTCTTGGAATTATTAAATAATACCGAACTGACTCACCTGAAATCTCTCGGGGGATGGGTGGGGAAGGAACGACTTCAATAGCCGCAAAACGTTTATGTGCAAAATCTGCGGCAGTGAAATAATTCAAACGATAACCGTGTATACTTTCTTTACCCTGTATTTTACCTTTTTGCAGTTTTCATGTATTTGTTAAGTGTTAAAAGCCGATTTAACGTGACCCATTTGTCCCTTACCAGATATGTCTATTTTAGGAAAATGTCAATTTTTGCATAACCGTATTGACCCTTAAAAGTGAATTACCCGCAAAGATTTTGTAATGATGTTCAAGTACAATCCTTTGGCTCTTTCAGAAAATACGGGTCAACCATAAAGTTTGTCTACTACATAGGAAAAAAATCCTTTGAAATTTGGTAAAATTGGCACTTTTTTTAAATCTGCCAAACCACCCTCTCTGTTGGAAATTATTACTCGGCTGATGAGAAGAGTCTGAAAAAAATATTGGTATTTTTAGAAAGGTGAACGTCAGTTTAGTAAAGAAATATCATTTGATTTATGATTGGTTGGCGTTTGTTTTGACAAGAGACATGCAAAGTTGGTAAATTTTAGAAAATTTCTTGAGCCAAAATTGGTCCTAGGGGGTCAAATTTAAATTGCCTGTCACGTGACCACATTAGTATTAGAAGACAAAATAATGTCGATTTGATTACTTGTTTATGACTATCTTTCAGCAGGCAAAGTTTGAGATAGGGTTGTTTCTTTCCATTTCCAAAATGTCTTTGAACCTCTCGTGGACTGGCGCTTAATTATAATCAAAGCATTTTTTGTTCCGTGTTTTGTTAGCATGTTGTTCATCCCTCAATTAAAGTTAGTTTGCTAATGTTGAGAGGCAATATGAAGAAAAATTCCGTATTGAGCGACTCTGCCCAGTACGGAGAATTAGTTTTCTTAAACGCTGTACTTTGTATTACTTTCTCTGCATCATTATTTCTTTTTCGGTGTTGCGATATAACAGAAATAACACTGAACACAAAATCCGCTAATTTAAAAAGAGCTAGTCATAAATCTGCCAATGTTGAAATGAACTTGTTAAAAGTTAAAATGAACTAGTATCTTATTTAAAGTTTCTGGGCATGCACTTGGAAGATGCCTTCCTTCAATGACCCTCCCTATTCTTACGAGATTGAAAACTAAAAAAATTGACGAAAAGAAATTGTTTTAGATTCCATCCTTAAAAAGTAATTACATTATTCCCGAATCTTAAACAGGAACGGAAACGGATTTCTTTGCTGGATACCGTGCTTGTCAATGTCTGGAAGGAGCGTATCGAACCCATATGTTCAAGGAATGTGTCAAATGTAAACATGGATTGATATGCAAAGATGATTACGCCATTTTGAAATCTGGATATTGGTGGAAATGGAGGAACGAGAGTCACAAACGCCGCTACATAGACTTTATAAACAATCTCTTGGCCCCCTTACCTTTATTAGGTAAAGATGATGTACAATACCCGCACCCAATACCAAAGCAGTACATGTGCCCGATGGAAAAATCTTGCATGGGTGGTTTGGATTCAAACTGTGCGAATGGTTACGAAGGTCCGCTTTGTGACATTTGTAGTTCAAATCACTATAAACAAATGAAAACATGTAAAGAGTGTCCATCAATTCAATGGTTAGCTGGTCAGTTGTCAATAATGGTGGGCATTTTTTTTATTATCGTTGTGGTTTCAGTGTGGGCCAGCTACAAGAGCAAGAAAAGCAAGAACAGCGAAGAAGAACGTAGTCTAATAGACGTCTTTTTAGCTAAATTAAAGATCGTGATTGGTTTTTATCAAGTGACCTACGGTTTATTGGACGCGTTCTCTTACGTGAAATGGCCAGAGTCCTTGCAAGTCATTAGCAAGTATTCAGAGATACTCCAGCTGAATGTGCTTCAGATGGCACCCATTCAGTGCCTTTCTTCTGGATTACGAGTGGATGCCTTTGGGAACTTGTTTGCGATAATGTCTATAAATGCTGCTGCCATTGTCGTTTCTGGAGTTGCGTACGGAGTGCGTAAATTGCTTATCTTAAAAAATAAAAACCTTGAAGACGAGGAGAAGTCCAGAAGAGTGTCTAAGACAAAAGAACTATTGTACAGGAGCTTGTTTTTTTTCTTGTACGTAACATACCTCAGCACTTGCTCCAAAACAGCCGCTGTCTTACCACTTGCTTGCCGAAAACTTTGCGCAGATAAAGATGACAAGTTGTGTCCCGCTTATCTGAAAGCCGATTACAGTGTACGATGCCATGAATCAAGGTATAACAACTTGGTTATCGTGGTGTACATTTCCGCTGCGTATGTCATTGCTCTTCCTGTAGCCACGTTTGTCACTCTTTGGAGGCAACGTAGAGCAATACTAGTCACAGAGGAAACAGCTACATCTCAAAACGAAGACTCCGACCCAGAGGTGATCACTGGATTACGCTTTCTATTTGAAAGCTATAAGCCTAGTTCGTGGTATTGGGAACTGGTTGAGATGTCTCGCAAAGTAATCGTCACCTCTCTTCTGATCCTTGTTGGGCAAGAAACCAGGTCCTACATTGGCTTGACACTG
>Ga0126336_10000617_pt1 | contig 15415 bp, 9 predicted proteins | sample SidCmetagenome_FD_92530 | JGI IMG/M metagenome (GOLD analysis project Ga0126336, IMG submission 92530) | Coral microbial communities from El Islote,Puerto Morelos, Mexico - Siderastrea C C metagenome | ecosystem: Host-associated > Invertebrates > Cnidaria > Coral | place: El Islote,Puerto...
CACAGGATACCCAGCATAAAGTGACTAGGAGTATAACTACTTCCCCCTGGATGGGATGCAAGTCCATCACAGGATATGCAAACCCAGCATGAAACAACTGGGAGTATTTAAAAAATAAGCAAGAAGAAATTATAAACACCATGACATTGCCCCTTTAATGGAAGAATTATAAAATTGACTGCTGTGCAAAGTTATCAAAGCCTTTAAGTGTCCTCATGCAGATATGCATATCATCTGATATCATTCACTCTGGTTGTCCACCATACATTTCTAATCAAGTCTGTGTGACATCCTAGTCGTCACGCAACTCTCAGACATACTGCGTGACGATCCGAGTCTGACGGACAATCGATCGACGTCTTCCAATTTCGTATAGCGCATTTCGCGGTTCTTATTTTCGTTATTGGGTACCATTAGGACCCTAAAACATAAAAAAGCGTTCAAAGCTAGATAGCAGTTTTATTCTGTGACAAGTATAAATGCGAGTTCTCTTTCACCTAGCTTTTTACGTGTCAAAAACCGGAAATAAAGCATTATGCGAGAATGAAAAATATTTTACTTTCTACAGACACGGACGAAGAAATTATTTTTTTACATTTGCTATCGTAACTTTGGATGAAAATTCATGAACATCGTACTTTCACAGCAAAGATTCATTGTGTATTTTCTTTTGTAAACAAAGACTATAAACCCGGGACTGTAAACTTGTCTGCGGCATAGCTACATTCTGTCGAAGAAATGAGACTTAATGAATTCTCCCTTCGCCAAGGCAATTAAACGCAACACACGGGCTTATAAAAACCACGAATATTCACATATAAGACTGTAAATCCGAGTGGAAATAAGGATAACTACAGACGAGCACTTCGGCTTTGTAGTAATGAGTTACAGTTTTTATTTGACGTTCACTCAATTAATTAACTATTGTAATCGAACTTCTCGAAGTGATTTTAATTTCGATTGCACTACAAATTCACTTCATAGGAGTGTATAAATTGGATTCTGTTTTTGTGTATGCACAAACACTTGCCTTCTGTATTTAGCTCACATTCCTTCAGAATTAAAATCAACTTTTCAGAAACCAAATTTTGTAACCATATACCAGAGAAACTAAAGACGAAGAACGCGCGACAACAATGAAACAAGAGTTAATTATGAGACACCGCAGCCATGGAATTTACTTACCTATTACGGACTGGTTCCGGCATATTATTCAATACAGCAAGCGTATTGAGCTGAGATCCTTCAAATGTATAAAACGATGAGTAAAGGGACCGTGAACTAAACTCAGTTGTTTCGAGTATCACTGTAATGTATCGCGCGCCAGCAAGTTGCTTTGGTTGTCAAGACAGTTGTTTGGACAAACGAAACAATAAGTATTGTTCCGAAGTAATAGGTTCAGCCAATTAGCGGCGGGCTAGAGTAATCGGAGATCATATTCATCAAAGTAACCGATATTTCAATAAGGGTTGCAAGACAGATGAAAAGAAGAGGAACAAAACGTTGTGTGACATTTGCATACTTTGGTGTTTCCCTGGGGAGGGGGGGGGGGCGGTTACTCCCTTGTCACACAAAAGGGAAAGGAGCCTCCCGTTTATAGACTTCTGCATAACCACCATTGATCTCCCCCGCACTCCCTAACCTTTGATTATTTCTAGTACAAGCTATATAGGTATGTGCGACGCCAAAGGGTATGGTTTCTGAGCCCTTTTGGTCTTAAATAGGGTATTGCTCATAGAAAAGAGCACAAAAAAAAGACAGAAAAAGAAAATGGTTTAAAATGGTTCAAAATGCATCTACAATGAAATAAAAATTGGTCTTGAACGAAGCAGACTGTTCAGCTGGTAGGAGAATCCAATACATGTAATGCGTCAATTCAGCAGACTTACCTAAACCCTAACCCTAACCCTAACCCTTACGGTTAATCTTGGCCTAATGTGGTTCACGCTAGGCCGAATTTACACCTAATCTGGTTCCCTGAATTTTTCTTTGCTATTAGTTAAATCAAAGTAAAGAAATAAAAAACAATGAATGATTTATATGGCGTTAATCTAGACATACATCATTACTGGGAAATTTTTCGTGTCAACTTAATTAATTTCACCATTTCCATTTCACCATTTCACGCCTTTCTTCTTTCTTGACCCCAATTGGCCCAACACCATTTGTTCAACACTTAGAATTTTTTTGGCGCGAAAGCAAATTCTTGCGATTACAAAAATCGCGAAAATCTCTGCTAATCAAGGCAAGTCGAGTATTGTAAAGTCTAGCCAAGCCTGTTTTGAATGAACAATTGCATCATGTTTATCTATCTCTGTCGTGTGCTCATCATGAACATAGCCTGGATCATGACTATCCAATCACAATTCCAGGAATCCAACGAAGGACGGACACAAGAGAAATGAATTATTTCCCGGGGACTATAAAGCTGCACTCTCGAAAGCCCGTGTGTGATTTTGTTAAAAGCGGTCACACTTTTCAATAAAAGCGTATTTTTATGTAATCAAACCAGCACTTGCAGGCAAAATTGTGCGCAGGGCGGCATCGTGTGACCAGAAGGTTCCCGGGTCGGCGGGGAGGAGGGGGGTGCTGGTAATACCTATACGGGTATGTGCCGCCCAACGGGGCCGTGATTTTGGGATTCCTGATCTAAAGCGGGGTATCCATATTCAAGACGTTTTCTAGAACGGGGTGTAATATTGCAAACAAACGAAGGCTTTAAGATATCAGCAGCGATTTTACATTATTTATACGGGAATAAATAAATGACTAATTAATAATGGGGAAAATAACACAACTTGGTTTGCGTAGAAACAGTTGTATTTCGGAGGTATAAGTAGAACAAACAAAGAAATGACTTTTCTAAACCAGGGTTTTGAAATTTAGTAAATATATAGAAATTGCCTATTTCTCGAACGGGGTACCACTTTTAATGCAAGACCCTTCCAAAGCGGGGTCTGTGGAGGCCAGAGCGGCACACACCCATCCAAAACCTATCGAGTAACCACCCCCCCTCCCCACGGGATTAGGTTACATACTAAAATAACCGCTTTTGAATCCTGTCCGTACCATACAAAGTATGAATAAACCACGTGGTTACCTCTTTATTAGAGATTCTCCTGTCTTAAAGGTGCACACACCAGAAGTTACAGGACATAAACTAAACTGGTATCCAAGGCTAATACGCCGGCGAAAGAGCCGACTTACTGTACGGGGCGATCTTTCAAAACTGCCCACACCCTGGACCATCACGTTGTCGAGGTAGTGAGACTCGTGTGACTCATGACCCTTAAGAGCTGTGCCGTCCCTGGCAGTAGCCTTGCTGGATCGGTCATGGGGGACGGTCCACACAAACAATGAACCCCGATGCGAACGTGGCCAATCATTCATCCCATCCGGTCATCCCATCCCTACTCCGTTCGTGAAATGGAAGAGCAAAAAGTCACCCCTTTCGGGAGGAGCCTCCCCGTAAGCCAATGTAGTCGTTGAGGAACGGTGGCCCTGCTCTCAGGTGATAGGCTCAGGAATTTCAGTGGTGGATCTACGGGAAGGGTCAAAGCCACCCCCCCTCCCACTCTTCTCTGAGCTTTAATTTGAAAAAACAAAACAAAACAAAACGGACATAAAGGAAACTGGTTTGACTTGCAGAATAGGCAATCCCACGGATTGCTTCAAATTTGCTAAACCTGAGCTACGACTCTTCGATTTTTGAAGTATCCTAGCTGAACAAGTGGACATTTGGCCCCTCATGAAAAATTCAGTGATTCGCCCTTGTCACTTGCCATCGTGTCTCCTAGTCCCTTGTGTCACGAAACGTAAAATTGTTCAAGACCACTGTCACTCAACGTTTATCACGGCTTTTACGTGGGCGCAACTGGAGAAGTACCCTAAGTGACAAGGGCTTTTCTTCGCGCACTCGAACACGTTCTACTTTGTGCCACAATTAGGGGGCATTGCCGACACCCTTCGCGACTCCGTGCACAAGCAGCACTCTGCCATCCTAAGGAGTGGATCAGGCAAACCTCCTTGAACCTTCGTTCACATGGCTTGTATAATTTTTTGTCCAAAAATGTTGTCAGGAAACAATGCAGTTAGATGACCGTACTCTTTTCCTTCTCTGTTGGAGGGGGCAGCGGGTGGGAGCCCGGGAGGAATGGAAGCCGGAGGTGTACGGGAATATTAATTGTAACATTGCACAATATTTCGCAATCGAAAAAGCGCAAAGTAGCGAAAGCCAACAACAATAGAGAAGGAACCGGGACAGCGGTCGATCCAGCTCGGGGCACGTGGTTTGTAAAGGCCTGGGAAAACGCCGTACAGGAACTTGGCAAATGACCCTGAAATGACCAATTTACTAAGCATATAAACCGACGACTCATTAACAAAGTCACCTAACGCAATTCCACAAGTTTATTGTTCTTGAAGAACAGCAAGAAAACTACAGTGCACCTAACAACAACAAAAGGAAATGAAATTCTGTAAAATAGCAACAGAATCCTCTCTCTCCTAAATACCTGTAAACCCTGAGATGGCTTACAAGTTTCACAGAATTTCCATGCATAACTACTGTTCTACAGCACACCACGGCATGCAAAACAAAGAAGGGCGTGGTGAGATCCCCGGTGTTTGACCCGAAAATGAATCTGAAATGGGTGACAGTGAAATTCTAGTTTATTGGCCAGGCAGAACTGAAAGCGGATGGCGCATTTAGTTGGAAAACATATGGCTTCTTGACATTCCACGGTAAAATGACTTAAGATCAAGGCAATTTCTCTGTTTCTAAATTCTAATTCATCTTAAACAATACGACTACTGCAACGCACTCACTCAAATTAAATGAAATTCAAGCACCATAGATCGATCACCAGTAAAGGATGTTAAGAGTCTTTCTTCTCCAGGAAAAACAGTACAGTCGAAAATTACCAGTTTTCCACAGACTAGCAGTTTCCACAGCGGCAGTTTTTCGGTCGTCAAGCAACGCATTTCAAGAGAAGCATTGTGTCACAAATTGACCTGCAGAAGAGACCTCCAGACTACCAACCAAAAGAGAAGCCAAATGAGCCATATGCAGTTACGTTGCAGTTTTGAAAAGAAAAATAGAAGGCCAAACCGTTGACAGAAATGTGTCTGAATTTAGTCAAACACGGTTCAAAAACAAAGAAAGAGCACAGTGGAAATGAATATAAATTTCATCTTCAAATGGATCGATCACAATTCTCGTCCGCAACAACTGAAATCCGTCAATGGCCGCAATTTTTAGACTGTCAACTCCCAGTTCAGATGTTCCTCAAAGGGCTTTGTTTGGAAACGAACCCTTCTTAAGCGCAAACTACACTTTGTGTGGAAGAGAGAACTCTGACATTATAAGACTGATATACATATATAAATACTATACAAGATACGCACAAAATAAAGACAAGTTCACCTACGCAATTCTGTGGCCCTTTGAGGGGGAACCTATTAACTTTTACCGATTACATTTTTTTAACCAATGACATTAAGAATAAGCCCATGCTGGTGACTATGTAACAGGGCGCAACGGCCCACAAAATATTGCTGATTATGAACTTCACTGCTATGTCTTTACTGGCGAGTGCAACATCAACAGATGACTCAAAATAACACCATTAAATGAATACAAACATATGGGTGGCAATGAAGGTACAAGCGACATAACTCGTAGTCCTCTGAATTGTTCCAGTCAGTGTAAACTAGCGTGCTCCTCACATTGTGCTTGTAAAAAAATTGTTTGAAATTCCGTAAAATAATTCCATTGTGTTACATCCAGCAGTCCATTGAAATTATTGCGTGACTGAGCATCACTTGTCACGTCACGTCACGTCACGTGTATTTGCTAACGGGCATATGGATGGAAGGCTGTTCTGGTATATGACAGTATTGGACCAAACGCGCTGGGGCGCCCATCTGGAAAACAACAAAGGAAACACAGTGAATGAACAGAAAAGTAACCGCTCCATGTGCTCATCACACAACCAGTGGTGTCACGCACTAATGTTGGACATCACGCAGCTAGCATTGAATCACACAATGGCTGTGGTGTCACACATTGCATCACACAACTACTGCCATGTCACACTGTGATTTTAATATAATTTCTCTTTTTCACACTTTTTGTAGTATGCATTTTAATGTTCGCGCTTTTTATTCATCACTTGTCAAAGATTGCAGACTGGCAATCGAAAGCTCGTAAACCTTTTAATTTTTTTTTAACCACAGCACGTTCGAAATCTTATTATGTCACACAGTGTTGAATGATCTTGAACACACAACAGGTTGCTTGACAAGCTAAGCTGTAAAGGAAATTGAGAAACTGACTCAGGGATAAAAACAGGTGCATCACAAAGAAAAGAACAACTCTGCAAATACTTTTCCACAAGTTGCCAATTCATCAACCAATTATCCTTGTTTTGTTTAACTGCCCCCTAATAATCTAATTGAGAAAATTGAAAGAACACTTGCGTTGTGTAAAAATAACTCAAAATGAAACGGTACTATTACATATCAGAGCCATAACTGACTAAGGAGCAAAGGCGTGGGACGATCTACCAACAAAAAACCTCTAATTAATACTGATGAAACAGAAGTGAACGCAAAAAGAAATAAACAAAACAAACATCATTCACTTCATCTAAATCTTCATAGTGTACGACTGAACGAAAGTCAAACCAAATGGTACAAGGGTCTCTGTCACTCTTATATCGCAATCTTTGGAGGTGGTAAATTCAAACTTTACATGACCACGTCATCACAAATGTAACGATCAGAAGAATAATCAGTGCAGGGACCACGGGGGGGGGGTACTCTGGATTTTAAGTGATGGGAAGGTGCAAATGGGGACATAATTAACCCCCAAAAAATCCCTTGGGTTTGAACATAACCCAAAAAATCTCCTGGACCAAAATGAAACCCCCAAATTCCCACACTGAATTTTGGAGCCTTACAATAACGAAAAACCGAGTACTTTTTTGAATGGTCATATTTGTTTGTTTGTTTGTTTTCTTATGATGCTATCGCAGTTTACTTTCCCAGATCACTTAACTACCTGAAAAAATACTTGCCAAAATTATCTTACCCCCAAAAAATCCAGAAATCGTGAATTTCAAACCCACAAAAAATCCTTTGCACCTGCCTTCACTTGAAATCCAGGGCACCCCCTGGGGGAGGGGCAAGGGTCAAAGACTGTGCTGACAATCACAACTAATCGCAAACAATAATTATTAAAAGCAAATGAATGAAGGGTTCAAGAACGGCTGAGAAAAAAAATCACTTCAAAAATTTGCAAACACTTCTGTTCCAATTATAATTACAGTACAAATTATTATTACCAAGGTGGCATATTACATTACATTAAATAACGTTGTTCAATAATACAGGTTAAAGTTTAAATTTACGGTTTTTAAATGCTTGCTAATGAGGTCAGTGTTAAACTGGTTACAAGTGGTAAAATGTCAATTCTAAAACCTTTATCATTTCCCCTTTAACTTAGTGCACATTACTTTGAATTACATTGTATAGCTATAGTTCTGTCTAAGCATCCACCTACCAGTCTATATCCCTTTACACTTTCTTAGCTACAATTAAGCCAACCAAACAACTCTGCGTGCTTTAATATGTACATTACAAAAGCAATCTTACTCTAATGAATGTGAAACAACAACACAGATTAATAATGCAATTTTTTAATGTGATGTGAACTTACTTAAACAATAAATTAGTTGGCAACCAACTTGAACCAAATTAAAGACACAGCGTTGTTAGGCTGGCCATGTATTAAGTGCACAATTGATTTCACCAGCGTGAACTTAAACAGCTTTATTTGCAGACGTTAAGTTGCTTTGTTGATTGACTTTGGTTTTACAGCATGGCCAGCTCAACTGGAACTGTACAGTGGGCGTGGCTTACCTGGCACCCTTGCTTGTCTGCGTCAAAGGGTGCGTAGCGAGGTCCACCACCGTCATCTTGGTCCACGATACCACTTCCCTGCTGCGGGAAGGAGCCAATCAGATCACTTGCATCTGTCACATGATGAAGGGTCAGCGACTTAGTAGAAACCGCTGCCCTTGCATAACTTGGCAACGCTAACAAAGTTTGTTACTGTTACAATAAATAAGGGCCTTAACCTTACAGTACCCTTAAGGATGGTTTTAAAATGCATTGTGGCTTGGAAATAGTTGCACATTTAACAGCAATAGCTAGAGGGCAAAGCTTTCTGAATGCATCTCTGCACACTAGATCTTCAATTGACTACAACATTAAACTGGAATCATTAAAACATAAACCGAAGACATTTAAAACTGACTTGGCATAACAAATGTATCAAGTGCAGAATGCAGTATTATCTACTACAAGCAATACAAGTACTTCTTTATACCTCTAAACAATGAAAGTGAATCAGCCACTACAGTGACAAAACATGGAGCTCAAAGCAAACAAACAGCAAATCTAAAAATCTATTTTAATACTTGTGGATACTTAAAAGTTATTCCAAGGTATGAAATTTTATACACTATTAGTGTGTACAACATACATCAACAGGTTCATGTCAAATAAGTGCAAACAGTGTGGAAAGGGAAATCCCGTTGACAATAAAGTCTTGAACAGACCATTAACAAGTGCACATTACTAATATCCTGGACAACGGTCTAGTTTTGATGAAGCCTCTAACTTTAATTACCTTAAATCAAAATAAATTTTTCTTGGTATTTGAATCAGATTTGGACCAGTAAACACAATATCTAACAAGTTTGCAAGTACTGTAATAACTGTTTGTTAGTTTTACCTACAATGTGGAAAATATGACAGATCATTAAGTGCTGCGTGCAAATTCTATGCCTGATATACTGCAATTAAAAATAATCCCAGTTAATTAGTTAATTAGAAGGAACTCAATAAATCACAGCATAAGCACTGTCTACTTAATTAATTTCAGTTACCACTGCTAAGGAAAAAGCAAAAAGGAGCAAGGATAGTTGATTGTTTCTCTAATCTTGCTAAACCTAGAGAAACTATTATACCAGTTTCTTTAGAACTTGTAAAACCTAGAGAATCTATAAACCTTAACATCTGTACCTCAAACACGACAATCATAAATGATTCTACAGGCAACAGCTACATACGAACTGTCATCCCTTCCTTTACCTCATCAAATACCCTAGCTCCCCTTTAACCCTTCAAGCCCTGATATAAAAATGAATATTCTCCTTACTGTTCTCCATACATTTCTCATGGAACTAGTAAGGAGAATTTGTGTAAATATCAAGACATCTCATCCTTAGTGATCACTTGCTTTATTCTCATCACTGGAATGTTTGAACAAGTAGTGACAATGTAAAGAGAAATTTCATTTTCGTCACTGTTAGGGCTCAAAGGGTTAACCCCTCATAAGTACACCCTCCCCCAAACCCATTTCACCCCTTCCCAAGGTCATCTTAACTTCTAAGGTGGCTATTCAGAGCTGTTACTCTAAAGCTGAAAAAAAAATGTTTCGGCAACACTTCCAGTTATGACCTATGTGACAAAAAGCATGTTTTAACATTCCAGTGGACTACACAAACCAAGAGGGAAGGGGTACTTACTTCAACAATTACTGAACAAGTCAAGTTATGCCTGCCAGTATTGACAGAAAAGGGAATGTTTTGATTTTGGCCCACCTGAGATACTCAAAAAGTGACATAAATCAGATACAACAAAGTGTTGCCACAACATTATTTTCAATAGAAAAAATCCATACCCACCCCAAGGAAGGTCATAGGAAATTCCTAGGGGGAGGGGGAGGGGGAGGGGAAGCCATCAGTCTTCGGCTTCGAAGGGTAGGTGTTACCGGTAAATAAATAATAATAATAAAAGCCAAAATTTTAGAAGCAAAGTATGAAGCTTAACTGGAATTTCTTGGGGGGGGGGGGACAAAAACCTTCCACAGGGGGAGTATGGATATTTTCTGGAACTGCACATTATCATACTGTGGTACCTAGTAACACACTAGGACCACCAGAAACCCTATAAAACATGTTAAATAATTGATCATTGATATAGGTGAGCAAGGTACCACTTTCTGAACCAGGCCACAATCATGCCATGACGTGCATTGCAACTACTGTCACCCTGGCTACGAATTCTTGCAAACAACGTTGGCTGAAGGCCTTTTCTGTACCAAAGCGTTTAAATCTCATCTTCTGTACGTATCTAATCATAAGGTATTGTCAGAAAAAAATAAGCTTATTTCACAAACCATCTACACAAACACAACAACAAAAAATGTACACTGTCTAATAAATTTCAACATCTTCAAAAATACAAATATAAAACTGTGCAGGATGCAGCACAGAACCTCTTCTTGCTTTGCAAGACTTGTTATAATATTATGATAGATAATGCTCCGTCTTTCTCAACCCCTTCAGCCCCGACAGCAGTCAGACTCGATTTCGCATCAACCCTAAACTTCCAAAGGCAATGGAATCCTTGAGGAGGGGTGCAGAATGGCGAGTCTCAACAAATTTTCACTGAGTTAATTCATCTCTGTTTTTAACAGATCTCGGAATCTGGGACTCACAACAAAAACAGCAACGTCTTGAAACCTCAGATTTAAAAAAGGATCTCTGAGTCAAACGAATCTTGCATAATCTTATGTCCGAAACACCATCAGTCAGGAAAATAATTATTCCAATGAGAATCAGAGTTACAAGTATTTAAGCCGGTCCAAGAGCATTCAGTGAGGCTTTTAAAGCTACCTTTTGACTTTGTTACCTGGAAATTTTACAACAGTGAGTCTGACCAGTCTTCAATTTGACAGAAAACAATGGTTTGGATTCAGAAATGAAACTAGGAACTCAGCATCTCAAAGACTCTTAGATTACACCATTCTACAGCCCTTTAAGGCTGGCATGTAAATGAAAGATCCTCTATTGATAGTTCTTTTGTGTCGCAGTGGTGAACCTCTGTACTTTCAGAACTTGATGGGAAACAGAGAGAAGTTCTCCCAGCCTGTACTTTAGAACACGGACAACAAACGGAAGCATTCTTATGATGATGCATCAGGGCTAAAAGAGTCAACTTATGGTGTTCAACGGATGTTGACATTTAGTCTATGTACACAACGAATGGATAACATATTTATAATTCTTGAATCAGAGGCATTACTCTTTCTGACCCATGCAATGTTGTAACAAACTTCTCATCTGTATGGACATAGCAACTAACAAACATTTCCATTTCAATTGTTGTGACCCTTAAACTTCTCTCAAAGATGACTTGATCACATAGGTCAGCAACAACTTCTGGATTTGCAAATTGTAGACTGAAGCATACCTTTTTTCAAAAATGGGAAAAATGGTACTGACAAAACAAGGACGATATTTCTCAAGCCTGAAAAATCTAACTTCTCAGTGGTACTAAGAAGTACTTTGCATTTAGACTGAAATTTTTAATCTGTTTAGGCGTGAATTATGTTTATCATTCCACCTTCTTTCAGTTTTGCAAATTTTCAGGAAAATTCTCAGGAACTTTTTTGTGAATACTTTTTGTCCTTATCTTTAGTAAAAATATGTGCTTCTTATCACTGGGCAAACCCCAAATTTGTTGTTAAAACACATGGAAAAAGTGGACCTTACTTCCATCACAAAAATCTTGATTCAAGAGCTCTTCTACAGCAGCTGCCCAATAACTGTCACGTCAACACAGCATATATATCAGCATCTTATTTCGTTTTGCAACATCAACTCATTATCATGGCAAGAAAATGAAGGAAGTGATCTGATCACCAAAAATGAATTGTCTGGAGGTTCAAATTTCTCTCAAGTTCTACAAAGAGAAACTGTAGTCGTGAGTGAAGAGAAATTGTGTGATAATAATAGGACTTAAATCACTCCACTCCAAATGTTCAACTAATGCCTGTTGTTTCTTGCTCTGGTCAAAATGCCCAGTGCAAACACAGAAACAGTTATCAAAACAGCTGCTCTACAATCACTACAAGTCTACTAAACAAAGGTCTGACAAATGCAATTTTGACATAAAATCACTATTTCATATATGAGAACAAAAATAAAACTGATGTTCATACATAATACAAACTATCACCTACACGAACATCGAAAACAATAGCTACACATTCTGCTGGGTAATACATTAAATATGGTCAACAACAAAATCGTATTCACTTTCTATAAAATATAACATGAATTCACGAAAGTGTAAACTTCTTTCTGGTTCGTCTATAACAGCTTGTTGTGCTGTTTGCATGTGTATACGTACAGATTGTAATTCTCTGGGAATTTTAGAGGTTGGAGACTTGGTATACAATCATACATGGCTACGATAGTCAACAATCAAATGCACTACTAATTCAACAACAACATATTATTACAACTAATTTGGTTCATTTTCAAACTGCTTTTACCACAGGAAATCAAACATTGGCAAGCTCCAACAGAACTAGCACATCCCAGAGATTTACAGTTAAACCTCAAAAATATAATTTTCCTCTTGTGTTTCTTTCGTATAAATACAAGCAGAATTGAAAGCAGCGATGGCAGATTGAGTTGCTGTGTCACAAAAAAATTCAATTCCACTTTTCACTAAATTAACTCCTTTTTGTGCGGGTGACATGGAAAGTGTTCACTAAAAATAGTCAAATAAAATGGAAGTTCTTCCATCACTATAATCTCTCAGAAAATATAATGTACTTCCAAACAATCATCCAATAAAATATCAATGAACTGCCACATTCTTTTGCCATCACTGTGCATTCAACACCTCCTTATTCTGCACTCCCTGCATACCTGGATAGCGAATATCTCTGCCTGCACCGTAAGGTAATGCATATCCCCCTCCGGGGTACTCTGAGGCTGTGGCGGCAAACGTGCCAGGGGAGTACCCTGGGTAGCCTGGGAGACCAGGATAAGAGGCAGCAGCTGGGAACACGGCTGGGTCATAGGCACCAGATGCGCCAAATGCTGCTCCATAAAGTGCAGCTGCATATGTCGGGTTGTAAGCTGCTGCAGTAGTAAGACTAAGTCCACCTGCTCCTGTACCGGTGCAAAAAGGACCTTGTAAATTAAAATGTTGCAATGAAATTACCATGGTCATACTACACCACAAGTTAGTGCATTGAATTTAGACTGTTTTGCCATCTTCAAACCAAAACATCCACATAGATTATGTGAGGAGTTGAGGTTTAATTTGATGTTATGTGTGGAGTTCAGGCTACAAAACAAGCTTCTTGCACCTTTTTGGCATTCCTTTCAAATTTAACAATCGAAAGGATTACCAGCTCTGTCAATTTTACATGGGTGAATCAGAGGCAGGAAGTCCTTTCAACTCCCAATATCTGAATTTGATGTTTTAGCCATTAGAAAAAAGAACAATTATCTTGTACTGGTAAGTTATTTACCTCTACTTAAACCAGTCGCTGCTCTTCCTCTTCCAGGTAGGACCCCAAAAGCTGTGGCTGCTGCTGAAATTACAACAAAAGTGAGCATCAGTTTAAGGATGGTGCCTCCTTTTGTTACTGCGCATACGTTCTGCACATCTCTGGTCTGGTCCGAGATATTCAAGTTTCTTAAGGAATTTGCTTTATAACACAAAGGTCTTTTTGTGTGGTTTACGACTGTGGAAAAAGCAGATCTTAGCAAGGGGTATCAGAAGCCAAAAAGAAAATTGGGGGTTACCATGCATTTTTCAGAGATAATCGAGCTTAAATATTTTGGAAAGAAATTGCCATACATTCTTTGTATTTCAAAGCTTTCTTAAAATTACGGTTGCTTAATCATCTCTGAAAAATGCGTGGTTACCCACATTTTTCATTTTAGATTCCAATAACCCTTGCTAAGATCTGCTTCCCCATAATCGTAACCTTTGCAAAAATACCTCTGTATTAGGAGGCACCATCCTTAAGTCACATAAAAGGAGTAGGGAAAATAGTGCTGTGGATCATTTCACATTTCATGGGTGGGGTGGGTGGATAAGATCAATGGACCGAGAGGGGTAGCCAGAGGCACCCTTGGAAGCTGGCGTCCCATCTTGTCCTCAGCATAAATCGCTAATGTAAAACAGTCATCACATTACAGGCTCTGTATTGTCCTCACCAATTGTGGGTATCATTCCCCGTCCAGCAACAGCGGCTCGAAGTGCTGCCTGCTGTTGCTGTACCTCTTTTGGAAGAGCTCGTTTAACTTCAACCTGGAGGAGGAAAACAAGTTTAACTGTTGGTGGTCTGTGACGTGATTTATTTTCCAACAAAACAAAACACGGAATGAGTTATCACAATCAAGCAAAATTCAGCGAGCACATGGAAAATTTTCATGTTGACAACAGTAAACTTGGGGTTCCAAGCCCCCAAAACAAATTCGGACCCCATGCCAATATCTGTGCATCCAGTCGAGAGAAATTTGAAACAAAACAGTAACTTTCAGTTCTAAACAGTCCCAACACATTGCAAGACCCAATTTACCTGCGTTCCTAGCAGTATGCAGGGCATACATGTATGTTACACGAAATAGAACTACTGCACCCATTTTCAGAACTGTTGAAAAAGTCGGCGAACTCCACCTTTTCATCCCTTCTCTTCCCTACCTGCTTTACAATGTTAGAAATCAATAGTTTCCTTCTTCAACATCCAACATTTGGGTGGAGAGTGTAGAGCAGAGATATTATGTAACTGATCAGGGGTGTGGATTGACATGTGTTCAACTCCTGTTGGGGGAAAGTTTCTTCTCCTCTTAGTGTGTTTCATGCTTGGAGCAAACTGAAAACAGCACACTTAGTAACTCACTTTATTCCCATCAATATGATGGAACTGTAATTCACAAATCTTGTCTACAGTGTCTTCAGAATCGAAGGAAACAAAACAGAACCCTGAAAGAAATAACACAATGCGAACTGTTACGTTCCAAGAATTTTTTAATGAACTTGAAAAGAGATAAGAAACTAACACCAGGTTTGTTGCCTGCCATAGTTTTCCAGCTTCAAAAAAATGTAAATAATTTTACCAACATTATTCTGAAAGTTGCCACTTAAGATTTAAACACCGTAAGTGCTATCAAACTACAAATTTTAAATAAATCGTTAAAAGGTACTACAAACCCCTGCAGCACTTTGCATGGGAGTATTCCCTTCTATCAGATAATAGTTGCCCATTAATTGCAGCACATGCATGAAAATACAGATACAAGTTCACATACCTCTTCTTTTGTTTGTGGAGTGTTCTGTGACATACTCTATGTCTCTCACCTGCAAGAGAGTTTAGAGAGTGAATCATAGATATCAGGTGTGAACAAATTATTTTACACTTTTGTATTTACAGGAATTAATTCCTTGTACTTACTGTTCCAAAAAACTTATACACCACACTCACACTCCACACTCAGAGATGAACTCCACCGCAAGTTTAGAAGCTTAACCC
>Ga0126336_10000618_pt1 | contig 15414 bp, 10 predicted proteins | sample SidCmetagenome_FD_92530 | JGI IMG/M metagenome (GOLD analysis project Ga0126336, IMG submission 92530) | Coral microbial communities from El Islote,Puerto Morelos, Mexico - Siderastrea C C metagenome | ecosystem: Host-associated > Invertebrates > Cnidaria > Coral | place: El Islote,Puerto...
ATAAAACCGAGTCACAAAGATCCTGAAGGTTCCAATCAAGACGCTCTGTTTGAATGCTAGGAGCCAGGATGCTTTTGTGAGTTCTCCACATCAGAGGGACCTCAAGACCACATCCACTTTGGGTTGCATTTATTTTGGTGGACAGCAACCGATTAGGAACCCCGAAAAATGTATTTTTGCCAAGTTCTAGGGTTATGTAAGTGACCTTTGACACGAGCCATATTTACGTTAACACGCTGTTAATGGCGGAGTTCTAACCTGTTTTCGCTTGTGATCCAGGGAGATACCCGCACGTTTGAGCTTACAAATTGATTGAATGAGGTGAGAAATTCGCTGTGATGTTGTTTTTTAACGCAATTTAGGCCGCAAATGATACGAAATTGTTTCTTGTATTTGGCCCATTTTTGGGATCTCATTATAGGCCTTAGAGTAGGTTGTCTTTGACTTTACCTGACTTGTTCAAAAATTTATCAACATTTTCCACATTTTGTCTGTGAACTTGGTCGGTGTATCTTAGTCACTAGGTCAAAGCAAAATTTCGTAAGCTGCATTTAGTTGGCCGTAGCGAGACTCTCAAAATCCATAAATTTTACCCTTTCGATCACCGCCGGAAACCCCGTTGAGGGGAAAATTGGTTTTTGGTTTGTAGTAAAGCAAAAATAAAGAATTGGAAAATAAATAAAGTGCTTTCGATACATGTGTACCAAACCCTTTTCACAAACAAAAAATAAAGGAAAGCTGTTAGTGGTCGCGAGATCGAGTGGACCGCTTTTAGCGAGAATGCCACTTAAAACATCATCATCATCATCATCATCATCATCACTATCAAGCTATCTGAGTAACCTACACAAGAGAATACTCTGGATGAGAGGTGATTGGTGTCAAATTTAAACGGGCTCACTTATTTTAATAATCTACGGCAACTTCAGTATATTACCAACAACTCATCAGAAATAGAACACAGCATTTGCATCTCAGCAGCTCCCAGCTGTGCTTAAACAATAAATGTGAACTTTTGCAGGCCAAAAATAATAGAACATAACTGTACTGTGTACCTCTTCAGAATTCCAATGCTGTTCGCTGTTTTTAATTGGTTTTAGCAGGAATTTATTTCCATCTGCATCTTGACACAACATAAGCTGTAAAGATTAAAAAGACTAACAATCAAAAAGAAGATAATCACCAAATTGAAACAACTAGCAATTTTTTAAAAGACTGTGCAAACTAATAAAAGGTAGACAAAACTCAGCCTTTCATACTTTAAGGTCTCATAATTATACAGGTACATGTTTTGTCTGCAACTGGATGTTAGGACAAAAACAGCATTATTTATACATGCAGTAAACCATTAATAAGATGCAGGGAGGTTCATTATATGGGCCAACTTGACAACCAAAGCAACAACTAACAACAGACTCGTCACAGTTTCTTTTTGGATTCATTCTTCCAACAATATTGTATCCACATTAGTGGATGATGTTGAACAACACTGGATTCACTTGCCTTTGGGCTGGACCATATATAAGCATGGCACGCAGTTATGCAGTTCAAAATCATGCACATAGATCATAACAAGCACTGGTTACCTTGCTATCCAGCTCAGCATTTAAACTGCATTTTATTGTCAGACTGATCATTTCACCTTGGGGCATTGTACCACATTCATCATTTGTCAACTGAACATCGCTTACTCCTAAACACAGACAAAAAAATGCAAGTGAACTAAATGTAAAACCTGATAGGTGTGTCCAAGGTACTGAATGATGTCAACACTCTACATATATATCTAGCTGTCAAGAGATACATTGTGAGTCCAGGAAGGGGGTGGGGAATGAGAAGGTAATCAATAAAGTTACCCTTTAATGGCAAGGCTCCACCTAGAGATTCAAGCACTAAGGATAGTCAGGACACACTTCACGTTAAATTTAGGCTTGTTTCACCACAAAACAGAAAAAAAACTATAATTTGCTCAAATGTAAATTAGGATCATTGGATTAAAAAAAAATGCAAGTCTAGGGGATTCATATCCTCATAGGATGTTAACAGTGTGTTGGAAAACATAGCTGAACATCTACATGTAGATGTGAGCAAATCATAACATTGAGTGCACCCACCAAGAAGTTTTTCTGCTATGCTTTTTCTCCCTATCTTTGCCAAAGTATCTGCCAGACGTCCCACTGTAGCACCCCTCCCCTCCTGCTGTTTCCATATAATCAACAGAGCATTAGCTTTGTCCCGATTGCTCCTATACTCATCATCCAGGTTGTGAATTTTGGATCCTGAAATCTTAAGCTTTGGTCCCAACTCACGCCAGCATGTTCCTACATCATCACTGATGTCGGCAAGCTGCAGTTCTGTGACTACTGCATCTCTTGGATCCGTAGTTCCTTTAATATTAAAGAGGCAGTCAAGTTTTATAACCATGTGTAAGTAACTCATTAGCTTATTTACTGACATAGCAGTGTTGACTTATCCCTTTACGCCCCAGTAGCGACAAGCATCCAATAAATCTCCTCTGTTATAACATCCCTACTTGATCAAACTACAGGTCACGATAATAAAGGACATGATCACCAAATATTCAATGTCTTGATATTTGTGCAAATTCTCCCAACTAGCACCTTAAGAAATATAATTCATGGAGAACACTGAGAATACGCATATTGATATTGGGGCTTAAAGGGTTAAAACTAAACAGTATGACAGAGGAGAGTTTATTTGTCTTAAATACATTTGTTATTAAATACATGGATTATTAAATAAATGAAGTTCGGTTCCGCCAAAACTCAGGAATAGAGGGGAGAAGACACATGGTTGTTATTAAGCTTTAGACAAACTCACTACACCATGAAAGTGATTGGTTACATACACTAAAGACCTAATTATAGGAATTAATGCTGGTGTTTATTAAGGTACATGTACTTGACTCATTCCTTACTGAATGCTTTTTGCTTTTTATTTTTCCTGAAACTTTTTGGAAAAGAAAGGTTTGAATAGCATCTATCTGAAATGACAAAAAGGTCAACTTAAAACTAGAAACAGAATTGTGCCAAAAACATCTCTCTAGTAAAAGTGGTCAATTTGCAATTGGGGCACCCTAATATCCTGCCATCACATCAGAGGGGAACTCCCATGGCACTTGTCTCCTTGTGTCGCTAATTCAAAAGGCCTACATCACAAGACACATTTGTTTGGACAGATCCTACCAACCTGTCCCCTCAACGTTGGTGTACAAGATTTGCTGGCTGAATTGGCACAAACAACATAATGTGCAGGAAAAGGGGGGTTTGAGAAGCAAAATACGAGCCTTTGCTTAAAATGTCCCACCTTCTGTGTACAACATTGTACATGGGTCTTATAATTAGTTGCCAATGTTGCTATTTCCCTGATCACAGTTGCCTTATATTGTTGCAATTTCATTTAAAGTGTTGTCACTGTTTGCCCATGTTACTTGTCACAACTTTATATCCTGGTAGGACCTCCTGGATATCTAAAATGGACAGCTATTCATTTGCAATAATTTTCGTGGATGAAAGTGGGAAAGAGCAACACTTGTCAGGCAAAATTAGATGTCAATTTGACTTTACCAAGACAACTGCATAATGGTGTGAGCAATATTTTAAAATCAGTGATTAATTGCAGTAAGTTTCTTTTTTCAAGAGCTTGTCCTAATATAAAGAGCCATCAAACACGCCCCAGATTTGTTTAACACATTAGCAATTAGCCGTTTTACATTCTAGGATCAAAATACCTGCACCGCAAATATCGTGATCGAATATTGTCACAGTACTTGCAGCGTGATATTTGCCTTGACAAATTCATTGTTTAGAACTAAACCGATTATTCATGAACCCACAACCCACAAAATGAAATGATAAGACTTGTATCCTACTGTCGGTCGATTATTTAATTATATCCATAAATCACTTCCACCAGAAAGCAAAATAAGGCCAAAAATTAATCGGAATAACATGACAATTGGATTCATCGATTTATAATCCTCTCGATCTGCAGTGCCTAGCGATAGAAGTTTTTCCACCCGTAAACAGCAAGCTAAACCGATAAATAAATAAGCCCAAATTTGTATTGCTTTCAGGTTGCATATACTATCCTCCTTTACCGTTATGTATATTGAGACATTTCTATGCTATTAAGCACGAACAAAAACAAATAACCAAAATATAAGCTTATTGATCATGAGTACCTTTCAATTCAATACCGCCGTCGCATCCTGTCGTCTTCTGTTGTGCTTCGCGTGTTGTCATTATTTTGTTCGATGCACAAAAGTTCTCTAAGTCATCCCTATCCATATTTTCGCGACAGCGAGAACATATTAGACGGTTGCTTTGTTCTTCCTCTTGGTGCGATAATGGAAATGTAGGATGCAGGTTTATCTGTGTATCATTTCCAAAGGAGAATTCGAAGGAATGCAACGTGGCGGGCGTCGGAGCGGGTCCATCTACAACTTCCATTTTGCTTCTAACTGTTGGTGTTTCGCCGTGATTCACACTATACATATCTTCCTCGCCTCGTAATGCATCTTTAAACTGGGCTTCGATAAAGGCCTCCACGTCAACAGGTCCGTAAAGTTCGAAAACATCGTCAAGTGCTGGACTGTCAGTATCGAAGCCTGCTTCGCTTGAATTCGACATGTTTGCAAGGGGATTTCACCCACCACCCCTGCTGAAATAAATTGAGTTTAGAGTCCTTTGGTAATTTCCTCCTTCCCTTTTGTAAAAATATATTAAATCACTTGAAATCCTCTTAGCCAGGCGTGATATTTTTAAAGAATTCTGTCACGCTCAACTAGAAAGCTTCTTCAAAAGACCTTACATCCGATCTTGTGCGAAACACGGAAATGCAAGATAGAAGATAGAAGTCTGTGATTATCCACCCACGGTCTTCATCCAGGGCCCCTACCTTGAATTTTGAGTAAGCTTACAGAATCAACATTCGTCCAATTTTCCAGACAGAAATATATCAGATGCATTCAAATGAAGATTCAAATGAGTGGATGAAGTCACGCCTTAAAATAGCGACCAATCAAATTGATTCCTGGGAACGCGCCTGGGCAGAGATCCAAATCATCCAATGTTCAGTTCCCTGGTTCCCGCGCTCCTTTCTTTTACTAATGTTGGACACAGTCCGGAAGAACTTGAAAAAAATGCCAATTTATTAAAGTTGCAATCTAAATCCATCCTAGGCATCCATAGCAAAAGTTAAGAAAACTAGTAAAGTGACTGTAATTAAACAAAACTGAACCGGTATTATAAAGCATGGTCAAAGACTCTGATAAAAACTGGCCCTGGTAGGAAGGCCGGATCTTCATAACCAGGCCACCATTTTTCTCTTAGAGCAAAACAACAAGACAAGATTGCGCGTATAACATCCCTCTTTGCAACCGGGTATGAGGGCAAGTAACGAAAATTACGTTGCGAGCTGGAGGACAAGTATAGAGAACGAGCAAGCGATCCATGCGCGTGAAACAAAATGGCAGAATGAGCACTTGTTTCACCCCCAGCATTACATCGCACGCAACACACGCAAATATTCCGCGCGCGCCATCTGAGCATCGATCATCCTTCACATCCCGCGCTACATATGCACGAACAACGCGCATTGTATACAGCGCGCATTTTACAATCAGCGCGGTTTTGCAATCAGCGTTTTGCAACCAGCTTAACACCTTTTTTTGAGCGACTCAGAGCAAGTCTACAGGAAAAGTAGAGTACTCTACTACTTTTCGCAATGCTTTCGTCATCATTGCGTTGCAAGTTGCAGGAAAAATTGCTAGGCTTTCGTAGCCCAGGTTGGTTTCAATGACGCTTCAATCCATAAAGTAGAGGCGGGTTGGTGTAGTTGTTAGCGCGGTGGACTTCAGAACTGAGGGTCGGTGGTTCGACACCCAGTCCCTGCCATCGCGTTGTTTCCTTAGACAAGAAGCTTTAGCCCACATTGTCTCTCTCCACCCAGGTGTATAAATCGGTACAGGCGACATACTGCTGGGGGTAACCCTGCGATGGACTAGCATCCCATCCAGGGGGGAGTAGCAATACTCTCAGTTGCTTCATGCTACAGAAACCGGGCTAAGCTTCCGTACGTGTGGGCCTCCTTGGCTCGTGTGCGACTTTACCTACCTACCTTACCCTTCAATCCATAAAGAAGTGAACGTCCCAGGGGCCAACGAAGCTTCCCGCCTACACACCGTATACTCCTCTTATCATGAAAGGAACCTTTTAAGTTGTTAAAGTTAGGACGCTTTCCTGTTTTTGTAATTTTCGCAATTTTTACTTGCCATCACTTGCCATGAGCTTCAACCTGCATCTTTACGCGCACGCTTTATTAGCCTCCCTTTCATACTCACAAGCGTTCTCGACTCTCGAAAAATACCAAACTTGTCAAGCTTGAACACGGCTTATGAGTCCTGCTTTCGTAGTGCAAGTAAAACTGTAAAATTTTTCCCTTCGGGCAGTTAATTCCTCACATTTGTTTTCAAGGTCGGTGAAAGAAAGATCTTACATCTAACTTGTTTCTCTAGAAGTAATCATGGTTTTTAGGAATGCGTTCGACAGAGAAACCCTGGGAAAGAGTCTCACTCTCATCGCGCGCTAAGCCGCGGCGCGCTACGTCATAAAGTCTTATTGTCACGTCAAACATTCACTTTGCGCTTCTTCACGGAACCGTCAAGTTGTATGTTTTGTGCGAGAAAAGAAAAGTTTTCCTATAAGTACGAAAATGGTGCTTTCGCTCAATACTTTGGCAGGTTTCATTCAGTTATCAGGTCGCATAAGAATGGCTAAACTGCAGAAGGTAAGATTTTCTCGATTAAAAAGAAGACATCTTTTACTTGTTTTACTCACCCTCTAACTTTTCTTATCATAGAATACTTAGCTAGATTCTTCTGATTATCAGTTTGCTAGTAACTGGAATTTTTTAAGTTTGTCATTGACGGAACGGTAGTAATGAACCAGCTTCATGTTAGAACTGACAAAAATTTCTTCACCTATGGCACTTTTTCAGCTTCTCACAAACTTTCTATCCCAAACAGCTCCAGAGTTGCCATAGTAGTCTCCAAGGTTGATCTGCGCATGTGCGCCCTTTGCTTTTCTTTTTAGCACGAGTCCATCTCGGGTATTGAATTGTGTTCATTCTGCGCAAACCCAGAGCCTGCCAACCATAATTTACCGTTGTAAATAACATTTCCCGCTCTTAAATATTTAGCTTTGCATGTTTCTTTAACTGCTTTCGTCTACCTTAGGAACTTTGTAGCACAGCAAAACAGCTATAAATTAAATAATTTCAAGTAAATTCCTTCTGTTCTCAATCATGAGCTGGCGTTCTTCTTTAGAAAGTAAGACCCGACAGCAAGGATATTTTTAAAACGCAAGCCCTTTTCTGTTTCGTCCACACAAATACTCATGGAAAACGCAATCTTTTGAAAACAGTCTCCGGAGTGACACAGTTTTGAAAACGTACTACTGTGGATGGCGAAAACGCAAACTCGGTTCAACTGAACTCAGGCTGGTCATTCGATTTTACCAGTGTCCAGGTTAAAGGCAGTGTATCGGTAATAATTCTGTTCGTTGCCGTGTGGACAGGCAAAACGATCGGGAAACGATTTTTCAAACTTTTGGAAACCCATCCTGTGGACGGGACCTTGGACGACAAGCTTGGTACATTTGTGGTTAGTGCGGTCCGTTTTTGTAAAGCTGTGATCAATGAACATAATTATAAAGCTTGCATTAATTTACCTCCTCTGTTCTTTTTTCTTTTCCCCATTTTTGAGAGAACGGGATGTGTTCTAGCCAACACATGAAGATCTGCGGCCTTTCCCTGCGCCAGGGTAACACAAAGCAGTAAAAATCTAGAACAAAAATTCATTTAATCATCCCCACGGTATCAACAAACGCTTTTCATTATAAGCAAGGGGGTCAGTTTCTAAAGAAACTGTGGTGCTCCGTCGGTGGGGACGTAAAACACAAAATTCTGGATTTATCAACTGAGCTGATAAGGTAAATTGGCCACCGTAAAGAGATTGAAAGCTGCATGACGTTTCGAGCGTCAGCTAGCCCTTCGTCAGAGCGAACCCTTACGAAGGTCTAACGCTCGAAACATCAGCTTTCAATCTCTTTAGGGTGGCCAATTTACCTTATCAGCTCAGTTGACAAATCCAAAATTTTGTGCTTTTCATTATATTCAACTAATTTATTCTTGTTTTCACTTTGCCATGTCCCTACCAATAGCGTAGCTCGACCGTTCTCCATATAAACCAAGCGCAACTGCCACAATTCTTTTATTCGCTCTGACGAAGCGCGTAGGCTCGGAACTCTCTCCGGAGGCCAATTTACCTAAACAACTCAGTTAATAAATCAAAAGTTTTGTGTATCATTTACAGTGCTTGGAGTGTTCAATTTTTGGGTGAAGAGTCAGTTATGTCTGAGTTACAAAAGAGATACAACTTAAAACACGTCTGTCATTTTTGTTGCTTCATTCAACTGGTGGTTTGAAGACTGGGATACAAAACTGCAATACGTTCTCATCGTTGGCACTTGTTCTTTTCCTTATATGGTTAAATGACAAGTATATGGAATGATAAAATTTAGAAATTTGACAAAAACCTCTGCAATACGCTACAAAACGCATTTTGTTGGTATGCGGCCTTTGTCGCGTTTGCAGCGCAGCGAAAGAAAAAAACTAAAAGAACTAATACAGGAAGTAAAAACGATGCAAGAACCGAAAACGTACATGGATGATCCCCGATAAGACGATAAAAAGACGAGAAAAACATACAATGAACTCCGAGACTCCGAAACTGAGGACTCCGTGGTGAAAAGCACGGGGTACTGGACCGAGGGGCCCTGGGAATACTGTGGGAACCGGAAATAGGTCCCAGGGCCCAGCCTGAAGGTAAACTCAAATTTAAAAAAAAAACATAGACACTTAAGTTCTTGGACACTGTCAATTAGTTGAGACTGTTTCACCCTTTATTTATTTTTAATTACCTCCAAAAGATTCGAACTTATTTAATTTTCTACAGCTATTTCCTGTCGTATTAATATCTTCTGGTTCAGTCTTCGACAATATTTTTTTTACGCTACATTTTGATTAAATCGGCTGTTTTTGACAAATACATGTTAAGCCAATAATACACAGTTCAACATAGTCGAGCAAAAGTGAGAGGTCAAAAATGTTGCGACCGCTGTTCAACGAATGTTGCGAAAATAGGCCATTTAACATGTTGAGCGTGTAGGAGTAGAGGAGTAGAGGAGGAGTAGAGCCTGGCTCCGGCAACAAATGTTGAGCTGTGTATATCTTTGCCTTACAATGAAATCTCCTTCAGGTAAGGTTATGTACTTGGCCTTAAAAACTAAAACTAGGTTAATGGGAAGCTTACAGCAAACCCACACAACATGACCAAAACCGTTTTTTCTTTGTACACCATAACGGCTTCAGCCAACATTTTCATAAATACTTTTACAAATACATGTGTAAATTGGTCAAATGTAGTTGCATATTCGACTCACAAGGGGACTCAAGACCTGCTTTACCCCGCCGAATTTTGATTTACATGCAGACTGATTCGATTCAACTTCTTTATAAAGCTCTACCCCGTTCCTTCCTCGTACGTTTTCAATCATGTTTATTAAATTGGCTATTTACAAATAATACTAATTGGTGGCGAATCCAGGTCTTGGGAAGTAGAGCGTGTAAATAAATTCGGACTGCACTTGAGTAAAATACAGATACAATGAATTCTACGTGTCTCTCTGCCTTTTGAATCTCGGTGTGTTTCTTTGCGCGTCATTTCAGGAGTCCCGCCTTAACTGGCGAATAGGAAACAGTGGAGCACATATTTTCGTCGCTTTCCTTCTTTTTAAAGATGTTTTTCACCACTGATCTTGCCGGTCTGCCGAACCGTTCTGCAAGATAAAAATATTTATTAAATTTCATTTATTTAGCAGATATATTTAACCAGCTAACCGCTCTTAAAAGGGAAACCAAAGATCATCGCAAATACGGCAACAAGTCTCTCGTGTGAGTCAACCAGTGGTGGAATGTGGGTATTAGCTAAAGGCAACAGGTGCACATGGCCCCAGGGATCGAGTTCTCGAGGAATCAACTCAAGTTTTGAAACGTGAGTCAACTTGCCTGGGAAAATCAGCAAGAAATGTAACACAACATCATAAGCGTTCAGTATTCTAGGGTCACAATGCGTGCATTGCTTCGACGATTGACGGTACAGTGGTAGTTAACGGTAATACAAGTCTAGCTGCGCAATATTTTATGCATATGTTCCAATAGCTTTACAACAGATGAGGGGTGAGATTTGACATCAGCGTGCATATATACCTCCAAAATTGACATTTTGATGGTTACAGGTAAATTTCAATTACTGGATCCCTGAAGGTTAAACCCATTTAGACCAAACTTTAACGGTTAGAGGTGCATAAGAGACCCTTGTTTGTCAGATGACGGCATAAATTTTATCATTTAGACGCTTGGCGCCTAACCAGCCATGCCATTGGTAGTCCACGTTAAAAAGGTTTTCTCATTCAGTGTTGCTTGATGGTTACAATTCAATTCTAAGCCATCCGACAGTTGACGGTCTGTCCATTGGTACCCCCAGGGTTTTTAAAGCCACAAAGAAGCCATAGGGCGAACCGGTTCAGTTGACGAAGATCGCCTTATGGTGTTCGTGGGGGCAGGGGGTCAGCGAGATGAATACACGGAATGCACGAAGACTTACATTCAAACGAACTTTATTTTTGTCATCGCTGCTAGTTGAAGTCTCTTCAGAACTTGCCACCTCGTCACGTGGTTTTGTTTTCTTAGGCCTGGCACCTGGGTCCGTGCGTCTTGCGACCTGTAACGCATTGAGAAAAAAATGCATTTTTTGTGTATTAAAACAGCAGAACTACAAAATTTGTTCCATACCAGTGTTCTTGTCTATTGTACATGTGCTTCTATATAACCATAGCTCTCTCCTGTTGATTGCTTCTTTAGGCTGCATCACACACATATATAATCGAAAAAATCAAAATTTTTTTGCCCACAGTTAAACACAGTCTTCTGATCAGTTTGGTGGATTAAAATTAACTATGAATTGTAATCCATATAATATATTACCTTTTCAGTATCGTCCGTTCTGTTATTGCCTCCTGTTGGTTCTGACCATGGTGTTTTAGGAAGGCGTTCAGGCTGAAAATTGCAAAATGTAAATAAAATAGTTAGTCAGGTACCGAAAGATCCTTTTTCAGCTCAAATTGTTTTTTTGTTTTGTTTGTTTTCTTTTTTGTTTTTTTTTTTTTTGGTCATAAATGTGATTGAGGTTGACAACAAACCCATACGGATTGAAAGGGTGTTCGACGTAACATTCCTCAGTTGCTATTAAAATTTGGAAAATATGATATCTTTTTGTTCACATTTGTTTCGTCATCTCTTAACAAGGTTAGATGTAACTTTAAGCCACGCGCATAAGAAAGAGATTCCGACTTGTTTCCCTGCCATTTTTCGATGCGAGGTTTTTCCAGGAGTATGCATTACAAGGGCACCTAGCTGACCTCTCTGACCCCTGTAATGCAGAGTAGAAAAACGTCCAAGGACAGATGGTTGTATAACGTACCGGTGAGAAGAGACCTCTCATCTTATCCAATCTCTTGACCTGCCTCTGTCGATTAACTTGATATCCCGTCAGCCTCTTAAAATCTTTTTTATCCTCTTCAGACATTTCACCCAGCGCAGATTCCAGATCTGTCACGCGCGGACCCAAGTCGTTATGGACCGCCCTGAGACCATGATAAGCAAAGTCATAAAATTCTTTCTTCAAATCCTCGCTACATTTGCATGTTTCTGCGACCATGGCCTGCACGTCGCTGTACAGCTCTTGCAAACGTTCGCTCAGCTTTGTCAAAAGGTCCAGTTTTACTGACGTTTTCAGCTGATCTTGCTTCACTTCAGGCACTTCTAAAGGAGATGTAACATACGTTTTGAGTCGTTCGTTAAGACGCTGTAGCCGCACGCTGATGCGATGTTCTCGAGTTGCTTGTTCTGTGTCCAATATAACCGAAACCTCCTCTGGCGAAACAGCATCTTCGCGACCCTGAAAAGACAACGAGAGTGCGTCTACTAGTTAATATGACTGGACATTCACATACAAAAGCAAATGGCAGCAGCTTTGACACCATTAATGGTATGACCCATAGGTAAATCTGGCCACACCAGCCTGAGAACAACACCGGGAACTTGTCCACTAGGCTTTTCGATCAATGAGATGACCCCAAATCAGCTGTTTGTGACAAATACATGGTAAGCCAATGATTCACATTTCAGTATTTGTTGAACAACAAATGAGAGGTTAAAAATGTTGCGACTGCTGTTCAACAAATTTGGATTGGGTGTCCGTCCAACTGGACGGGAAATGGAAACAATAAAACTTTGCATGGACCGCCGTAACAAAATAAAAGTACCGGATCCTGTAGTAAAGGATCTAAGCAGCAAAAAATAAAGAACCAAATACGATAAAAAAACAATGCTGATTCAACGGAAGAGAAACTGTATATATTTTACCAATATTTCAAAAGGCACAGCCTTTCTTCTTCAGGGTCTTACAGAGAAAGACCCTGTCTCTGTAAGACCCTGAAGAAGAAAGGCTGTGCCTTTTGAAATATTGGTAAAATATATACAGTTTCCCTTCCGTTGAATCAGCATTGCTTTTTTTATCGTATTTGGGAGATGGAAACACGAGTATGACGTAAAACAGACGACAAAGGGGCATTGGATAGTCACGCAGAACTACTTGAATTCTTACCCGGTGTGCCTGTTGTCTTGCTTCTTCCAATTCTTTATTTCTGGCTCGTAGTTTCGAGTTCTGTTTTGCAAAATATACACATGGATAATCAATTACACTAAGAATATTCATTTTCACTTATCTTTTAACAACTGTAGAATGGTTTTGGTCATTTCTGCATTTTGAAAAAAAAAAACGCTCGAGCGACAAAATCAGTATAAGATCCTCATTTCCCCTAAACCAGATGCCTGGCATCCCAAATTTTGCTTCTAAGTTTACATTTTATTTTTTCACGTGAAATATCAGCTGGCTGTTCGACGAACGCTAGAACAGTTAAAAAACGTTCAGTACTCCCGTGTTTAAATTAAGTGTTTTATTATGTTATGTTATTCGTTTGTAACTGAAGAAATTCTTTGTTTAAACAACTGCCTCTCTGTTTCCTTCTCCACTCAACCACTCCATCATATCCTAGGGAATTTGCCTCTTTATTCCTTCCAGTTAGTTTCCATTTTGACCCCTAACAGTTATGGAACCTAACAATTAGAATAATGAACCGATGTGGGCAAATGTGTAGGAAAGCACCATAAGCGATTGACAATTGAAAGTGAGGCCTACCTCTTCTTCTAATTCTTTAATTCTGGCGCTCATCTTGGAACCCTGCAGGCGTGGCCAGAAAAAGGAGTCAAAAGTGGAATAATAAATAAAGATGAATAAATATATTTAAAACAATAATAAATAATAAATACCTCTTCTTCCAAGCTGGCCAGCTGATTTTTTATTTCCATCATTTTCTTCTCGAATTCGGTTGTCTAAAAATAAATGTACTAGTTACGCAGGGCAACCTTAACTTTGATGGAATTAAGAGGAAATTTATAGTCCTGGGTGTTTCAAAGAAATAGAAAAGAATAATTACGAGACTCCCATATGAAAAAAAAATCGTTTCATTTCACCGTGACACAATGTACATGGCCCTTGTGTCTAGTATTATTAGAGAAAGACTTTCCATTTGAGTACGAATTAGAAATTGAGTTAGAGAACGACTTTTCACTTCCATTTTGCAGGCTTTCACACCAATCTCCTTCATTAGGACCTTCTCTGCTGGTTAGCAATAAAGATGAAAAAGGGATCAAGCAACGCGGCTGCTTTAAAATTGTAGTCATGCTCAATCTCGCACTCGTAGTCCGTTCTAAAGGTGTCTAAAACCACGACGGTGGCATCGAGCAAATCGCTAAACAAAATGACAGTTATGCCGTGATATGTCTCATCTTGAAACATTTTCCAGCGCTAGTAACAACGAGACTTAATTCCAAGTTTTTATGGAGAAGGCGAGTTGCCTCGATGAATCTTTGATTGCTTGTGTTCAGCTTAATGGGACTTGAAGTCGTGAACATTGTCTCACCTATTCAGGGCTTATTCAGTTGTTCCTTTGAATTTCACATTACAAACTTACCTGGCTTAGATCGTTATCCCTTATTAATTTGTCAGCCAAATTTTTGAGCTCCATTCTTGTTAAAGCGTCAGCTAGTTTTCCAGCAGTAGCGTCCTTTCCTTTCTGACGTAGCCATGGCACAAGGAGCTGTATACAGCACTCGTTGTTGGAGGCGCCTTTTTCCTTTTCAATCGCTTCAATAGTGGCTTCTTTGTAGCCTAGTGCTCTTGCCAGGTCTTTCCATTTGACTCCAACGCCATCAGGTAGTTGACTGACATGAATATCATACTCAGTCATCTGATGGCTCCGATCCAGGCCCATTTGGATGGAATAATCTGCAACAACGATAAACAGGGATTATTACAGGTGCAGAATTGTCAGTGTAAGGGCGGACATGGTGTTTAAGGTTTTGATGATTTTCGATACTTGCGCCAGTGTAGTTTAATAATTTTCACGACAGCGCTGTCACAAAATCTTGCTTTGTAAAATGTATGACGTTGAAAACACCTTACAAAAGTGTTCATGAATCTTTAACGCTTCACTCACTCACAGTAGCTCATGCTATCCATTACTATCCTGTGTTCACTCTGATTCATGCGCTTCAGACGACTTTTACCATCCTTATATCTTTGGCTTTTTGGCGTCCTAATTTTCTTCGCACGGTGTTTTTTATCCTTTTGAAGCCGTTTTTTAAGTTTTTTTTTCTAAATACAGAAAAGAGTTTGTTTGTGTCACAAACAAAATGCTGAGTTTTCGTATACAAAAATCGCATGCTTCGTGATATAGGGTAACGAGACCTTACAGTGCTCAACAAAGCCGTCGTTTGATAGACTTTCGCTCGTTTTTCTATTTGACTGTTCTCGGTATTAATTAATTAATTACTTAATTAATTTAATTTCTTTCTTTCTTTCTTTCTTTCTTTATTTTTTTCTTTCTTTATTTATTTATTTATGTACCGATTGATTGAATTATTTATTTACTCAGTTTTCATTTGTTTATTTATTAGTTTATTTGTTATAATCTGACTATTTGATGTGCGGTTTTTTCCCCCAAGGTATTACGAAGTTCGCCGCGCGACCTTCTCGCGCTCGCGTGTACGTGTCACGCTTTAACCCGGAACAGTTTTGTAGGTAATTTAAAGTTCTAGAAGGAGTTAGAAGGGACTTCCCCGATTTTGTTTATTGATTGTCTGATCCAA
>Ga0126336_10000619_pt1 | contig 15412 bp, 7 predicted proteins | sample SidCmetagenome_FD_92530 | JGI IMG/M metagenome (GOLD analysis project Ga0126336, IMG submission 92530) | Coral microbial communities from El Islote,Puerto Morelos, Mexico - Siderastrea C C metagenome | ecosystem: Host-associated > Invertebrates > Cnidaria > Coral | place: El Islote,Puerto...
CCCCCCCCCCCCCCCCACAAGAGCCTGATAATTAATACATTAACTTACCCGCGCAGTAGCCCCATTTCTTGTCGCGATCGTAGCTTGGTGTCAAAGCACACCATGCTCGCTTGCTGTTTTTCGATGTACAACTGTTATAACGACGGCCTTTGTAGATGAACGGGAACATACAGCAATAGCGAGATGTTGTGCGTTTCCTACAAGAGCCTGCAAAAATAGCATTTTCTCAACATAAGTAAGGAAACGAGTACGCCAGTGCATAGACCAGGGCCCGGTTGTTCGAAAGCCGGTTAACGCTACCTGGGATTAAAATTTCACCAAGATCATTGTTTCTCTTATTTCAAGAGAGTTTTTACAGCAAATCCTAAGTGACCAACGTTTTAAAAATTGACGCCTATCCTGGGTTAGCTTGGAATGAAATGCAACAACAACAACAACAACAACAACGACGACGACGACGACGAAATTCCATTTGAAATGTCTAAAAAGATGGCCTTACCGAATATGAAGTAAACATCGTTAGCCCACGGGCCTCCTTTGCCGTTCCTACAACGGTTGGACCGTCCGTACTTCCGGTAGGTCACGTGAGCTCTCGGACCAGTAGCACACCATCCCTGATGCTGCACCGAGAATGCTCGGTAACCTCGTCTCATGGCTGTTGCAGCGCACTTTTTGATAGCGTCTACTCTTCTTCGGTAGAAATCGCGGACCAGGATATCGCGACCATCCATTTGCGGGATTGCTCGACGTCCGGTATCTCGGAAACAGCCAATGTGTTTTACTACAAGAGACAAAGTATGTTTATATGAAAGGCTGTTCAACAGCCTCGGTTTTGAAAAATAATCTTCAGGTAATTTGCCTAATCGGGGAACGGCCAAATAGCGCGCACACAGTTCTTGCTGCAATGTCAGGCTACTAACTTTGATCTTAAAGATAAGGTCAACAAATTGAAAATATTTTCTTATTAAACGCTGTCGAACAAGCTTTGTAAGAACAGAACTTTGTCTTCAAATTATCATAAACAATATTTGCAGACCAACAGTATATATCTCACGGCTGGCGTATCATGAATCACGAGAAGCGATTCTTTAAACTCAGATAATTGTTTTCAAGCACTTTGTCACAAAAGTTATTTGCATACCGAATTCAACAAATGTCAAACATTGCCCTGTGCTGTTCGTCATAAAATAAAGATCTCTGAAATGCTGTCGAAACAGCTGCATGGAGACCGATACTGAGAATCTGTAAGTTGACAGCTAAATTAAAGAGACATATGAAACTATTATACTTACTGACGACATTAGGCGTTACTTTGGTTGGTGGAGCTGTGGAGATAAATTTCGTATCTTGGTTAAATGAAAGTTTACAATGGGTTTTATGGGTATTGTAATATTAGACTTTGTACGGCATCTTTTTTGGGTATTCTTGTTTAGAAGGCACTGGGATGTGAAAGTGATATTTTCAAAAAAAAATAAAGGGTTCAGTTTCTGTTTAAAATTGCCTTTATTTGTCGTACGACTGTAATGCAAATGCAAAATTGTTGGCCGTAAACAAGGTTTTTACTTAAACAAGAGAAAACTATACTATTGTGTGAGATTTAACTTTCACTAGTTGGTTCCTATTTTTGTGTGCTCTACAGAATTTATGAGAGGTCAAACCATTTTACTCATTTTATTTATTTACCTTATTCAATAAATTTGCCACTCAACAAATACAACATTATAGAATTAACGTATATAGAGTAAAAGAGGCAAAGAACACTCTCAGTAACCATCAGGACTTGTTAAATGAAGACGATCCCCTTGTAAGTAGCTATAAATCAGAATGGCATACATACGGTAAAGCAGACTTTAGAGAAGCAACTCAATAAAGCGTATACGTGAGACCTGAATATAAGAACGATTAATTTATGAATTCCAACTAAATGTTTCTGAAGCATTTTACTGTAACAGGCATCGAGTTTCGTACACTCTTTCATGACCTCGTGCGCTTTCATTCACTCATGCTTTCGTCGACGCCCATATCATAAATAAATGGCTTAATACAAACTGAAAAACTTAAGGCATAAGTTAGATGAAAAACACTTACGTTTTTTTCCTCCCCTGCACCACCCCCATAGTTTACTTCTGCTGTAGTCAGGACTGATTGCACACCAGTATTTTCCGCGTCGATTTCTTGCGCAACCATTGTACCGACGCCCACGATACCTGAACGGCACACAGCAGTATCCTTGCGTTGTGCGTTTTCTGCATCGACCTAGAGACATTGTTGGGAGACATTTGAATTAATAAATTTTGACAAAATATTTTGCGCTGCTCAATGGATTTTGTCACTTTTTCTGGAGCCGTGTTCGTGGAGAGAGAGAGGACAAATAAATCTAACATTACAGTAAGTGTTAAAGACCTTGCCCAATTTTAAGCCTCTAAATTTCTTTAATTTTGATAGCGAATATATCTATTATTTAACAGTTTGTCACTATGCCCATGTATGGTCAATAAGACCTCAAGGTAACGGCCGTAACCAAACAGTTAAAACTGTCCGTAAGTCCGCTGATTTCGAGCAGTCTCTGTGAGGTTCAAAGGCGACCCAATTTCTCTATATTTACAATAACTTGAGCGTTGCGTGTCCCCAAACAAGATCGCGTCGTGAATGTGGAAAAGAGCTGAAGTGTCATGGATTATAGCTAAAGCTGGAAGCTAGCATGAACTTTAAAAAATACCTATAATCCTATACACGTCGTTAGCCCACGGGCCGCCCTTGCCATTCCTGCATCGGTTGGATCGTCCATATTTTGCGAAGGTTCTCGGAGCCCGCGGTCCTGAAAAACACTGGCCGCCATGTTGAACTCCAATCACCTTGAAACCATATTTTGCTGCATCCAAGGCGCATTTTTGTATGGCTAATTTACGTCGCTGGTAGTTGCCTCGTAGGAGTCTACTTCTCCCTTCCCTTAGTGGTATAGCTCTTCGGCCTGTGTCTTTGAAGCACCCGATCCTTTGGACTGAATGAAGAAATTATGAAACAAAAGTTCATAGATGATACTCGGGCTCTTGATAAGATTAACACGGGGCTTTTTTTTTTTAGGTCAAAGTGTACTGAGTGTTTCGCATAAACGAAATGATGCCAGTGTACTAGGGGGAACAAAATATATGAATTGTCAAAAGCGAACAAACTATAATACCTTCAAGGATTTTTCAAAACTTGAAAAAGGGAACGTAATTAATATTTGAGTACAGTATTTTTTAAGAAAAAGCATCCATAATTTTCTGGTTTCCATTCGTAAAACTTGGTCCTTCTGGCTTTCAATGTGCTACCATTGTCCTCAATGCATCTGAGCACACACTGATATGAAAAATACTTCCGCAAAGAATCTAATTTCCAAGAGATCCGAAACAGGTTAGCAGTATTAAAGGCTAAGTCCTCAAAAGTGTGTAACCACAAGTTTAAAAGACAGTACTTACGAGCAAACAATCCTGAGACCTTGATAATAGTGGCTTGGGAAAAATGCAGAAGAATATTGAATTTTAGTCAAGCAAACGTAAAATATAAACAAGCAAACAAGAAGTTCCGGTTTGAGCGTCCTTGATAAGTGAAGAAATGAAACGAGAAAAAATAACATGGCATAATTTTGCATAAATTTACATAATTTGCATAACTGTCAATCATTTCCATAAATTTACATAAAATCACATTTATTCGAAGAACAGCAGGACGTTCAGAGAAACGACTTACTCCTGATAATTTCGGTTGCTCAGTTCCTAAGTTTTGTGGATATGAAATACTTACTTTATATAAGATCTCAACGTCGGTTGTTGCTGAAATTGTTGGGTATATTTTTCGACAAAACTATTGCCTCGCATCGAAATTTTTTAATCATCGCGGCACTAATGTTATGGCATGCAATTTCTATATAGGCAAAAAGCAGAGTCATTTGATGACAACTACGAATAACCTGGGGCGAGCCAATCGGAAAGCTCAAATTTTAAAGGAGCTACGTCACGGATAACGCATCTTGAAAAAGTCAGGCCAACTTTATCGCGTTTGACATTCGTCATCCGTTTTAATCTTCCTCGGTCGTAACAATCCTTGTTTAATTTTGGTTTATTATTACTTCTTTGGTGTTTTTCTACCTTAGGGAACTATTATCTTGCGGTTTCCTTCAATGTGAAAGTAGTAGCTTTGTCAGTTCAGGAAAATGAATGAAAATACCGTGCCATAGCTCCTTTAATAACCGAAATTGAGAATGTAATAAAGTCTCATAATTTAACTGATCTCATACAAACCTCCACAGTTGCCCCATTTCCTGTCTCGATCGTAGTTCGATGTCAAAGAGCACCATGGTCGTTTGTGGTTCACTCGGGTGCATCTGTGATAGCGCCGGCCTTTGTAGATGAACGGGAATGAACAACAGTCGTTGCGAGTTGTTCGTGCTGGGCAAGATCCTATAAAAGATTTAAAACAGAATGTACCAACTAAAAGTTAACCCACTGTGACTCGTCTATCGCACTGGATAGCTTAGGGCTAAGTCAAACATCGAACCGAGCCTATTGCAAATTAGCAAAAACAATAGCTTTTGCTTATTTGAATTAGGTTCGGCACATGAAAAATTCGACGTTTGATCATGACCTAGGCCTTAGCTCGTACTTTAACACCTTCCATACCTACTTAAAAAAAAAACGTTAGTTAAGGGTAAATCATGATAAACAATGAAACATAAGGTCAATGACATAAAAGTAATTTTGATAAGAAAACTGAACTCGTTTTCATCCTAGTGGTGAACATCCACGCTGTTACTAGTGTAAGGTAAAGAAGAAAAACTTTGCTCATGAAAGTGGATGCCTGTGCAGTTCCTGCCAAAAAAACATTGGTCCAAAAAACGGAAAAATGTAGAAGTTTCGAATTGTCCACTTAAAACACAAACAGTTACAGTGGTTCTGAAAAAAGTAAGTTTTTAGCGCTGAAAGTGTAAGGGAGTTGTACTCAGTTTGTCAAAAGCATGCGGCTAAAAATGACCGTCGCCATCATCATCTAGCGACAAATTTTAACAGATTCTAATAGAGTTTATGCATATGAACTCTTTGTACTAATTCATTTACCTTTCAGAACATAAACATCGTTAGCCCACGGCCCTCCTTTTCCGTTTCTACAACGGTTTGATCTTCCGTATCTGCCATATGTTCGATAAGCCGTACGCGATGATGCACACCATCCCCCATGCTGCACTGCGAACACTCTGTAGCCTCGTCTCTCTGCAACCAGAGCGCATCTCCTGATGGCATCTTTTCGTCTGCGGTAATGTCCTGCTAGGAGATAGCTTTTACCTTCCATTGTCGCGATAGCTCGTCGGCTAGTGTCTCTGAAGCAACCGATGCCCTTTGCTGGTAAAAAAAAAATGTGGCACAATGTTAGATCATTTTGTTGTATGAAGAACCCGATCATAATCTGTTTGGATTAAATCTGTAAATAATAGTTGAAGTATCAAGAAAAAAGCAAGAGAAATGGTATCAAGCCAGAAAAGAACAAAGATAATTTCCGTATATAGCAAATCCATCTCTTTGACTTTTGATCCAAAACTAAGCTGAAGTACATTTTGGTATCACAAGTACATTTGGATTTTAAACAGGGTGCTTTCGACATTGCTGCTCCTAGCACAATGCGGGACGCGTGTTACAACGAACCTAGTAAATATGACCTCTCTCGCCACTAGTCTCCCAGTAGCTCAGTGTCTAATTTAGTGCGCCCGACGGTGTATGCAGTGTCATGGTTTCGATTCCCGTCGGGGACGCAGATGTTTTCTTTGTCCCGCGCTGGCAACAAACAGAATATTCCATCTTTCTTATTTCTTTTTTCTTACATGTAAGTTCTAAAGTGACGTAACTCACCCAACAATCCTGTTGTGACGCGGACCACCCTGCCTATAAAAAATATATTATTAATAATAAATTTGGTTTTATTATTTTTGTTCCACTAGATTTAGACATCAAATGATAGAAATTCATGGAAAAGCTCCACCTTTTCGTATATAAAATCCATCAAGTGATTTTAGCTTTAGAGACAGTGGAAAGAAATAATGCTGAAATAACACAGAGCGACGTGCAAAAGAAGTGAAACCAACCTCTTTTTGGAGGAACAACCGGTCGAACAGGTCTGACAGGACGTCCTGTAACAAAGAACATACACAGTTAAATCCCTCATAGGGTACTAGAAAAAAGCCAATTCTAACCAGTCTGATGATCAACCAGGTACTTTTAAATGCACAGGCAAACGATGCAGCACTTGTCCTTTCATTCACAATGCGGACAAAATAGCAGGACCCAAGCGACCGATTAAAATTACTGATCGCTTTACATGCACCTCCACAAATGTTATCTATTGCATATAGCATGCACTTTATGTAAAAAGAGGGAGGAGACTAGGCGGCCGTTTCCGCGAACACCTACGAGATGTTCAAGGAAATGACAAGGACGCATCCAACCCAGTCTCCTGACATTCAATCTCTCTATCATTAATGCGAGCATATGGCGATCTGTGGCCTTTCCCTACACCAAGGTAACACGGAAAACCGTAAAAATCTAGAACAAAAATTCATTTTTCAAATCAGCACATTTAATCCCCACGGTATCAAAGAACGCTTTCATTGAACTAATTTATTGTTGTTTTTCACGTTGCCATGTTCCTACCAAAAGCGAAACCAAGTGCAACCCACAATTCCGCGATTCGCTCTGACGAAGGGCTAACGCTCGAAACGTCAGCTTTCATTCTCTTTGCAGTGGCTAATTTACCTTATCAACTCAGTTGATAGATCCAAAGTTATTTGTGGGTTGAGTTTGTAGTTGGCTCTCGTCCTTGACCGAGAGGTTTTTCTCCGGGCACTCCGGTTTTCCTCTTTCCTCAAAAAACCAACATTTGTAAATTCCAATTAACCTACATTTAGCTTGGTGATTGCCTTTCTAAACGTTGTTTCTTTCTTTTCTTTCTTTCCGTTACATGATCTATTGTACATAAATATGTCTGCTAGAAGCAACCTGTCTTACCGCCCGCGCAGTTGCCCCATTTCTTGTCCCGATCGAAGTTAGGTGTCATGGCGCACCATGGTCGATTGTGGTTTCTTCTTATACAACTGTTATAACGACGACCTTTGTAGATGAATGGGAACGAACAGCAGTAACGGGTTGTTGTCCTTTTTCGGCAATAACCTAGAAGGCGACAAATAAAAACACTCAGCATAAAAAAGAAGAAAAAAACAATCCCGCAAAATCTTATTACTCAAGTGAGAGTGATTCATTATCTCCAGTTTTAGCCGGTATCTTACAGACCTGTAGATCAATATGATGAATAAAGGTCTTTATAAGTCGTTAATTAACAATCATTCTACGAGATATGGATCAGCGATACTGGCCTTGATGGAACAAAAAGAACAAAAAATGCAAACAAAAGAGCCCCCAAGAGGTCATTTCAAACCATTACGAAACAAGGCTAGTTGAAGGTGTGAAACACTGAGACGAATTACGAACGACTTACGCAAGTAGTCTACTGAAGGCTACTATTGTCATATCGTTTTTCTCAAGAAACGGAAAACTCTGTTTTGCTTCTCTTTGGTAAATAAATGAAGAAGTATTCATTAAAATTTGAGCCGTTAAACATACCAGATATCCTGTATACATCATTTGCCCAGGGGCCTCCTTTGCCGTTCCTACATCGATTGGATGGTCCGTACTTTCGGTAGGTCACGTGAGCTCTTGGACCAGTAGCACACCATCCCTGGTGCTGTACAGCGAAGAATGGCCAGCGGTACTTCATAGCAACCAAGGCACATTTCAAGACGGCATCGGCTCTTCTCCTGTAGTAACCCTTCACCAAAATGTTTCGGCCATCCATTTGAGGAATGGCCCTACGACCGGTGTCCCGATAGCAGCCAATGGAACGGACTGGAAGTCAAAATGGTGCGTCAAAGACCAACTAATTTAATTTATAATTCCACTGTTGCTTTATTTTACCGTATAAGGGCAAGAGAACGCGCAAAATATGCCAGCGTATCACACTGTACAGTCCCAGTTTGACCGGTTTTTTGCTCAAGGGGGATGAAGCAAAAGCAAAATGGAATGGAATAATAAACTTATTTGGCGCTTTGGTCGATAACATGCGCGGACGTTTTACGCATTGCTTGCATTTTTCCTCGCCCCTGCAGGGTTCGGAAAGATACTATGCAACTCGTAAAACATCCGCGCAAAACACCAAATAAGGTGTATATATTGCTGTGTTTGCTCTCAAATAGCTTCTCTGAGGGCCCCAGGTAAGATAATAAGCCATCACAGGATTACCTCCGTCATTTTGGTGGTTGTCCCTATGTCTCGACGGTACTATTTCTTCACTTGGATATGGAGCAAAGGCTTTTGTCTATACGGTGCCGATATTCGGTCTTTAAGCACAATTTAAAGAAACTGTTTTAACTTAGAACTGAGAGCTGAGAATATGGAATCCCAACTGAGCATGAGTTATTATCGGGAGGGTAGGGTACCGGACAAGTAAAGTACGTGCACAACCTTAATAATAAAATCATTCGATGCACAAAGATATTCTCGTGCGTCTATCTGATAGAGTAGAATATCCAATTTAGGTCGTATGGGTAAAAGTAAGTAAATTATAGAAAGGAGAAAATTACTCACTCGATACTCCACTGATTCGTATTGGAGGAGCTGAAAGAATAATAGCAATGGGAGGTTTAGGTTAGAGCTTACGAATTTGACGTCACGTCAGTACCAGAGGCATAATAATGTAGGATGCTGCAACATCAATGAGACAATATTGACATGAATTAACATACAACATTTCAATTTTCCTGCTTCAACAACACAAATGCAAAAAGAGGGTCACAGAAAGCACTTAAAAGCCTCGTCATTCTTGTGACATTCTTAATCGTTAACCATTTCAAATTTTCCCGCTACAATAACACGAGTGCAAATAAGAGAGCCTATGTTAAGTTCGCTCAGTTGAATGCATGCAACAGAAAACATTTAAAGGTCTAGCCATTCTTGTCAATATTTATTTAAGACTCACCAAAATAAAATCTGGGCTGAGTTGATTAAAGCACGATTAAGTTAACCGAGGATTACGCAGTCGCAATACCCAGTGAATAAACTCTCTATTACCTCTCTTTCCCCTGCAGTAGCTCCACTGCCTCCCACGTCTGTAGTCTGGAGTAATTGGACACCAGGCCCTTCCGCGTCGTGTTCTGGCACAACTGTTATAACGACGCCCTCGATATATGAACGGAAAAACACAGCAGTAGCCGCTCGTGGTCCTTTGCCTGCATTTGCCTACAAAAAGAAGAAAATCAAATCTCTTGTGCATGGCCATTGAAGGAAAGGAAGGAAGTATGGTTTTGAGCAATTATTTCCTTTAAAGCTGTGTGTGCTTTCAATATAGTTCCAATATACGTCTGTTGATGCAATCCATGGCCCCCATTAAAAAGCATAATTTGTTCAATTCAAATTGCAGTCAAATCCCGTCTAAAGCCTCGAAATTTCTTTCAGGCGTAATCGCAATTTCTTTAATTACGAATCTCGCTGCAAGGTTCATTTTCCTAATCTGATTTCATTTCCGCAGTTCGTATATGATTTTTCATATATTCGTTGTCATCAAATTTTATTAGGACCTAACCTTTACATTTCTATATTAAAGTAGCGTTTTGGTTACGTCTGAGTCATGTATACTGGTATTCTGAAATTTTAGAAGAAAATGCCGGATCCTACAATCAGCCCCACTCCTGATCGCACACCAGAATCAACTAGCCCAGGCCAAGGAGATTTCAAAGAAACAGAAGAGTCTTACAACAACTTAAGCTCCCAGCAGAAAGACGATTCTGAAGCATTACCCTTTGGATGCCAATCTTCAATCTTCATTGATCATTTTTTGTGACGATACATTACATTTTAAAGAAGTAAAATAAAAGGGGGCTCTTATATCTTGCCAAAGATGATGTGATACCTATAGCTATAATCCTGTAGACGTCATTAGCCCATGGCCCGCCCTTGCCATTCCTGCATTTGTTTGATCGGCCATACTTTGCAAAGGTTCGCAGAGCCCGCGGTCCTGAAAAACACTGGCCGCCATCTTGGACACCAATGAGCGGGTAACCATACCTAATGGCTGTGTAGGCACATTTTTCAATGGCTTTTTTGCGTCTTTGATAGTTTCCTTTCAAGAGCACACTTCTTCCTTCCAGTGGTGGAATGGCTCTGCGAGATGTGTCTCTGAAGCAACCAACTCTCTGGACTGCAACGGTAGATTAAGGTGGAGGTGGTGAGCGGGTAAGGTTAGGAAAGGTTAAGGAATGTAGGTAAGGAGAAATAAAGCAAAATAAAAATAAATAAGGAGGAGATGGAGGGGAAGGAAAGATAAGGGGAAGATACGTACAAGTAGCAGCGGTAACGTAGCTCTGGAAGCAGTTATTCAATTATGTTCTAAAGGAAGGAAGGGAAAAATAGGGAGGACAATAAAGTAAAGAAAGGAAGGGAAAAATAGGGAAGGAAAGGGGGAAGATACGTTAAAGCAAGGGAGAGAACGTAGTGTAACGAAGGGCAAGGTGGAGTTGAAGTGAGGTAGGGAAACGTTAGGGTAGACAATGGAAGGCAACGGGAAGGTACGGAACCTAAGGTAAAGGAAAGGAGGAAAGGGACGGGAAGAAAGAAATCAAATGAAGAGAAGGGAATTAAAAGGGAAAGGAAGATCTGTCACTTGGCCTGATAAGAGCTCACAGTTATGTATTTTTGCTATAAACAGTGTTTAAGAACAGTTTTAAAATGAGACACTTATTAGGATTGCAGCATCACTTTTCTTGAGAAGGGTTGGAGTCATCATTGCATGCGCACGCTTGGTAGGTTTAAGAATTTGGTGATGTTTGTTTTGAAGGTTTGGTGTGTTCTGTCTGCAAAATATCGTTTGATCGGATTAATTAATGTCTGAAGGAATTTTGAAATTCCAAGATCTGGTCGTTAAAGTTTGAATTTCGAAGACGTTCCCTGCCAAACGTTAAATGCTTAAGATACGGTCTGTGAATTTTCAAATTTTATGAAATTCCAGGAAAAGTAGTGGAGTCAACAACTCTTGAATATTTACTTTCATTTTTGGTTATGAATAGTCTTGGCAATACTTACGCACAAATGGTGGTGTCAGTCTAGGCACTGTTAAACAAAACAAATTGGAGTCAGTAAATCATAAATACCAATCCACTTGAAAAAAAAAACAAAAAAAAAACAATCCATGGTCCAGCCATAAATGCGTTTAGGTTTATGGTTAATGGTTAATGCTGCAGTGAGTGAGATGGGGTGATTCTATCTTTTGAATGCAATGCTGCAAATTTGCACTCTTTTGGCACAGCATTGCTGTGATGCTGGTCATACTGTACAAAGGACGTCTTAGTTTTGAGTCTATGGATGAAATCCTAAGTTGTGATCATCAATTCAAATGAAAGCTACTAAACAGTACCTTTATATGCTTTCAAAAAACATTAAAATGAAATATATTTAATAATAGTTTCTTTTGGAACTGTCTGGTTTCAGTCTATCCACTGTGAAAGATTATATTCAATGGTAGCAAGATGACAAACAATGTTGTTACCTTTTACTCTTCCTCCGCCTGGGCAGTAACCAAAGAGTTTATCTGCGTCATAATTTGGAGTTGTTGCACACCATGGACGTTTGGACCTAACTCTGGTACAGCTGTTGTATCGTCGGCCGCGGTAGATGAATGGGAACACGCAACAGAAGTTACTAGTGGTTCGTTTGCGGCATGAGCCTGGAACATAAAAATGCAGTTTTTAATTGACTGTGTTCAGTAACTCTGCAAGGACATTCATAGTGAACGAAGTGTACTGTCTTTAGGCCTGAAAGTATTCGAAACTATCACCTTTAGCGCAACGGTTCCATGTTTTAACCATGGAGCTACAAAGAATTAGGAAAAACGAATAATTTATTTAACATCGAAAACGTAGGGAGTGGTTGCCCAGTCTCCCGAGCCAAGGGCTCACATGAAAAACGCTCTACCATTAAAACATAAAAAAGTAAAAAGAAGACAAATATATATATATACAAAACTGTTTACAAATTAGAAATGATGCATGGACTAATATACAAACGATACATAAGAAAAAAGTTAAAACTAGGTTAAAAAGTGAAAGAAAAAACTGTACAAGAAAACATGTGAAGCGCTAAGTCATTTAAAGGAACTCTGTCAATTTTAAGTATCATTTTTAAAAAGGGGCACATTTTCATCTATGGAAGCCTGAAAATAATTACCCATTTCTGGTAAAAATGGCTATGTTAGTACACAGAAAGTGTAAAAAAGTTTTTTTTTTTTGCTACAGAGAGCCAGGATAGAAATTGATTTCAACTTTTAAAATTTGGGCAAACCGATGCAGTTTCAAGTTCTCCCCTTGTACCTTAGGTAAAATCCGTAAGCAAATTAATCTTGGCTTATTCTCTCTTTGATAATTCACTTGATATCATCTCGTTAGTGGTCAAGAAACAATTTAAGTATCAGCAACGTACTATTGATAAAAAATAAGCAAAGGTTTGTCAAGAAAATTATCATGAAGCTTCCTTTGTAATAAGAAAGAGAAAGATGGTAAATTAGGAGCTAAATTGTGTATCTAACGTGTAGCACTAAATTTTCGCGGGAGTTTTTTACGAATGGACGGTTTTGCGAGAACTAATTTTTGCGATTGGGAAAAACTTTTTTTCTCGCTAGGAATTATTTTTTCGCGATTTTCAGAAAGACGCCTTCTATTTGGAATTATTACATTCTCGTTTCTTCAGCACAAACAATCAAAAACTGGTGAACAACATGCGGATGTATAAAGCTTTGTAACAGAGAAATACTTGTAGCGTACCAACTGCAATTTTATTTCTGAATGCTTTGTTTCTAATTTTGTTTTATTTCTGAATTAACGAAAGAGTTGTTTTAAGTAAATGGGGACCAACATAATGTTCCATGACATGTAAAAGGCGATCTTTGTATATAGTTTCGACAGGAGCTTAAATTGTTTTTCGAGAAAAGTTTAGCAAGAAATTTTTATTCGCAGGAACTTTTTTCTGTCCTTAACTCATCATGCTACTATTTTAAACATTTAAGAGTAAACCTAGGGGAAAAAGCAATTTGTCTTATGAGACATTTGGTGGTGAAACTGGTCCGTGAGGGCTTATGATGGTGGGTTACGCTTCGTGCCCCTACGTGGAAGTTATCTTAAGAACCTTGCACCAGTCAATCGTAAGCTGAGGGTGTTAGTATGTGGTTTATATACTCATTGGTCAAAAAGTCATAAGTTTATTGGTTGGGAACAGACGAAAACGTGGTTGATCATGAAAATGTCTGTATCCTATTTGTAGGTACGTTACTTATCCAATGCCGTGCTTTATTGTAACTCGTTTTGGCTGATTTTGATTTGGCTGTAGTCTCCCATTTGAGCGAGTTAAATTATTTGTGGTTGTAATGGTTGATACCTTTTTGAAAGCGGTGAGAAAACAAGGGAACCCAAAACGGTTTCTTTATCACACAACACGAAAGACCAAACCAACCCGCAGCTTGCCAAAAACGGTTGATGCCAAAACACGACTTCAATACATTCACAAACCTCTTAGAACATAAACATCATTCGCCCAAGATCCTCCTTTTCCATTTCTACACCTGTTTGATCTCCCGTATCTGCGATAGGTCAGATGGGCTCTTTTCGTAGATGCACACCAGCCCCCATGTTGCACTGCAAAAACTCTGTAGCCTCGTCTTGCTGCAGCCAGGGCGCATTTTTTTATTGCGTATCGTCTTCTTCGATAGCTTCCTCTTAAAAGACGACTTCTGCCCTCCAGGGGATGTATGGCTCGTCGACCAGTGTCTCTGAAGCAACCAATGCCTTTGGCTGAAATGGAACAATGCAAGTAGGTATTTAACGAAAATATCAAACTCCACGAGACATTGGCTTCTGAGCGTACAGTCTGTACCGACCATTAGCGATATTGAAGAGCCTGTTCTCACGAAAGGGGAAACGAGATATTTGGCGGCATAATAAATGTTTTAAGACCATGAACTTTGTAAGTCGGTCCAACAGTTGAATAAATTTTAGATGGAACCACTTTATGTTTGTAATGAAAATAGGTAAAACGTGTGTAGAAAAGCTATTCCAATGTTAAACCTCCTTGTGATAGGAAGTAAGCATCCTTTGACAAATAGTGCGCGCCACAATTAACACGCTTGTGGATATTTTAAGGGCCAATATATGGTTGCGGTAAACTGGCAACTGCTGCGCTGAGAAATAAGCCCTGCTCAACGGAAAGCGTAAAAATAGTCCTAAGTTCAGTCAATTTAAATCGACAAAAACAACAGCCGAATGCAAACGAATCTCGAATCCACAAAATGAATCCCCCTCCTCGAGCAGTTTCCCTTGCTTAGCTCCCGATAACATAAATGTCTGACTAACTGGCACAATTAATAAGACTTACTGATCACAGCTCTGGTCTGTATCGAGAACCAGGCAACTTTTTTGATTCCTTGCCTAGTAAGGCATTCTTTAAACAACCTTTCTCGCAATTTGTAACAAGTCTGTAGTCGTTGCGAGACAGGTTGCACAATACGTAGCGTAGTGTTACTCGAAAGGCGCTCTCAATTCGCGTGCGGTACCGTAATGCGCGTGTCACTTGACTTACCTATTAAACTAACAGTGATTCTTACCGTCCTTCCTGCAAGATAACAAAACATCAAACTCTTCAGTTTTTGAACATGCTTCTGACAACAACAACGATACTAAACAATCACAAAACGTATAGAATTTCAACTGACAAAAAATATTGAATCTTGTTCCACTAATGACCACAATGAGGTCAAGACATCTCTGCTGCAACCGTTGCTCTTCCTTTGACTTAAAACGGATATTTTCATACTTAATTCACTAAAACTAAACAAAAATGTACCGTCTGGCGTCAAGGAGACACATAGATCACATAGAGCAAGGTCAAGCGTGCAACGATTTGTAACACAACAGCAACAATAACAACGTTCTTATACCATCGCATTCCCAGTGTTAGCTTGTGCTATCTGGAGTAAGAAATCTAAGTTTCAAGTCTCAAAACTAATCTAGTTTCTTAACGAAGAATTTTTGATAAACAGACTTTACTACGTATATACTTCGCATACAGTTTAATTTTAGTTTTTATTATTTTGCACCACCCTCAAGCTGTAGAGTTTTAACTTTATCGTGCTAAAATAAAGGCTGTCTCTCTCTGTCTGTTTGTCTGTCTGTTTGATCAAAGCTAGCCTTCAAGACATGATGCCCGTATATCTTAAACTTTTTAATTCAATTCTTATTTCAGGTAAAATGCCCGAGACGTGGTGTCGCGGCCTTATTACACCAATATATAAATCA
>Ga0126336_10000620_pt1 | contig 15410 bp, 16 predicted proteins | sample SidCmetagenome_FD_92530 | JGI IMG/M metagenome (GOLD analysis project Ga0126336, IMG submission 92530) | Coral microbial communities from El Islote,Puerto Morelos, Mexico - Siderastrea C C metagenome | ecosystem: Host-associated > Invertebrates > Cnidaria > Coral | place: El Islote,Puerto...
ATTGGTTTATTTTTTTCCTGGAAGAAGCGGTTTCGATAACCGTTCCTTCACTCGTTGAGGAACTGGTTCATCCAAAATGTTCTGAACAACCTCGCGGAGAGGCCCCGCTGCCGGCGCGTTTTCTGCTAGCAATTGCATCATATACTGCTCATCTTCCGGCGACATTTCCACAAGAAGTTTTTGTAAAAATTGTTCAGCGGTTTGTTGGGTAATGCTTGTCATCTTGCAAAATATATATACTTGCGCAGATATTTCTTCAATAAGAAATTATTTATGCGACACTCAAAGGACACACGCCAAATAGTCTCGTTTTGAATAATTTCTTCAGTTGGAAAATATTTATATTCTATAGCTGACGTGACTTCAATACCAAATATTTTCCGTGACACATCCGCGCTGGTACTGCTTCCCCCCATCCTGCTTGCTTCGCTTTGTGTGCTGGGTGGTTTAAAAGAGGTAAATACAGGTGTACAGATGAGGTGGTCAAAAGAAGTATAGAGGGAAGTTGATAAATACCACTTTATTCTCAGAGTATTGTTTTCGTGTTTTAAACCTCCAAGCGGCTTGCTTCGCTTTGTGCGCTGGGCGGTTTAAAAAGGGTAAATATAGGTGTAAGAATCAGATGGCATGTGTCGAATCCCGGCTCTACTACTATGTAAACTAAGAGTTTAGATATTTACAAAATGAATTTGCGTGCAAAGCGACTATCGTAGGGTGGCTCGCAAACATGACACAGACAAACATTTCACAAGTAATTTTTAATGTAGTGATGATACTCTATTCACCTCAACAAACACGCAAAAAGAATTACCTTTTAGCAAGTAATGCCAAGATAAACTTCATTCACAATTAAGCATGCAGCAAGAGCTGCAATTTGAAAGTAATTGTTCGAAATTCAAACTGGAAAAGTTTGTACATTTAATTTTGACCCTGATAACGCGCCATACATTAGCGCAATGCAATATCGGGAACTCCACAGTATTACATTACGTATTCTGACTGTACGTAACTTCTTTCGTCGTTAGCGCCCATAATCTCGTACCCAGATCTCTTTTTACGTACTGAAATGTGAGATCTGGTAAAGTTCGAATGTACGCCACTTTTCATTGGCTTTTGGGAGAAAGGAGTGTCGCATTCTTACCTAATCTATGACTGGCTCATTTCTTCACCTCGCGAGTTCCCACGCGTAAGCCTCTCGCCAGCCTCGCGCAGGGATATTGTAGTGATGGCGGAATCATGTCGTGCGATGTTGCAAAAACTAAAACGCAGGTTGTGTGGCGAGACAGCATTTGAGAAAAGTTTTATTTTTTAGCGACCTCGAAAAATCTTTTAAGTTAAAGAGTATTATTTCAAAAATACAAAAATATGTGAAATTTGTGTGGAAGAAGACGACGAACTGCCAACATTTAGTTGCAGAAACTCTCAAGAGAAGTTGTTGCGCCTTAACAAAAACATTCAAGCATTTTCTGAGTCGTGTAAAAATGCCCAGAAAACACTTAACCAACAACTGAATAACAGGAAACGGTGTAGACCAGGAACTGACACAAGATCCGTAAAATAAAGGAGACTTTGTTCATTCAAGAACTACAGCCATCTTTAAATGTTAACGTTTATAGCAGTGAGAAGGTGATGCTTTATTAGCTATAGCTTCTCAGGACAGACAGTCCCGACTATTAAATTACTGTTTTTCTTATTGTTAACCCTATTATTAACAGTTTTACCTATTGTTAACAGTTACCCCTATTGTTAACAGTTTTCAAACACTGTAACGGTTACTTTTGAAAATGTATGTTGCTTACCATACGAAACGTCAAGTTTATTCTCAAAATGAGTTTGTTTACCATGTTAATCATCGCTCTTTGTGGCTATACCCACCAGTAAGAGCCCCCCCACACACACACACACACCTCCGCCGCGGTCAGAAACACAAAGAATTTGTACAGAATGTCTCATTCAGACGTCCTGGGAGTATTCAAAGTTTGTTTATAACTACCAACCGGTTCAAAAGAACAATTTGGTTTTGTAGTAGGCGAACTCTCCGAGCTTGAGTATGCTATAGAATACCTACAGCCGGGGCCACAATTCCTTGAAACACTCCACTCCCCCATTCAATGTTGACTTAAAACAACATTGAAAAGGGGAAGGGGGAGCCCACTTGCACAAATTGTTTCAAGGTTTCTGGCCGGGAATGTAGCTTGCTTGATCCCTGTCTGACCCGAGCAGTCACGCCACCATAGTGACATGTCACGGATGCTGTAGAGTAGTTATCCTGCCAGAAATGTGGCCCAAAATATTCTGAGTGTCACAAACATTGCGATTTACTGGTATGCACAAGCTCGGGAAACTCGTCAGCTACTAAACCAAAATACTTTTCTGAATCGCTTGGTAATTATGAACAAATATCGGATACTTTTAGAACGTTAGAATAAGCCTTTCCGTTGAAATCCTTCAAAAATTTCGGACTGCAGGGTATTTAGTTTTGAAGCATCTTTACTCGGATGCACCCAAGATCTACGGTTTGGTGTGAAATTGGAGCGTTTCCGTAGGGCTTTCCGCAGATACGGTTTGAAGCATTTTTCGCTGAGCCGCGAAGGGAATGGGAGAAGCGATTTGAAATCCCTTACCCCGCTCACGGCGGCTCTGCCGCAGAAACCTTACCTTTACCACCAGCTATGCAGGCTAACGTTTTGAGCGTTAGACTAGACTGTCATGTATTTGTAACCAACGCATGACGGTCTGCGGCCTTTCCCTGCAATAGGGCAACACGAAAAGCTGTAAAAATCTAGAGCAAAAAGTTTTATTCGATGACATCATCGGAATAATGTAGGGGCTGGAACGACATTCTTGGTCGTTGTTAGGGGACCGTGTATATGTGTGTTCAATCTCGTAACCAGAGTCCTCAGGAGAGACCCTAAGGCAATGGGAAAAAAATTGATTTTTAACCGACGAAGTCGGATAGTGTAGGGAGGAAAGGCGAAACAGATGGTGGACAGGTAGGGCTTCTCAGTGTCGGCGTCCGTAAAATTATGTTGTGTAAACCTCATAAGGTGTGTATTTCGCTATGGCCGATGGGGTGGGATGACGTGAAGGCTAAAGAACAAAACCGACCGAGTCGCCATTTTGTGGCACCTCATGCAAGAAAGACGACGGAGGTATTGTGGTACATATTTCTGCTGACCTCTAAACAAATAGAAAAGAAGTTGTACACAAAATGGTGGATGGGAACTAACTGCGATGTTTTAACTCGTAAATGCACGAAGCGAATTGTAGTAAATGATCGGGTTCATGTTGTTAGCTGGAATTCTGTTACTCGATCGATACATCGATCCTCTTGGATAGTATAAGCGGCACAGAAGGATCTACCAGTTAGTGTTTTTAATTTTTCTGCTTTACTCGTTGATTTTCGAACCGATTTGTTCGAGTTTAGAGTTCGAGACAACTGGTTGACTTTTTTAGGGACCGTTTACATGAGCTGGGCTGGCTCGGTTAGCAGGGCTGGCTCGGTCTACCGAGATGACTGCTCAGCCTGGTATTACACGAGGCAGCTAAATTTAGAAGCTGTCGAGTGAAAAGATGGCTACATCAAAGAGCATGAATCGAGTGTTTTTACTTTCTCTAATCCATTATTCTGGTGTATTATTTTCAGTTTTACGTAGCTTTATGGTCTGATAAACCTTTATATGTTATATAGAAAGAGAAATATCGATCTTCTGGTGAGCCATTTTGCTTTAAAGTGAAATTTAACGACGGGAACGTGTTGGCCCGGCAATCGCGATTACATGGTAAATTGTCAGGGGCACCAAATGGTTTGTTTCGGGGAATATCTGTTCGGAAGGCCTAAAATCGCCTGAGATATTGGGTTAAATTGCAGTGAAAGCTAGAGATTTCTTCGGCAAAACATTACGCTGGACTTTTGCAACAGAACGACTTAGTAGTTCCTATTGTTTTCGGAGGGACAAATATGTCGTTTACAGTGCAAAATAAGGTCGGCTAGCATTTTCGAGGACCCACCAGCAGCTCGGAAGTTCGGCGGATAGGATTCTGTTTCCTAAAATTTTCTGCGGTCTAAATTTTCAGCTAAAAAATCCGAACAGATCAATCGGTATTAGCTTACAAAAATATGGCTCTGAAACAATCTAAGAAAGCAGAAAATGATATTTCAAGAGGGAGGGAGAGGCGAAACTACATTAAAGAAAGCCTGTCGAAGCCTTTGTTTCGTCAGGCTTGCACGTGATCACAAAGCAATGATTTATTTAGTATTTCTCTCGCTTCGCAATTTCTATCCCTTTCCATCCCCTTTCCGCGCCTGCCACGCAGACTATGATTTAAGGGAACTGAGCGCATGGGGAGGAGTTAAATTCTCTTGGGTTGTTTGCAGCTGTTAAGATGCCCACATCTTATCAATCGTAAGGGTTCGTTTACTTTATTGGAAATTTTATCGTCGATTTATTAAGATGCGTCTGCTTTAAGAGTTGTGACGGCTTTTTGTTCATAGTTTTGAGATAGACAGATCAAAACACAGCAAACAATGATCATGAGTGAAGAATGAGGTTCTGATCGGTTTTGGTCGCCTTTGTCGGGTTTGATCGGGTTTTGGTCGCCTTTGTCAAGAATGTTTACTTTGCGTTACTTGGAAGTAGATTTTGCGTGACATGAGAGTAAGCTTTGTTCGGTTAGTCTCGTTTTGAAGTTTCGGACCTCGTAGTGACGTTTTGGTTCTGTAATTGTCTCTTGACTTGTAACTGAGTCGGTGGATGAGCAATAAATCTGTATACTGTGAGACTGAGCTGGATTGATTTGGTGTACGGGGAGATCAACGAAAACGAAATATTTCCCACACCGAAAGTGGCGACTCTGCCAGGACGGCGAGATATCGTGGTAAAGAAGAATAACTTCGAGAGTTTTGGAGAACAACTTCGTGTTCGACTAGTCGAGTGAGTATTGCAAACATGGTGGATATTACGGAAGGAAACTACACTAAGGAATTGAAAGGGGCGACCTACTACGTCAAGGACATCAAGGAAAATCTAAACACTGGAGTAAATGAGGATATGCGTTTGGCGTACCAGAAATTTGTGAGATAAACAAAACACTTGAGGGTACAGCGGACCGTGTGAAGGACGCCATGTTGGATGAGGAGAAGAGTTTCGAAGAGGTAAGACAGTGGTACGATAACCGTAAGCAATATCTGATACCTGTGCGTAACCTAAGAGACAGAATTAAGCGAACTAGAAAAACAGGAAATTCGCAAGAGAGATGATTGGTTTCACAAGAAGTTTAGGTTATAAATGGTATTGGAAGAAAAGAAGGCCGCTCAAGAAATGACCAAACCGCAGGCGGTCAAATTACAAAAGTCTACTATCACACCGTGCAGAAAGCTATGTTTACGGCATTATGGATAAGCTCGGACCAGTGAGAGAAGTATTGGCACAAAAGGATGACAACTGGGAAGAGTGGGGATTAGAAGAATTGGTAGAGAACCTTCGCAAGTACACAGACAGAAACCCCTTACCTGACGCATCTGTCCAAACCCATGAAGCTAAAAAAAGCCTGGGCCAAATCAGGGAAATCATCTGAGAAGAGGGGACAAAATTCTTCTATCTGGCTCTAACCGACAACAACCTAGACAGCCACCACCTCCCGCAGCCTGCATCTAGTGCAATTCACACCATCGTAGGAGTTCGGAATGTACAAAAATACTGGACCTTGCTAGCAGGAGGGAGTTTCTAAAAACGAACTGGTTGTGTTACAGTTGTGCAATACCCGGTGCAATACCCAGTGCAGATCTCGAGGATGTGGAAGATGTAACAGCAGACATCACACATCTATTTATGATAGAACCCCTACAACACTTCCACCATACCCCGCTGCTGAAACAGTGGCCACTTCAGACAGGTTTTATGGTGCAAACGATTTTCAAACGAGCATTCAACCGTGGTGGCTAAAGTTAATGGTGTGCAGGCGCGGATCATGCTTGATAGCGGAGCAGGTAGCTCGTACATTAGCGCAAACTTACTGATTAAATTGAACATTAAGCCATACCAGAAGTGATCGAGCAAATGTATGGGACAGTTGACAAGCAAGTTGAAATCTACAAGGTCCGTGTTCAATCTAATATCATTGAGGATTTTGGAATCTCTGATCTAAAGCAGCGAAACCATCGCGTAAGGCGACTGGAATTTAGCGAAGAGACAGCAACTGCGGATAAGTTGCCAGTACACATTATTTTAGGAGCGGCTGACATTCAACGAATCAAGTTAACGGAGCCTGCAATCCTAGGTCCAAACCTGGACACTGACCAGGAGACTGAGTTTACCATGTTAGGGTGGGTCATTGCTGGAAAGGCTATTTTGTCAAGTGCTTAAGTAGAGAAGGGTTTCTTCTTGAACTCCAGTCAGAAGGAATTCAATTAAATGTCTTCTCAAGAAGTGCTTGGACTAACTGATGTAGAAAACATACAGGGTTTGTTCCATGAAGATTTCACGAATCAACTGCAGCGATTGGAGTATGGTACGTATTCGACAAGGTTTCCATGTAAACCAGATGATGCCCCTTTGCCTTCAAACAAGGAGCTGACGATTGGGAGGCTAATAAGTACCACAAGAAAGCTAGAGAAGATCCAAAACTTGAAGAGTATCACAATGTTATGGAACAACAATTAGAGCAAAGGATCCTAGAAATAGTGCCAGGAATACCAACAGGAGATGTTATCCACTAAATTTCCAACCAACCGGTGATCTGATACCAGGCAGAATCTACAAAAATGAGGATAGTGTACGACTGCTCGGCAAAGACAAATTCCCAAGAACCATCGCTAAATGACTGTTTGGAAGTACAGCCTATGATCTTTGACATTCTTATTCGAAACCGCCTGAAGCTCTTGTGTATCACTGGAGACATGCAAAAGGCCTTTCTTCAAATTAAAGTGGACCCGAGGGACAGAGATGCACTTCGTTTTCTTTGGTATGAGAATCTTGACTCGCGAACGGTTGTACAGTATCGATTCACCAGAGTGATTTTTGGATCAGGACCTAGTGCATACATTCCTGGGGCCACACTTAAGATGCATGTAAGCCAATATGCTGACAAGTACCCCAGCACCACAGATGAGTTGCTGAAGAACATCTATGTAGACGATATCCAATCAGGCGGTGATCACAAAGATGAGTTGGTCAAGTTCAAGAAAGAGGCTACAAAGATAATGGAGGATGGAGGCTTTCATCTTCACAAGTGGCACAGTAATGTACCAGAGGTGGAAGAACCCCAGACAACTGAAGATGATGCAGTACCATCTCAAGCAAGTTTAACTTATCCCATGCTTGAAGGCGATCACGTTCCAACAAGTGACAACCCCAGTGACCAAGGAAGCAGAGGTGCTGAACCTAGAAAGTTGGGAGAACTGTGGTTCAAAGGACCAAGTTGGCTAAGCAACCTTCACAAGTATGCATCGTACTGGAAACTTCTAAGATTAACTGCTTTTGTGAGGTGGTTTATTGATAACTGCAAGAAGACAGAGAAGCGGAAGGGGCCATTACAGAGTAGCAGAAAAGTTTTGGATCACCCAGGCACAGGCATCTCAAGCTGCATAGTCAAATGTGAACCTGAATAAGGGCGAAGATGGAATACTGAGATGTATGGGAAATGGTTATCCGTGCCCAAGAAGAACCACAGTCTAGCAAGCTGCATGCGGGCGCTGAACATAAAATGGAAGGTCAACTTAGCCCAAGCCCCGTGGTGGGGTGGTTTCTTTGAGCGCCTTATTGGTATCATGAAGAGGAGCCTTTCAAAGGTGATTGACCGAAGCCTTCTAACCTATCAAGAGCTTGAAGAAACCTTGCTGGACATAGACACCTGCAAGAACAAGAGCCCACTGCTTTATCAGGGGGAGGAGTTTGAGCAACCGGTGCTTAAACCAAACACCTTACTGAGAGGAAAACCAACTCCCATCTTAGAGGAAGACTCTTTGAGAAGGTTGCAGAAAATGGTATCACAAGGCGAATGAGAGTCTAACAAAGAAGTGAACGAGTAGTGGGCACAGTTACCGGCAAGGATGGAGCAGTTCGTGGATTGAAGCTGAGACAAGGGAATGGTTACGTGGTGGAACGCCCTTTACAGCTCGTATGTGACCTAGAAATCGGAGGAGAGAGTCCCGACTTCAAGCTTAACCCGGAAGCTGAAGTGTTCACACCAAGATTAGGGCCAGAAGTAGGAGGGCCAATGAACGAATCAAGGACATTGTTGCACAAGAGTTCGAAGACAATGAGAGTGATATTTAAGTTGATAAACACTTAAATGGGGGAGGGTGTCGAGAAATTTACTTTGCGTGACTTGAAAGGAGATTTTGCGTGACATGAGAGTAAGCTTTGTTTGGTAAGCCTCGTTTTGAAGTCTCGGACCTCGTCGTCGAAACGTATCGGAGACGTTATGCTTTTGTAATTTTCTGGTGACCTGTAACTGTGAGACGGTGGATGAGCAATAAATCTGTAGACTGTGAGACTGAGCTGAGTTGATTTGGTGTACGGGTAGATCAACGAAATATTTCCCACACCTTTTCAGTTGTTCAAATTTCAGCGTTGGTCTCTGCAACTATTTATGCTTATGACCATTCACAAGAGAAGACTTTGTTCACGACTGCCACACCAGCCTGGGGGCCAGACGGCACAATTATGCAGCGCTCAGGGCTACTTGTTCTTTACATGGGACATGCAGCTACGCACGCCTCGCTTGCTTTGTTTTCGAGACAAACCAACACTTCGTCGGTTCTTCACGCATTGCGGGCCTATGTTTTGATTGGCTGTTCCACATGTGGTATTATTATAGAGCTGTTGTGTAGCGTGTCACATATCATAATTGTACTTCCACGTGTCTTTCACGTGTCTTTCCATGTGCTTCCTGTCGAGTGAGAGTGGCCATATTGACTGGTGTAGTTACGTGTGTTAAAGGAGCTACGTCACGGATACTGCATCTTGAAAAAGCTGGCAAGTTTTTTCAAGTTTGTCATTCGTAATCCGTCTTACTCCCCCTCATTTGTAACCATCCTTGTTTAGTTTTGGTTTATTATTACTTCTTTGGTGTTTTTCTACCTTAGGAAACTATTATTGGGAGGTTTCCTTCAATGAGAAAATATTTTTTTCACATCAGCAAAGTGAATGAAAATACCGTGACATAGTTCCTCTAAAGGAACATGTCACGGTGTCAGCAGTGACCTGAGATAACATGGAGAAATTCAAGCCCCCCAAGTCCGTTGAGTTTGGAAGGAAATTTAAGCGAGAACTGGAAGCGTTGAAGGCAACGTTTTGAGCTGTATCTAAAGGCGACAGAAGCCGATCAGAAGGGTGAAGAAATAAGAGTCGCCATGTTGCTGCATTGCGTCGGGGAAGACGGCCTAGGAGCCTTGAATACCTTCAAATTTTAAAACGAGGAGGATAAGAAAAAGGTTGACGTGGTGCTGAAGAAATTTGTCGATTATTGTATTCCACGAAAAAACATTTCGTTTTAACGATCAATTGGACACGGAACTTAAGAGGATCATCAAGAACTGTGAGCGCACTGAATCAACTGATACAATGGTCCGTGATCGTTTAGTGTTAGGAGTTAGAGATGCCAAAGTGCAGAGCCAGTTGCTGCGTACTGATGCATACAAGTTGACCTGGAGAACGCTTTATCTCACTGCCATGCAGCTGAAGTGACCGAGACACAGCTAAAGGAAATGACAAGCACGTCGACCAAAAAACAAGTTTTAGTTGTTTTGACTGGCTCTAAACATGGGAGTTCACAGCTCAACTCCGAGGGATCTTCGTTTAACCGCCAAAGGTGTGGCGGTAAACATCTCCCAAGGCAGTGCCCAGCTTTGAGCAAAACATGTTTTGTGTGTGCTGAAAGAAATCATTTCGCTAAAATGTGCAGTCAGCGCAGCAGGAAAGTGCACACAGTCACCCCGTTGTCTGCCCCAGCGGAAAGCCCCACTCGGAACACAGGTAATGATGGATCAACGTATTCCGAGCTTTCTTTTGGAGAGCTGGAGATAAATTCGGTGGATGGGAAAGCCTGGTACGGCAAGATGAAAGTTAGTGGAGAACTTGTTGATTTTAAGTTAGACACTGGAGCTGAAGCCAACATAATACCCCGTCAACAACTAACTGAAAACCTGGAGCAAACCAGCGAAGTATTGTCATCGTATGGGAATGACAAGGTTGTCCCACTGGCAAGGCGACTCTTAGCTGCAGCATGCAGGAAAAACACAGTTCGGTTTTCTACGTTGCCGATGTAGCATCTGTTCCGTGTAGCATCCGTCGATGTAGCATGCACATCGTTTGAGTTTGGTCTCTTAAAGAAAGTTGACAGACTGACAGAAACTGTGTATTCTAATTGAGGAGATGGTGTTACGTGAGTACAAGGATGTATTTGAGGGCCTTGGATGTATGACCCAGGAGTATCATATTGAGATACAACAAGATGCTACTCCAGTGATGCACCCTCCGTTTAGGTTGCCGTTTAGCCTTCACGGTAAACCGACGGAAGCTCTTGATCGCAAGGAGAAAACCGGTATCATTACCAAGGTGGACAAGACCACGGATTGGGTTAACAGTCTTGTAATTGCTGAGAAGGAGGATGGATCCCTCCGCCGGTGTTTGGACCCGTTTGGACCCGTTTGGACCTGAATAAAGGTCCGTGAGGACCTGAATAAAGTCAATAAACGTGGGCATTACAAAATCCCACAGCTGAGGAAGTCATTTCAAAGTTCAGTGGCAAAAGTGTGTGCTCTCTCCTCGACGAGAAAGATGGGTTTTGGCAAATTCCATTGGTTGAGGAAAGCTCATTTCTCTGCACCTTAAACTCTTCTTTCGGGAGGTATCGCTTTCTGAGGTGCCCATTTGGAATCAGGTCGGCTCCTGAGGTTTTTCAAAAACGCAATGACCAGCTGTTTCGGGACGTTGAAGGTGTGCATGTGGTGTTCGATGGCCTGCTCATTGGTGGGAAGGATGACGCTGAGCATGATGGGATACTTAAGCAAGCTCGTGCAAACAATGTCAAGTTCAACCCTGACAAGTTCTAGTTTCGGGTGACTGAAGTTAAGTATGCTGGCCAAGTTGTGTCTTCAGAGGGGTTGAAAGCTGACCCGGACAACGTCAAAGCAGTCACAGAGTATCCCCAGCCGTTTTCTTGGATTATTTAACACCTTGGTGAGTTTGGTTCCAACTTATCTGCGTATCAGAGCCCGTCCGAATCCGCCTCAAGAATGACATAAAATTGGACTGGCTAACTGTGCAAGAGAAAAAGTTCCAAGAAATAAACGTTTGCTAACCACGGCACCTGTTTTGAAGCTTTTTGATGTCAACAAAGAGGTTGTGATTGAAACCGACGCTTCAAAAGATTGTTTGCTTGAGGCTTGTTTGCTTCAAGAGGGTCGCCCGGTGGCCTATGCGTCGCGATCGTTGACGGCTTCAGAGAAAAAGTTATGCCCAAATAGAAAAAAAGCTAATGGCTATAGTTTTCGCGTGCGAAACGTTCAACCAGTATATCTACGGCCAACCAGTTAAGGTAGTTACAGATCATAAGCCATTGGAAACACTCACAAAGAAGAATCTTAACCAGGTTTCATCACGGCTTCAGAGGATGCTGTTTAGAGAGGTATTCCTTAGATATTACATACAGGCCTGGACCTAAAATTCCCGTCCCAGTGAGCCTGCTGATGAAGATCTTCAGTCTGACATGGAAGTCTTAGTGCATAGCCTTGTGAAGAATTTGCCCATGAGTGCAGCCTCTAAGTCACAGATTCAAATAGCCACCGCAGAGGATGATTGCCTTGTTATGTTGCAACAATTAGGGAAGTCTGGCTCGCCATCAGACAAAAGACGAGTTCCTGAGGGAGTTCACCACTACTGGAATGTCAGAAATCCAGTGCATGAAGCAAAGGGCATCATGTTTCTAGGAGAGAAACTTATAGTACCGGCAATTTTACGGAAGGAAATGCTGAATTTGGTACATGAGAGTCATCAAGGGATAGAGAAGAGCAAAGCCCGTGCCCGTGAATTTATGAACTGGCCTGGTATGGATAGAGACATTGAGGATACGATGACCCGTTAAAGTAAGTGTGCTGAGTGGCGTAGAAATAATCAGAAGGAGCCTCTTACCCCGCATGAAGTCCCTACTCGTTCGTAGCAAAAGCTTGGAGCCGATTTGTTTGACTTTAAAGGGCAGAATTAGTTGTGTGTCGTGGATTGCTACCTCAAGTTTCCTGAAATCAGTTTGCTCCCGACCAAGACAGCCACCTTATGCGAGAGATGGGATACCTGACGAATTGGTGGATTGGCGGATAATATGCCATTTGCAAGCCGCGAGCTGCAAACTTTTGCATCACCCTGGGGATTTAAGGTCGTTCGCGCTAATTTTTTCTGCGCTTCCTTACTGTGCACGCAATTCACGTAACGATGTCTTGCCACGTCATGCATTGAGCACGCCCGCTGTTGAACAAATGTAGAGATATATAGCGCTAGTGAGCATTTTAAGAGCTATGCACGGGTTTAACTCTCTTAAATGTTCGGTGACCCAAGATTTTCTTTTGATAGATCACTTTCTGTGTTGATCATCTACGTTTTGTGAAAAATTGAAGAAAATCTTCGTTGTGGAAGTTTGATTTTTTTTCAACTTTTCTGCCCTCGCGCCATCAAATTCCGCCACTGTTTTAGCTGCACAGTGTTCGCAAAAACCCATCTTAAAGGTTGAGTTCAACTGAAAGGATGACACCAGCTCAAATTTTTTACTTGACAGACCCACTTAATAAAATTTGACTGAGAAAGTGGGTCTACAGCGAATCGTTTTTAATATTTTTCAACTAACTACCAGTGAGGCCAAGTGAAGTTATGAGTACCGATTTGTCAAAATTGGGGTAGTTTTCCACGCGCTTTATTTCGAAAACGAAGTCGGTAACCCTCCAATTTTTTTGCATGTTTGACAAAGGTAGCTTTTTACCTGACTGTTGCCAAAGTATGAAAAAAAAATCTGTGCTGTAGAGGTTATTCGCGCGTCCTTCCAGTCCTCGTTATCCTCAATCTAACGGAATGAGTGAGAGGACCACAGGAACTGTCAAACAACTGTTGAGGAAAGCAGAGAATCCTTACAGAACATTGTTGGAATACCGAAATACCTCTGTCACAGGTATTGGCCATTCACCCGCACAGATGTTAAAGAGTCGGAGACTGAAGTATAGCAGAGCAGAGCTTCTTCAACCAAGGGTGGCTTTGGGTGCACGTGAGAGGCTATTGGCAGCTCAGCAAAAGAAGAAGTATTATTATGATCGCCATGCAGTCATTGAAAGGACTGGAGCTAGAAGAAGATGTCAGGGTGAGAGAAAATGGATCTTGTGTTCCTGCTGTCATCAGCGATATTTGGCCTTCCCCTCGATCTTATGTGGTGCAAACCGAGTCAGGCGCCGCATTGCGAAGGAGTTGTCACATATCATAATTGTACTTCCGGCCTGTGACTTTCCATGTGCTTCCTGTCGAGTGAGAACGGCCATGTTGACTGGTGTAGTTACGTTTGTTAAATAAACATGCCATAGCGGACACTTTGCGAATCATACACAATTCACTTTCGTTACCAGGAACTCTCGGTTTTGAACCTCGTGCCCGCCATGGTTTTGTTGTTTTAGATTTTGACTTCATTGTTCAGTTTCTTTTCATTAAATGCGGTGATTCCAAGCGTTTGTCAACTGATTTGCTTCTGTTAACGCATCTTTATCCACACGTGCGAAGGATATCGATATCAGGCCGTCGATCGCATTATCCTGCATTACCTAGTGTTCCGTAGAGGAGGCTCTCTTCACGACTCTTCAAGAAAAAAACTTCCACACATCATTGACAAACTTGCCAAGTTGTGACGTGAACGTTTTTACATAGAATCACAGGAACTTTTAATCTGTCTTATCAACCTGTACGAGTGTGTGTTACCCATCTTCGTAGCACGGGAGAAGGCGTTTATATGGCGCAAACATAGGTCGACTGGACCCCCAACAATGCTTTCTCGCAATTCAAACTGCGGAGGAAAGAGGTGCAGAGAATCACAGACGGACCTTTAGCTTCCAGATCACACCGAGTCAAACTCAATCATATATACATCTGGGCCGGTGTCCACGCCCAATCTCTCATCGACGCGAAACAAAATGAGGACCCAACGCTAAGAATCACAACGCGTCAGACAGTCCTCCAGATCAACTAGCTGCGTGCCTCACCCATTTTACTTTCTTTAGAGAGAAACAAGAAGAATTCTACAATGTTCGATAGAAGGCCGGCGACAACACCGCATCCTATTTCTCCCCCATCATGTATTTAAACCGTCAAGGTAAGTTCACAGATAACACTCACTTTCTCATTGTGGACAAACTCGTTCATGGCTGTATGACACAAGCTGATGGTGAAAGGAAAGATGTGTCTGTCAAAGACTATCTGGATGTCATGCGAAGATATAAAGCAGTAGAAGTTACAATGAAAGAGCTACAAGAATCCGGTGAAACCCACCTCGATGCCTCATACACACGTGACCCAACTCAGAAATCATAAAGGAATGGGTCCAAGAGAAATCGGTCTACTCTCGAGTCAAAAACAGGAAACAAGAGGTCAGATAGACAGAAAACTTGTATCTGGTGCAACAGAGACATTCATTCTCGCAACAGGTTCCCAGCCAAGGATGCAACCTGTAAATTCTGTAGCAAGCAAGGCCACTTTGAGCGAGCCTGTATGAAGACCACACATCCAAGCATCAGCATGCTCTGAAGATCCCATCAGGCCATGACAGCAGTGAATATGAAGATGATTTTGACCTGAGTGCTGTATCAATTCATGCTATACGCAACAGCGAGGCATGTGAGGTGTTTGCTTCAGCGATTTTCCACCTTAAAGGCGGCGACAATTCAACCCGTGAAATTATAGGCACGGTCGACATTGGTGTCATGGTATCCTGCATGCCAACCTGAATGCTTTCACAGATCGGGCTCTCCAAAAAGGACCTAAGGACCCCGTAGAATGTCTGGAACAGATCTTCAGAACTGTGAAATAGTAGACGGCAATGTCACCTAAAACGCCATCACTGCCAAAGCAAGGTTCTACGTCATCAAAAGCGAGTGTGCTTTCATTCTTGGCCTTGTATTCTGTAAAGAATTCAATTTCGTGTGTACTACACCTGTATGCATGCAACAAAGCGTATCCATGGAGCCCAACCATGTTGATGCCGTACATATTACTGATGAATCAGAAGCGGACTATGTCAAACTCCGAACAAAATGGAATAAGCATGGCTACAACACTCGAAGGAAGGCTGACCTCCATCTACCTAAACCCAAGCTTAGCCTTGGCAAGCGTACTTTTAGATTTTCTGGCTCAGCCCTTTTTAACTCACTACCTTTAAAAATCCAA
>Ga0126336_10000621_pt1 | contig 15388 bp, 7 predicted proteins | sample SidCmetagenome_FD_92530 | JGI IMG/M metagenome (GOLD analysis project Ga0126336, IMG submission 92530) | Coral microbial communities from El Islote,Puerto Morelos, Mexico - Siderastrea C C metagenome | ecosystem: Host-associated > Invertebrates > Cnidaria > Coral | place: El Islote,Puerto...
AACTAGATATATACTTTATCAGTCATTTTGCCATGTACAACTAGAGTGGGTTTTCAATTGAGTGTCGAAGGTAATTCGCGTTTTTCTTTGGTTTCGCTTTGCTGATGATGATGGATTAACATTTCCCGCGCAAAACCAAAATCAATCGCCAATTTTTCGCATGCGTATTCCCGTGCTTGATTCTAGTTACCGGTACTTTTATTTGCTTCCATTTCTGATTGGTTCATTTTCTTTTTTGTTCCTTTGGTGAGTGGTTAGAGTACGTACTTTGATTTTTATTTTACGAGACTCAATTGAAAACCGCTCTTAGACTACCGAACATATTTCAATGAGCTAATCACTGGACATTTCTGGTCTTTGTCTATTGACGTACAGGAGGTTCCTTCTTCACAAACTGAGATTATAATTCTCTTGGAAACTCATATGTTTTTCAAGGGATAAAGTCATATCCTGTCGGGTACGTTTGTTTTTGGCGATTTGTGCTACCTGGGCCTGGAGTGACGGAAATGTCTCAACTTTATAAAGAATAATTCAAACTTTTTCTTTGTCATTTTAACCGTTATCATTTGTTGTCAACAATTGTACAATACTGAATTTGAATTTATAAGAAACGTTAATACAGTGGGTTATAACTTACTTGCTGTGAATTTCTAACTGTCATTTCTAAAACAAATACTTAGCTGTGCTACCTTTGAGCGAAAGTCAACTCGGCCACACCTACTAAACTTTTCACTCATAAAAAAACTTGGCCGTCGGGGGGGGGGGACTCCGGATTTCAAGTGACGGGAAGGCACGAAGGATTTCGGGGGGGTTTAAATTATGTCCCCATTCGCACATCCCCGTTACTTGAAATCCAGAGTACCCCTGGACTCGGCCTTGTAGTCTAACTATTAATCGGCCCAGTGACCGAACTTAGGCAAACTTGGATTCCAAATGCGTACACAAGGGTGTTCACATTTTCAACAGACCAGTGTGGTAGTACATGCATATGAAAAATTACCACAAGTATAAGGCAAAAACTAGAAAGCAAGCGCTTTTGATATCGTTATTCTGATATTTACACTATTTTAACTCGTGTTCTTCAAAAGAGAACACGCGTTTAATAGAGACATCTAAGTTTGCTGCGTTACTCGTAATTCTGTGTTTCAGTTTTCGTATCCAAAAAACGTGTCTGTGATGTTTGCTTATAAGTACAGCATGGTTAATACTGACACCCGAATAATACGGACATGTTTGCATATCCCTTACCTCTCGATTCATGCGCAAATTAACTAACATATGAAAGGACGCACATTACATTGCAGCCTAATCCAATATGTACAATCTAAATCTTAACTTGAACCTTGCAATGGTAATGCAAAAATGTGACCCTAAAAGCCTAACACTTAATCAAATAAAACAACTCTACACACTATTTTTTTCAGGCAAAAGCTTTCCTAAAAAGGTAAAATTCCACCTCAGTTTTAACGATTAGTATAGGTGGCTCCAGGGAGAAGATCTGAAGTTCTGAACTCGATCATTGTAACTACAGTTCGAAACTACGTGCATTAGCAATTTACACATAAGCACGCGTTTAAACCTCGTCTTTGCCGATTCTGATTTCCGCAAATTCACCGCGGTGCGACGAAATCCACAACCGCGTCACGAAAGAAATTGACCAGACGCTTCGACCAACCGCAATTCGTGACGCATGAATATATATATGAATTTGCGAAGTCACTTTTGTGACGCTGAGTGCTGCGCATCAAAAATTAATCAAAAGTACGCGGTTCTTCTGAATACGTAAATATTAGCTTTACGCTGAGAAGATGACACAAGTGTTCCTGAAGAAAAGTTCCGTTAATCTAATGGTATGTCATCCACATCAGCAATTTGGAGGTTAGCTTGGCTCTCAACGAGGCGAGACATCCATTTGGTCCAAAAAACAAAATCTTCAGAAGTAGGATCAAAATAACTTCTCAGTAGTGGTGTGCCCTCGTCATCTTCTGTTTTATTGTCGAGTTTCCCTTTAATGTACTTGGACATCTCAATCACCCTCTGAATTCCATCCAGACAACAACGCTCAGTCGGTTTGTGAACAGTGAACAGTGTTTGTGAACCAGGTTTGAATGAATATTAAGTTCCAGCTGTGGTAGAAAAGTTTACGGCAAAATTCAACTGTTATGTCCTTTGCAATTTCTCTAACATCTTCCACTAAAGACCTTTCCAAAGGGTCGAGAGCTGCAAGGCTGGAATCAGGGTCGATGAATGCCATATCGATCAGGTTTTCTGTGGTAGCGAAGAACACTTCTTTCAGGTCTTTCAGGTCATGGTGGCTGCTACTTGTAATTGAACTTCTTCTTTGCTGATTTGTTTTTGCTGCCACTAGACCAGGTAACGACCGTGCTCGCAGGTTTTGCATTGATGAATCATATATTTCCGCATTTCGTTTTCCTGCGACAGATAGAGTGAGGTCGTGGTTTTTTCCTCTTCACTAACTTGCCTTGCATCTTTGGAGTCTTGTTTCTCGATCAAATCCTTTGCAAATTGCATCAGGTGTTTTCTAATCCTCTCCACCGTTCCCGCCAGTAATTCCAGAATCTCGGGGTTTTCAATGTAATCTAAACAAAAAAAGATTGTCTGATCTCACAAAGAAATGTGGCAAAACTTTCCTTGTAAGAGCTTCCAAAAGGTTCCTGAAGAGCTTCATCATGCTCTCGGCTATGTTGTTCTCGGTCCACATCTCGGCACCGGTTTCTTCAATCGTTTGCAGAAAAATGTTCTTCAGATGAAATGACACTAAAGCCTTTGGCTCAGTGACAAGATAGGCTCGATGAAATTTCTTTAGGCAGAGGAAACATTCGCGTTGGATGCCGTTCATTTCTTGACTTAAAAGGTATTCTGCATGTGAAAAGGAGATTCTGAAGTCGCGATGTGGATTGCCACCGTTCTTTGGGGACTTTACTACCAAGTGAACTCCTTCCTGAACTAACTGGAGGACTATTTCAGGCGGACGGGCCATTTACGCTCTCTTTTGATCCATTCCCTTGCAACCTTCGGCCATCCTGGGGATTTTAATGCAGGGACAATATCAAGCCCACCGCGCCTTTACCTTGCTTAAGTGCTGTTTCAGCGACTGATCCGATCGGAATTTCGTTGTTCCTAGGGATGTGTTTATCTTCAGTATCTTGTTTACTAAAATCTGAAATTCGTGGACCTTCATGCAGACTTTCAGAGGTCAACTCTGGTATCCTTGTTAAGGGTGGACGTTCTTCGTCTCTCTCCTTTTGGTTTGAAGGGGGGTTTTTAATCCATTTCTCTAAGCTTTCGATGATTTTTGCTTGTCTTTCAGCTGAGTGTTTAACTGTTGTTTCTCAGTGAGAAATAATGGACAGCTGCTGCAGGGGACCAAACCGTATTAATATTTAGTGTTGCAGCTGGACTGGTTATGCTGTTCTTCAGGTCACACTGCGGAGAAAAAAATAGTAGCTTGGAAATCTCTTGTGTCGTCAACGCTTTGAGCGCTACAAGGATACCCTGAGTATATTTCCCATAGAGTGAAGGATGAAAATTCTTCAAAGCTGAGGTTGCAACGTATTCAGTGTCTTCCACAAGGCAGGACTAATAAACGGGATGACTGGTTCCTTTGATTCTGAGGTGCAGTGGATTCTCCGGTAAATATTCGATCATTTCGTCGTAGATCATCAAATTATCTGAAGTCGGAAAGATCATGATATCCCAATCTCCAAATTCATCGGGTAAATCTACACAATATAACCTTCAGCTCTGCTTCCATACATTCGAAATATGGTTTGATTGTTTTCGTTGCTTAAAATATCGGAGAACAAATCTATCCCGCTGTTCATCATATAATCGACCTGAGTACAAACTAGGTGTACTGCGTCTCTTCGTTTTTCTAGAGAATTGAAGATAGAATTAAGCTCCTGAAGTGTACAATCCCACTTCCTAGCCATTTCACCCGAATCGAAATGCTTCTAAGGTGTATTAATACGTTCACCGCCTGGCAAAAGTAGGCACCCTCAACCCGGACTATGATATTTTTGTCGTGAGTCAATAAATTCAGATGCATCCAACGAATCGTTTCGGCGAAATATCTCTTCGGAATGGCCTTAATTCGTCGCACAACTTCGCATTTAATTGTGTTGAAAAGCTGGAGTTCTCAAACTGTCGTAACATGGTAAAGTTAATTCCCTTCGTTTTCGGAGAGGACAAATATTCGTTTCCAATGCAAAATAAGGTCAGCTAGCATTTTCGGAAGAATGAGAAATGTGCCCTAAAATTTTCCGCGACGTAAATTCCAGCAAATGAATTCGAATGAATCAATTTTTTCTGGATCACACAAGTATCCTTTAAAAAGGCCTTAAAACAAACAGCAGCCAACGTTTGAAGTATTTTGCTTAATTATTAACAGCTGTGCGGGCCAAAACCGGCCTTGAGGGATCATGATCTTTGTAGGGTTTATGACATTATCACTTTTATTGACAGGAGATGTTTTAATCAATCAGCCACATTTGCAACCAATCCAATTTGTCAACCCAGAAATCAGAAATCAGGAAGATATTCTTATATCATTTTTTATTTTAGCTTCCAGACATCTATTTGTGAAAACTCACATTGTAGAAACGGAAGAGAAAGAATCAAGCAAAAACGATTTCAGAAACCAGAAATCAGCAAAAAGAAATCAGAATACAAACAAATTATTAAAATTTGAGGCCAATCCATGGCTTCATTTGTAGATATCAGAAATCAGTAAAACTCGGTAACTATTTCTAAGACTAGTTCTGAAACTAGTTTTTCGTCCCCACCCCCATAGGATGTCATTAAGCAATCAATCAATCATCCTGGTCCTAAACGACCTACTATAACCAACTACAAGACGGCGCCCTACAGGCCCGTCTTAATAAACAGAAATATTCTGAACCAGCTTCTGTTGGTCTGTTAACTTACACTGATAACTCCAATAAAAGTGGTGGTAGGTAAAACACGCTTTACATGATTTATTTCTGTCGTTTTTCCGTGTAAAAGATCTATGTTTTCGATATGGGGCTGGTTACATCTAATCAGGCAACGACAAATACAATAGATTTAAAGTATGTTCTCATTTTCTCGGTTCAGTTGCACTTCCAGTCTTTATGCTTGTTAACTTAAAATTTATTTGAGGTAGTCTTTTTACCCAATCTGAAGTCCGTGTGGGGGCGTGGTGGTGTAGTGGTATTGTGGTTAGCGTGTTGGACTTCAGATCTAAAGGTCACTGGCTCGACGCCCATTCCCTGCCATTGTGTTGTTTCGTTGGACAAGGAAAAGAAACTTTACCCCATATTGTCTCTCTCCACCCAGATGTATAAAGTGGGTACTGGCGACATACTGCTGGGGGGTAACCCTGCGATGGACTAGCATCCCATCCAGGGGGGAGTCGAAATATTCTCAGTTGCTTCATGCTACAGAAACCGGGATAAGCTCCGGCAGTGTGGGCCTCCTTGGCTCGTGTGCGACTTTACCTGAAGTCCATAGTCGACGTAGTCTGTCCACAGTCCATCCTCTTGTACTGACCACCAAAAAATTACCCTGAAAAGACTCCGAGGCTCCTCTCCCGTGACAGCAACTTCTAACCTTATTCCCCCTCTCCCTCCCAACATAAGGAACAAACCCCGTCCTAGTGGCTTCTAATTTCTGTTCATTACTGATTTTTGAATTTGGGTTTCTGAATTTTGATTTCTGACTTCTGCGTGATTTCAGTTTTCTGATTCACATAGTTTAAAAACGCGCTTTCTGACTTAGGAGGCTAATTTCAGAAATAACATCCCCTACTATTTTCAAGGGTACGTGTGTACTTTCCATAGGAACTTGGAAAACAATCACTGACAAATCAGCAGTTAGTTTTCATGTCCCTCGAGACTTCCATAAACTTGTTAGGAACTGGATAACAAGTGGTTTTCAAGAAGGAGCTACTTTTTCCTATAAACGTGTGCTAGCGAAGTTAACCGGTTACACCAGCACAAGTAGTTTTGCATGACGCAGAGGGAAATTCTACACGAATCAATAAAATCTGAGCAGTCGCGCCTATTTGCACGTTAGAATTACGCGACAGACGAATTTTTTGTTTTAGTATGATCCATATGCGGTACTGAACACGTTCCATCGTTTTCTATACTTAGCCAATGCTCACACGCGTAAGATCGTGGTGTGTTGGTAGTCTTACGTATACGTGCGTAGAAGGGGTAATTGTTTTCTTTTTCCATTCTTCCCCAGACCTCTCGCATTTTGAAAATCGAAGGAAATTAAATTAATTTGGAAATATTGGTCGCATGTTCTTCGAAAAGTTTCGGCAAATGATCGGAAAAGTTCGCATACATACCCTCAAAATCCCCTCACCCGGGATTAACGTGTGACCTGGGCCCAAAACCAACACTTTCTTTTACCATTATTATGAGATTCCCGTGCTTTGTTTTTCATAACAGCGTCATAACCTCTTTGCTTCGTGATATTTACCACGCTAGCTAATAAGATTTGTGGTGACACAGCACGGGTTTTGTAGAACGATGATATATTAAGGAAGCACTGTTTTCCTCAAAAACACATGCTGCAAATGTTTGGAAAAGTGTATTGAAGGGTAAAAAGCCACAGAAAAATCATTCATTATATTATTGATGGTCAAAATCGGGACATTATTAGAGGCTGGCTGTATTCCCGTAAAAAAAGCGAAGAAGTGTTTTCACGGTTTTGACATTGTTATATGACATAACTAGTCACGCAAGACGTGAATAAATATATGTCACACAAGTTCGAGCGTGACACGCATTTCGTGTGACTGGTGATGTGTTATGTCAGTGAATTCGAAAATATGGGATTTGAGTTAGTCACTTAAAGGAGGACCAGTTTTAATTTTAAATTGAAACAAAATGACTTAAGAAAACAAACCTCGGATTTCGCGCGATTGTTTTTACGTTATTTTCCCTCCCCTGACGTTGTCACTACGATTTTTTTACCCATTTGCTGCTACTTTTCTAGCAACAAAACTACTTGTTATTTCTGATATCTACAAATGAAGTCTTGGATTTCTGTTTCCTGATTTCTGGTTTCTGAAATCGTTATTGCTTGTTTCTTTGCTTTCCGTTTCTACGATGTGAATTTTTACAAATCGAAATTCCGTGTTTTGATTTCTGGGAATTAAAATCAAAATTTCAAGGATATTCTTGATTTCTGATTTCTGGATTCAGCAATTTGACTGGCCGCAAAGCTAGCTGATCGTTTGTTATAACTAATGAACTAGGAAACCAATAAAAAAATGAACCAAGAAAAAAAAATGCAAATACATGTAACTCAAAAGGCTATCGATTTTACTTGATTTAACTCGACCAGAATCGGTTGAAAGTTATATCGAAACTAAAAAAGGTAAGTTTTTATTCCACACAAGGTGGAAGTCCATTTTTAAAAACTGTTAAAAAACTACGTTATTGTGAAACATTAGTCTTAGCGTGAGTGCCTTTAAAATGTATCTTTCTATTCTAACCTTGATCATTAGTTTGTTGTGATCTTTTTTTTTTAGTTACTAGGCCACTAATGATGTCACTAAGGTCCTGGAAACGAACAGTGAGCCAGCTGGTTATGATTTCTCAACTTCCCACCACGTAGGAGGCTGGGTACTACTGATCATGCAGATCCCACTCACCTACTTTATGAACTGAAAATTCGCCCCTCCAACCACACTGAATACGCCCAGAACCGTCTACTGATTCAAAAACCCATAGCCAGCTTGGCTACGAGTCTAAATTTGATGGCCGTTTAGTAATTTCAGACTCGATTTGCTGATATACTCGTTAAGTGGAGAGTCTCTATCTACTTCTTGGTAGCCTGCGTGCAGACGTCTCCTATTTCCTTTGCTTCACACGGAAATAAAAAGAAATAGGAGACGTCTGCACGCAAGCTACTTCTTGGGCGATATCGCCAAGAGCTATGGTGCACTATAATGTGTTATATCTCATTCCGTGACTCTAAAAAAGCGTGACATCGAGATTGCAACTGCTAGGCAGGTCAAAACATGCACAACAAACGTGGTCCTTAAAAGTCCTTATACAAAGTTCGGTCAGTCTAACGGAATGTCATCCAGATCAAACGCTTGAGGCTGAGCTGTCCTCGGCAGGTTTGATATCCACTGCCTCATGCGCTCAAAACCAGGTAGCACGTAGCTCCGGTCAAAGGGATCATCAGCAGTAGGATCAAGCATTCTTCTCATCAGAACAGCTGGACCTTCGTCGTCACCCTGTGCACAGACATCTCCCTTTGTAATCAACTTCATCGTTTTAACTTCACCTTTCAACACGCTAAGCATACGGCGCCTCATGTTTGGTTCAGGGTACATCGTAACCGTGTAGAACAGTGAGTTCCAGTTGCGTTCAAATATTTCGGGCAATTTTCTGAAGTACCGATTATCGTTTCTTTTAATTTCTCCGAGATCTTCCAATATGGACCTTTCCAAAGGGTCGAGAGCTTGAAGGTTGCAATTGGCATGGTTGGAAACCATATCGATAAACTTCTTGCTGATAGCAAAGAATTGTTTTTTCAACCGTTCTTTGTTTCCGGGCTGATTTGCTGTTGCGTCTAGTACAGGGGGTATCCAATGCTCCTGCCTGCGCAGTGGTGATGACGTTCCATGTCCTCCTCTTGTAGCGTTTGCGGACGCAGTTGGCTCGCTGCTTGGAATACATTCCTCAGCATCTTCGGGTTCCTGTTTTTGGACCAAAGTCTTCGCAAATTGCACTGGATTTTTGATGATCTGCTCAACTTTCCTGGCCAACGATTCCATAATCTTGGGATTTTCAATGTAATCAGCGCAAAACAGGTTGTATGATCTCACAAAGAAATGTGGCAAATATTTCTTTGTGAGAGCTTCCAAAAGGTTCCCGAAGAGCTTCATCATGCACTCGGCTCTGTTGTTTTCGGTCCACATCTCGGCACCAGTTTCTTCAATCATTTGCAGAAAAATGTTCTTCAGATGAAATGACACCAAACCTTTTGGCTCAGTAGAAAGATAGACTCGATGAAATTTCTTTAAGCATCGGAAACATTCGCGTTGGATGTCGTTCATTTCTTGGCTTAACAGGTATTCTGCATGTGAAAAGGAGATTCTGAAGTCGCAATGTGGATTTCCACCGTTCTTAGGGGGCTTTACAACCAAGTGGACCCCCTCCTGAGCTACCTTTCGGACTATGTCAGGCGATGGCCATTTACGCTTTCGTTTGGTCCATTCCCTTGCAACGTTTGGCCATCCTGGGAATTTTAATGCAGGGACAAAGTCAGACCCGCTTGTTATGTGCTCTAGTGTTTCAATTGCTGATCCAGCCTGGCTTTCGTTATCTTCTTTATTACAATCTGAAATTCGTTTACCACCAAGTTGGCTTTCAGCGATCAATTCTTTTTTAAGGGTTAAGGATTGCTGCTCTTCCTTGGTCTCAGACTGGTCGTCATTTTGTTTCTCCTTGCTTTTGAGCATTTCACCTTCGTCTATTTGTTTATTCATCGTTTCTGAGAACCGACAAGAGTTTTCTAGTGACTTTCCGGCCTCTCTCCCGGCACTGCCGACGACGAAAGAAGCACATTTTGAACGGGACATGGCCATATTAAGCGTAAGAGCTGGGCTGGTTGGGCTGTTTTTCATGTCACAAGAAAGGAATGGCAGAGTGGAAGACTCTTGTGCCACAATCTGAAGTGCGTGAGGGAAATTGCCACTTAATTCCCCATAAATTGAAGGATGAAAATTCTTTAAAGCTGAAGTTGCCACGTATTCAGTGTCTTCCACAAGGCAGGACTGAAAAACGGGATGATTGATTCCTTTGATTCTGACGTGTAGTGGGTGCTCGGGAACTTGATATTCGATGACTTCGTCGTGGATCATCAATTTATCTGGAGTCGGAAAGATCATGATATCCGAGTCTGCCACTTCGTTGGGTAAATCGTCGCAGTTCAAACGTTCAGCCATGCTCCCATACAGTCCAAACATGAGATGAGTTTTGTCATTGCTAAACGTATCAGAGAGGTAATCTAACATGCTGTTCCTCAAAAAATCGAAGTGACCGGAGAACGATCGCTCGAGAAATAGGTGTAATCCTTCTCTTCGCTTTCCTACAGACTTGAAGATAGAATTAAGTTCCTGTAATGTACCATCTCTCTTCGCAGCCATTTCATGAAATCGAGCTGATGTTTCTAGGGTGTATTTACTCCGTCACTACCTGCCAGAGAGAGGGCAATTTTCAGCCTGAGTTTCATGTCGTAGGACAATAATAGAACGCTGTTAAGTACATCAAATACCTCTCGGCCAGACAAGCAGGAGAGTTGGTGACGTAATGAATTTAAACGGGATATTTCATCACGCGATGCTAATTTTAATAAGCGAACAATCCTAGATCATCGCTTTTATTTTTCACTAGGGGGCCCTTTGTCTTTTGTCGTCATCTCTGCTGGCAGTGTTTATGTCCATACAACACTTTAGCGGTGTTCTGTTTTTGGGAGAAAGCAGTCTCAGACAGTTCTCAGTTCTAATAAAACTCGAAACGAAAACGAAAGGTAACCTCTGAGGTAACCGTAGATGTCAAGTTGGTGTCAATTACGTTACGTGACCATCTCCGGGTTCTCTAAGTTAACATGAAGGTATAACGGACCTCATTCCCCTGCAGGGAGAAACGTGACTGTCGGATCATGTCTTGAATACTCGGGTTTGCACACTGTAGTGAAGTCTTGATAGGTATTTGTCTTTTAGGATTTATTATCTCATTTTCATGGGCGAATTTTCTTCTCTGTTGTTTTCTTAAGGTTGCTGGAATCGTGATTGGCGAATCATAGTCAGAAATTCATATTTCAAAAACCCAAGCCTGTGCGCTGCTGTGAAATCAGCTGTAGTGAAACGTGGTCTTTTCAGCCGGTCTGAGAAATGAAGGCGGAATTGAATCGAAATTGTGAGTAAGTCTTTGTATTTCGAAAGATAAGTGAATCCAGTAAAGCTACAATGCGAGACCGTCTTCCGAACGCCCATAATTTACCCCCAACCCCCATCCCCACTTTTCCATTAAGACTCTTCCTATTTCGCTTCAGCCTTTTATTGTTAAGATTAATAAAAATCAGTGTCATTGTTTTGTTATCATTAGATAACCACTTGTATGATGGGCTTTTCTATGTTATAAATTAAGTAAAAGCAATCTTGTGCAATGGAAGTGCAAATGATTATGACAAATTAGCTAAATACTGAATAATTTACGTTTGCTCTGACCAACAATTCATACTGAAGAACTTTACTCCACTGACTTCAAATTTGTCAACACAACAATTTAACACTCACCACTTAATCAGACTTTTCTTTGCATTCTACCTTAAGTATATCAGTTTAGAAGATTGATTAATTACAAGTTAGAGGCCTTGAAGACCTTCAGCCTTATTGGTAGACATTCAGCACGGTCTACTGCAAATACGCAAATCTGATTAGCTCAATCATTGTAGGCGAGTGGTAAATATCTACCACTCTTCATCGACACTGATATTTAGTATGTACCAAACCAGCTGGATAGCCAGCACTAAATATGTCCTTTTTTTTCGAAAAATGAGGAGAAACTCGCGTGCAAAATCCAGAACACTACCTGGAGGTGAATAGCACGTACTACTCCGAGTTTGAGTAGCCAATCACAGCGCACGAAAACCTCTATCCACTGGTTTGATATATACTAATGGCTGATAAACATCGATCATGCGCTATGTCCTTGGAAAGTAATTTCTAAACAAAATACTTACCCGTGCTTCCATTGAGCGAAAGTCAACTCAGCCACGCCTACTTGACTTTTCACTCATAGAAAACTCGGCATTGTAGTCTAACAATCAACCGGCCCAGTGACCGAACTTAACAAACGTGCAATCCAAATGCGCGCACAAGTTTTTACATTTTTTTCAAGAGACCGCTGTGGGAGTACACGCATACGGAAAATTGCCAAAACTGTGAGGCAAAAAATAGACAGCAAGCGCTTTTAATATCGTTATTCTGATATTTACTCTATATTAACTTGTGTTTTTCAAAAGAGAACACGCGTTTAATAGAGACATTTTGTGTTTTAGTTTTCGTATCCAAACAACTGTCCGTGATGTTTGCTTATGAGTACTGCATGGTTAATACTGACACCCAGATAATACGGACATGCATGTTTGCATGTCCCTTACTTCTCGATTCATGCGCAAATTAACTAACATATGAACAGATGCTCATCACATTGCAGCCTAATCCAACATGTACAACCTAAATGTTAACTTGAACTTTGCAAGGATAATACAAAAATGTGACCCCAAAAGCCTAACACTTAATCAAATAAACAACTCTACACACTATTTATAACATGCAAAAGCTTTCCTAAACAAATAAAATTTCACCAGAGTTTTAAACGGATGTATAGGTGGCTCCAGGAGAAGACCTGAAGCTATGAACTCGATCATTGTAAATACTGTTCGAAACTTTGTGCATAAGCACATTTTACATAACTTCACGCGGTTAAACCTAGTCATCGCCGATTCTGATTTCCGCAAATTCACCGCGGTGCTCGGAAATCCAAAAACGCATCACGAAAGAAATTGGCCAAAAGCCGCGTCCAATCGCAATTGGTGACGCGGTATGAATTTGTATAAACAGGCACTTTTGTGACGATAAGTGCAGCGTAGCAAAAATTAAGAACTTCTAAGATACGTGGTTCTTATGAATACGTAAATATTAGTTTTATGCTGAGAAGATTACATAAGTGTTCCCGTAGGAAAGTTCCGTTAGTCTAATAGAATGTCTTCCATATCAGCACTCTTGGCTCTCAAAAGGGTGAGACATCCAGTGGCTCCAATAAACAGCATCTTTAGAAGTGGGATCAAAAAAGCCTCTCATCAGTATAAATGGTATGTCCCCGCCATTTGCTGTTTCACAATGAGTGCCCCTCAGTGTACTTCAAGCATTGAACCACCCACTGAATTCCGGCCAGAATAAAACACTTCGGGTCTGCCTTAACCCAGGTTGGAAAGAATAGTAAGTTCCAGCCGTAGTAGAAAACTTCACGGCATTCTTCAACTGTGTCCCTTACAATTTCTCTAAAATCTTTCACCAGGGACCTTTCCAGGGGGTCGAGGGATTCAAGTTTGGAATCAGAATGGTTGAATGCAATATCGATCAGTTTTTCTCTGGTAGAGAGGAACATTTCTTTCAGGTCATGATAGCTGCCACTTGTAATTAAACTGTTTGTGAACGGTTCGTGGTCGTTCTGTATGAATAAATCATTTATTTCCGCATTTAGTTGTTCTATATCTGCGACGGGGAGAGTGAGGGCGTGGCTGAAAGCGTCTTCCTCTTGATTAGCTTGCCTTTGTTTCTCTATCAAATTCTTTGCAAATTGCATCGGTTGTTCGATAATGTTCTCAACTTTCCCCGCCAGTAATTCCAGAATCTCGGGGTTTTCAATGTAATCAAAATAAAAAAGATTATATGATCTCACAAAAAAATGTCGCAAATCTTTCTTTGTGAGAGCTTCCAAAAGGTTCCTGAAGAGCTTCATCATGCGCTCGGCTCTGTTGCTTTCGGTCCACATTTCTGCGCCAGTTTCTCCAATCGTTTGCAGAAAAATGTTCCTCAGATGAAATGACACCAAACCTTTCGGCTCAGTGAAAAGATTAACCCGATGAAATTTCTCCAGACAGCGATAACATTGGCGTTGGATGTGGTTCATTTCTTGGCTTAACAGATATTCTGCATGTGAAAAGGAGATTCGGAAGTCGCGATCTGGATTGCCACCGGTCTTTGGGGGCTTTACTACCAAGTGAACCCCCTCCTGAACTACCTTGCGGACTTTGTCAGGCGATGGCCATTTACACTCTCGTTTGATCCATTCCCTAGCAACTTTTGGCCATCCTGGGGATTTCAGTGCAGGGACCTGGTCAAACCCACCTCTTTTAACTTGCTTAGGTGTTGTTTCAGCGACTGATCCGATCGAGATTTCGTTGTTCCTAGGGATTTGTTTATCTTGTTTACTAACATCTGAAATTCGTGGACCAGCATGCAGACTCTCAGAGGTCAATTCCGTTATCCTTGTTAAGGGTGGACGTTCTTCTTCTCTCTCGGTCTGGTTACCATTAAGGTTTTCATTCCTTTCTCCGTGTTTTTGATGCGTTTTGTGACTACTTCTTGCAGTTTTGTTGGGAGAGAATGGACGTCTGCAGGGGAGCAAGTGATATTGAAACTTATCGTTGCAGCTGGACTCGTTATGCTGTTCTTTGTACACTCAGTAAAAAAATCTAGTTCGGTAATCTCTTGCGTTGTCATAGCTTTGAGCGCATCAGCTGCTTTCCCATAAATTGAAGGATGCAAATTCTTCAAAGCTGAAGTTGCCACGTACTCAGTGTCTTCCACAAGGCAGGACTGTAACACGGGATGATCGACGCCTTTGATTCTGACGTGCATTAGATTTTTGGGCAAATATTCGATCATTTCGTCGTAGATCATCAAATTATCTGAAGTTGGAAAGATCAAGATATCTATATCTCCAATTTCATTGGGTAAACCTCGACAATTTAAATCTTCAGCTCTGCTTCCATACAATCGAAACGTGATTTCATTTTTTTCATATGTTGAGAACTGAGAAATAACATCTAACAGGCTGTTCATCAAAAGCGGTGGTCTGTCTCTTCGATTTTCTACGGAATAGAAGATAAAATTAAGCTCCAGGCCCCGGTGCCTGGAAAGCCGATTAAACTATCCCCCGATTAGCAGTTAATTCACGATTAAATTCCTTATCTCTAGAATAACTAATCCAGGGATAAAAAGGTGTTCCTGAAAGCGGAGTTATTCCTCGTTTAACTATCCCTCGGTTAAACTCATATCAAACTGGTTAAACAAGTTACCAGCATATAAAAGCGCGGGAAAACGACAGAGCGAGAGAAAAAAGTCGACTCCGATACTCGTTTTACCGATCGATACCTTTTGTAGTCTATTGTCGATATTTGACCGCAGTATGATTTGCCCTTTGTCTGGTTGTGAAAAAACAAAACTTCAAACCTTTCCTCAAAGAAAACCAAAGTGGAAATCACAGTTCAGTGTAAAGTGATGCTGATTCGAGGTGAAATGTGAGCTATATCTGAAAATCGGTGAGTTCACCACCTCTTGATTCTTTCAGTCATCGAAACTATTTTGTGCTTTACAAAGCAAGACTTGCCTCTCGGAAAAATGTTAACAATAAAGTACTGATTTGTGCCGAATAATTGTCTTTGATAGAGCGGTTTTCAATTGAGTGTCGAAAGTAATTCGTGTTTTGCTTTGGTTTTGCTTTACTTCGCTCTGTGATTGGTTAAAAAATCTCGCGCCACTTTCTCGACCAATCAGGAGTAAAAC